>VOFJ01002529.1_pt1 | contig 27643 bp, 54 predicted proteins | sample 5384081 | NCBI WGS metagenome assembly VOFJ01 (sample SAMN12384729, study PRJNA508395) | human gut metagenome | isolation source: healthy gut I | host: Homo sapiens | reverse complement strand
GACTTTATGAAATCTACCTTCGCAGGCAGCACAGCTCTTTACGATGATATCATCGCAAAAGGCGCTCTGGCAACCTGGGCACCGGCAGGAGATTCCGAAGCATACGCACAGCCAGTTGCATTCTTCAGCGATGACCCGGTTTACGCAAAAAGATCGTTGATTTCGCAAATCAAGACTCCATCCAACATCACTGGAGCATTCTACTACGATGCACGTGATGCTGTCGGAACCGCACTTTCCAATATCATCCAGACAGGAGCAGATATGGACCGCGAACTTCAGACCGCACAGGAAACTGTAGAGTTCAACATGGGTGGCTGATATCCTGCAATACATAAAAAAGTAGGACGATAAGAAACGGGTCTGCTTCCTGGACAGACGGAAGCAGGCCCGTTCTGTATCTATGCGGTGTGTGTTTGAAAAATGATTTCTGCAGGAGAACATGAAATGTTGTCTGCAAAAAAGATTTTTTCAAACACACGCCAGGTAAAAAAAGAAAGGAAGATTCCATGAGCAGTCAGAAGAAAAAAGGAATGAACTTGGAAAGAAAACAGAATCTTACCGGCTGGGCTTTCCTGATGCCGGCAACGATCCTGATCGCATGGATGAGCTTTTATCCGATGATTCAGGCATTCATCCTGTCTTTACAGACAGGTATGGGCATCAACCTGAAATTCAACGGATTTGCAAACTATGCCCGTATTTTAAAAGACCCGACCTTTAAACAGACCTTAAGCAACACCTTCTTTTATCTGATTATTCAGGTGCCGATCATGCTGATCCTCGGCCTGATGTTTGCTTCCATGCTGAACAACAAAGATCTGCGTTTTAAGGGACTGTTCCGTACCTGCATTTTCCTGCCGTGCGCAACATCTCTCGTATCTTACGCGATGATCTTCCGTTCCCTGTTTGCAAATGACGGTTTTATCAACACCGTTCTCCGCGGCCTCGGCATGAACCCGATCATGTGGTTCTCCAATGCGTGGACAGCCCGTGCGGTTATCATCATCGCCCTGATCTGGAGATGGACCGGATACAACATGGTCTTCTATCTCTCCGGTATGCAGAACATTGAATATTCGATCTACGAAGCATCCAAAATCGACGGCGCAAGCCCGCTGCAGACTTTCTTCAAGATCACCGTTCCACTTGTTAAAACCGATGATTCTGCTGACCACAATTACTTCTACCAACGGTACTCTGCAGCTGTTCGATGAGTCCCTGAACCTGACAAACGGAGGTCCTGGAAAATCAACCATGACCATGTCTCATTATATTTACAATATGTCCTTTGTACAGAGCCCGAACTTTGGCTATGCGGCAGCAATGTCCATCCTGATCCTGATCATGGTAGCCATTCTGGCACTGATTCAGATGAAAGTAGGTGACGAGCGATAATGGGAAAAGCAAAGAAATTTTTCATGTATCTGATTTTAACCGTAGCATCAATCCTTTCCGTTTTTCCGCTGTACTATATGTTCTGCGCGTCTACAAACAGAAGTATTGATGTCATTGCCGGAAAACTGATTCCGGGTACGTATCTGATGGATAACTTTAAATCGCTGATTGCGCAGCAGAACCTGCGCCTTGCACTGTGCAACTCCTTCCGGAATGCGACGGTGCTGACCATTCTCTGTCTTCTGGTCTGCTCGATCGCCGGTTATGGATTTGAGATCTATCATGATAAAGCAAAAGATGCGGTATTTACCGTACTTCTGACTGCGATGATGATTCCGTTCGCAGCCATCATGATCCCAATGTTCCGTATGTTTTCCCCTAAAAGATGGTCAACACGATGGCAGCTTTCATGCTTCCATCCATTGCAACACCGTTCATGATCATGATGTTCCGTCAGGCATCCAGATCCTTCCCGCACGATATCATCGAAGCGGCAAGACTCGATGGCTTAAGCGAGACAGGAATTTTCTTTCGTATGTATATGCCGACCATGAAATCGACGTATGCGGCAGCAACAATCATCACCTTTATGAACGCATGGAACAACTACCTGTGGCCGAAGGTTATCTTACAGAACAATGAATCCATCACCATGCCGATGCTGGTAGCGAACCTGCTCGGCGGCTACACTGTAGATTATGGTGTGCTGATGTTCGGCGTATTTATCTGTACCATTCCTACAGCAATTATCTTCTTCTGCTTCCAGAAGAGCTTTACAGAAGGTATCACAGGTGCTGTTAAATAATAAAAAAAAGAATCGAACAGAAAAGGTGGATATTTGGATGAATATCCACCTTTTTTTTCAAAAAGATCAAAAAAGAACAAAATTCCAGAAGGAGGAAAATAAAAATGGGTGTATTTCAGTATGAAAAGTGAAGGACCCGACGTACTATGGAGAAAACCGGGTGGCGGCGCATTCCGATCACAGATATTATGGATCGGTGGAAGAAATGGAGCAGCATGTGGAAAACTTCCGTCACAGTCTGAACGGACTGTGGAAATTCCATTACGCAAAGAACTACGAGAGCACGATTCCGGGATTCGAGACACCGGAGTATGACTGCACAAAATGGGACGATATCCGCGTGCCGGCACATATCCAGATGGAAGGATATGATGCACCGCAGTATGCCAATGTCCAGTATCCGTGGGAAGGCAGAGAAGAGATCCAGCCGGGCGAGATTCCGGAGCGGTTCAATCCGACGGCTTCCTATGTGAAATATTTTGAAGTGCCGGAGCAGATGAAAGGAAAACGGCTTTTTGTTTCCTTCCAGGGAGCAGAGAGCGGTATTGCCGTATGGCTGAACGGAACGTTCCTTGGCTACAGCGAGGATACGTTTACTCCGTCCGAGTTTGAACTGACCCCGTATCTGAAAGAGGGCGAAAATAAACTGGCTGCGCAGGTTTTCAAATGGACGAGCGGAAGCTGGTGCGAGGATCAGGATTTCTTCCGTTTCTCCGGTATTTACCGTGATGTGTATCTGTACACGATTCCGGAGGTTCACGTTTCGGATCTGAAAGTACAGACGCTGCTGGATGATACGTTTACGAAGGCAGATCTGGTCATTGATACGAAAATGATCGGAACAGGAAAGGTAAAAAATTACCCTGTTAAAAGACGGAACGGCACTGCAGAGCACCGAAGGTGTGCTGGATGGGGAAACACAGTTTGTTCTGAAAGTCGATCACCCCGGAACTGTGGTCCGCAGAGACACCGGTGCTGTATGATCTTCTGCTGGAAGTCACCGCAGAGGATGGAACGGTGCAGGAACTGATTCCGCAGAGAGTCGGATTCCGCCGCTTTGAGATGAAAGACCATATCATGATGCTGAATGGAAAGCGGGTTGTCTTTAAAGGCGTCAACCGCCACGAGTTCAGCTCCGTATCCGGCCGTGTCGTTTCGAGAGAAGAGCTGATCAAAGACCTGACGACGATGAAACAGAACAACATCAATGCAATCCGTACCTGCCATTACCCGGATGCGGTCGGCATTTATGATCTGTGCGATGAATACGGTCTTTACATGATCGCGGAGTGCGACATGGAGTCCCATGGAACGAGAGATACGGATGCGGTACGAAGCGGAGATTTCTCCGGTGTTGTACCATGCGACCGCCCGAGTGGATGGACTGTATGCTCGACCGTGTCAATTCGATGTATCAGAGAGACAAAAACCATCCGGCGATTCTTGATCTGGTCCTGCGGAAATGAATCGTTTGGCGGAAAAAGTTATTTTTGAAATGTCCCAGTTATACCGGAAAATGGACCCGACCCGTCTCGTTCATTATGAAGGAGTTAATGACGACCGCAGATACAACGACACCAGCGATATGGAAAGCCGGATGTACACCACCGTCAATGAAATCCGTGAATTCTTGTCGAAAGACAGAAGAAAACCGTATGTCTGCTGTGAGTATGCACATGCGATGGGAAATTCCTGCGGCGCCATGAAGAAATATATGGATCTTGCCGAGGAAGAACCGCTGTTCCAGGGCGGCTTTATCTGGGATTATATCGACCAGTCAATCTACAAAAAAGGACCGCTACGGAAAAGAATTCCAGGCGTACGGCGGAGACTTTGATGATCATCCATGCGATTACAATTTCAGCGGAAATGGTATTGTATACGGCGGCGAGCGCGATGCTTCCCCGAAGATGCAGGAAGTAAAATTCTGCTATCAGAACATTGCTGTGGATGTACAGAAAGACAAAGCAGTTGTAAAAAATAAGAACCTGTTTGTGAATACCGATGCGTTTGACTGCGTGGTAATTCTCGAAAAAGAAGGAAAGAAACTGAAAGAAGTGCCGATGGAAATTTCCGTGGAGCCGCTTTCCGAAAAAAACAGTGGAGCTTCCGATTGCCGTACAGACCCTTCCGGGCGAGTATGCGGTGACCGTTTCCTTCCGCCTGAAAGAAGATACCATATGGGGCAAGCGCGGCCATGAAGTTGCATTCGGACAGGGTGTTTATGAAGTGGAAGCACCGGCGAAAGCAGAAAAAACCGGCGAAATTTGAAGTGATCCGTTCCAACCATGATTTTGGTGTGCGCGGCGAAAATTTCGATGTGATGTTCTCCGATCTGAACGGCGGACTCGTATCGTACCGTTACGGCGGCGTTGAGATGATCAAAATGATTCCGAAACCGAATTTCTGGCGTGCGCCGATTGACAATGACTGCGGAAGCCTGATGCCGATGCGTTACAGCCAGTGGAAGATTGCTTCAATGTATCTGTCCCACAAATATCCGAACGGCAGCCATTATCCGGGACTGTATGCGCCGGAAATCGAAGTACACGAGGACTGCGCAGAAGTCAGCTACCGCTATGTAATGCCGACCACACCGGCGAGCGAGTGCCGTCTGACCTACCGTGTCTTCGGCGATGGAAGCATTCAGACGACGCTGACGTATGATCCGGTGAAAGAGCTCGGCGATATGCCGGAATTCGGCGTGATGTTCAAACTGGATGCCGATTATGACAACGTTACCTGGTACGGCATGGGACCGGAGGAGACGTATGTGGACCGCTGTGCCGGAGCAAAGCTCGGTGTTTATAAGAATAAAGTCGAAGATAATATGGCGAAATATCTCGTTCCGCAGGAGTGCGGCAACAAGGTTGGTGTACGCTGGGCAACCGTGACGAACCGTAAGGGCCGCGGTATGATGTTCAGCGGCGACAAGATGGAATTTCTTTTCCGCCCTGCCGTATACGCCGCACGAGCTGGAAAATGCGATGCATCCGTATGAACTGCCGCAGGTACATTACACCGTTGTGCGCGTGGCAAAACAGCAGATGGGCGTAGGCGGCGACGACAGCTGGGGTGCACAGACCCATCCGGAGTACCTGATTCCGATTGATAAAAACTGGAGTTTACCTTTACGTTTAAGGGAATCTGATGCGTTCAGCCCATTCTGTCCGTGGACAGGATGGGCTGTCTGCGAAAGAAAAGGAGACAAAAAGCAGATGGGGAAAGAAGTAAATTTTGGAAAGCTCCTGCACGGGGGCGATTATAACCCGGAACAGTGGCTGGATTACCCGGAGATTCTGGAACAGGATCTGGCGTATTTCAAGAAAGCCAGAATCAACGAGGTTTCGCTTGGCATGTTTTCCTGGGCATTTTAGAGCCGGAGGAAGGAGTTTTCCGTCTGGAATGGTTAAAAGAGGTGATTGACCGCCTGTACGAAAACGAAATTGTGGTTATGCTTTCCACGCCGACGGCGGCAAGACCGCGCTGGATGGCGGAAAAATACCCGGAGGTGCTCCGTGTCAATGCAGCGAGAGAACGGAATCTGTACGGGGAGCGCCATAATCACTGCTATACCTCACCGGTTTACCGGGAAAAACGAGAATCATCAATACGAAGCTGGCGGAAATGTTCAAAGATCACCCTGGCGTGATTGCATGGCATATTTCGAATGAATACGGCGGAGAGTGCCACTGCCCGCTGTGCCAGGAGGCATTCCGCGGCTGGGTGAAGAAAAAATACGGCACACTGGAACGGCTGAACCGTGCCTGGAATACGGCATTCTGGAGTCATACGTACCAGAACTTTGATCAGGTGGAAAGTCCGTCCCCGAAAGGAGATTCTTTTCGCTGCACGGACTGAATCTGGACTGGAAACGGTTTGTGACGGATCAGACCGCGGATTTTGTAAAATGGGAAATCAAAGCGCTGCGGGACGCTGGGGGGGCAGAACAGCCGTCTACCATCAATATGATGTATAACTTTACCGGACTGAACTACTACAAGTTTGCCGATGTGATTGACTTTGTATCCTGGGACAATTATCCGACCTGGCATAAAGAGGCGGAGACGGTAACAGCGATGGATACAGGTATGCAGCATGACATTATGCGGAGCATTCAGAAAAAGCCGTTTTATCTGATGGAGAGCTGTCCTTCCGCAACGAACTGGCAGTCCGTCAGCAAGCTGAAAAAAACCGGGCATGCTGCAGGCAGCGTCACTGCAGGCAGTTGCGCATGGGTCGGATAGTGTGCTGTATTTCCAGATGAGGCAGAGCCGCGGTGCATCCGAAAAAATTCCATGGGGCCGTGATCGACCATTATGGCGGATCGGATACTAGGGTATTCCGTGAAGTGACGAAAGTCGGCGCAGCTTTGGAGAAACTGCAGGAAGTGAACGGTTCGCAGAACCCGGCGGAAGCAGCCGTGATTTATGATGTCGAAAACCGCTGGGCGGTAGAAGATGCGGCGGGTCCGCGGAATGCAGGTGTTTTTTATAAAGAAACCGTCGAAAAGCCATATCAGGCATTCCGGAAACTGGGCATCAATGTGGATCTGATTGACGAGACGTGCAGCCTCGACGGATACCGTGTTGTGGCAGCGCCGATGGTTTATCTGCTGCGGGAAGGATGGACAGAGAAGGTTCGGAACTTTGTGAAAAACGGCGGAATTTTTTTCTGCTGACTTACTGGTCCGGCATTGTGGATGAGACGGATCTCTGTTACTTAGGCGGAACACCGCATGACCTGATGGATGTGATGGGATTCCGGAGTATGGAGATTGACGGCTTATACGATGGCGAATGGAACGAAGGAATTCCGGAGCCGGAAAATCCGCTGCATCTGGAACGGGCATACCGCTGCAGTCATCTCTGCGAGCTGGTACAGCCATCGACGGCGGAAGTGCTGATGACATACGGAAAAGATTTCTATGACGGCATGCCTGGCGATGACCCGGAATGTGTACGGAAAGGGAAAAGCGTATGCCGTTTGTGCGGACTTTGAACAGGGACTGTACGATGAAGTCTGCCGGAAACTGGCAGAAGAGGCCGGTGTGGAGCGGATCGTGGAAGAAGTTCCGGAAGGTGTGGAAGTCACGATGCGCGAGCAGAAGGACGGAACCAGGTACGTGTTTGTCCAGAATTTTAGCCGGGAGACCGTTGAAGTCAAACTGCCGATCGAGCGCTATCCGGTATGGCAGGGAACGTATGACGGAACGATCGGAAGCTGGAAGACGATTGTGCTGAAAGGAAGATAGAAGAGAAGAAAAAAGTCTGTTGAGAAAAAAAAGGAGTGTATTTTCTGACGGCAAAAGGAAAAACCTTTACGCACAGCTCATAGAGCAGGGCTATGTGGCAATTTCTGCGACGAAAGATAAAAAAAGCAGTCTCTCTCCGCGGCAGAATTCAGAACATCCACAGTGAAAAGCTGGATGAAATTTTCGAAAAAAATCCATACATGCAGAAAATTTATCCCGGCGATACACGCGCGGCACTTGAGGTGTTCCGCGTGTACGAGGCCGAGGGAGAATACTTCGACATCACCCGCATCCCGGCCGTCATCGACCAGCACCAGTGCCTGCACTGCGGCCGATGCGCGGAGACGTGTCCGAGAGGAACGATTCGCAAAAAGAGGGCAGTAGTCCCCTTTATTTTAGCTACAGATTTTATGGGAATAGTGATAAGATAAAGTCTATAGAAACGATGGAAATGAGGGAATAACATGAACCAGAGTGAACGAAGAAATTTTCTGATCCAGTCATTGCTGGAAGAGAGCCGGGAGTACCGCGGAATGCAGATTCCGTCTGACAGCACCGGGCAGAGACAGCTTCTGCGGGGGGCTGATGAATGTGCGCATGGTGAAAAAAGAGCAGTGCAGAATTTCTGAACATTCAGGATGCGTATCTGCAGGAGGAGACGGCAAAAAAGGGCGTGACGGATGTCGACGACCTTACGCCGGTGCAGCCGGGGCTGTATGTGTGGCAGGGCGATATCACCGCGCTCCGGTGCGATGCGATTGTGAATGCGGCGAACAGCGGGATGACCGGCTGTTACGTGCCGAATCATCGGTGCATTGACAACTGCATTCATACGTTTGCGGGTGTGCAGCTTCGGCTGTACTGCGAGGAGATGATGGAAGCGCAGGGCCATACGGAGCCGACGGGGCAGGCGAAAATCACGCCGGCGTATAATCTGCCGTGCCGCTATGTGCTCCACACGGTTGGACCGATTGTGGGCGGCCATCTGACGGAAACACACTGCCGGCAGCTGGCGGACTGCTATCGGTCGTGTCTGTCGCTTGCGGCGGAGAACGGACTGAAAAAGCGTCGCGTTCTGCTGCATTTCCACTGGAGAATTTCATTTTCCGAACGAGAAAGCAGCGGAGATTGCCGTTGCGACGGTGAAAGAGTTTCTGGCGCAGAAAGAGACGACGAGCGTGGAGAAGGTCATTTTCAACGTGTTCAAGGACCGCGACAGGGAGATTTATGAGGAGCTGCTGGGAGAAAAGTAATCGCTGAAGAATGGGGAACAAAAAAGCAGTCGTTTTTGGATGTTGAAAAACGGCTACTTTTTCCGCACATGAGTTACAAAAAAGTGCTTACTTGTGAAACGTATGGTTTTCCTTTAGAATAAAAGCAGAAAGAAAAAGAAGAGGTGAATTTGTGATGTTTGAAAGTTGGAAAGAAAGAGAATTTGAAAAAAGATGGAGCGTTTTTCGCACCGCACTGCAGGAAAAAAACACGATTTTAATAGGAGCCGGGGCTGGGCTTTCGACATCGGCCGGATTTACCTGCAGCGGTGAGCGGTTCCGGAAATATTTTGCAGATTTTGAACAGAAATACGGTTTCCACGATATGTATGCGGGCGGCTTCTACCCTTACGATACGCTGGAAGAATACTGGGCGTACTGAGCAGATACATTTACATCAACCGTTATCAGGACGCGCCAAAACCGGTTTACCAGAAACTGCTCAGCCTGATGAAAAAATAAGAGCTATTTTGTCATCACCACAAATGTAGACCACTGCTTCCAGAAAGCCGGATTTGATAAAAACCGTTTGTTTTTTTACACGCAGGGAGATTACGGCCTGTTTCAGTGCTCTGAGCCGTGCTGCAAGGAAAAGTATGACAATGAAGAAATCATTCGAAAGATGCTGCTTGCCCAGGGGTATCAGATCCTGGAAGACGGAAGCCTTGTTCCGCCGGAGAACGGAAACCTGAGCATGCGGATCCCATCCGAACTGGTGCCGTACTGCCCACACTGCGGAAAACCGATGAGCATGAATCTGCGCGCGGATGACACGTTTGTGGAAGATAAAGGCTGGCATGAGGCATCCAGCCGACGCATCGATTTCCTGCTTCGTCACAACAGAGGCCATATCCTGTATCTGGAACTCGGCGTGGGATACAACACGCCGGGAATCATCAAATATCCATTTTTTCAGCACATGACAGCAGAAGATAAAGATAATCTTTATGTCTGCATCAACACCAGCGATATGCGTGTCCCGGATCTGATCCGTGACAGAGCGGTGTGCATTAAAGGGGATATTGGGGAAGTGCTGGATCGGATCTGAGACGGAAAAACATATAATATTCGAGAAAAATTAATCACGTCACTTACGTGACGAGATGATGACATGATTGACGAGATAAATTCAACAGAGGAGATGACAATATGCCTTATCAGGAAAGCGAGACTGTAGAATTGAGATCGTTCATTGTTGAGATATGAAAGGTAAAACAGCATGATTTTTTAAACACCGGCTGCCGGACCGATATTCCGGCGTTTTTCAGTGAATGGTTTTTACAACCGGGTCCGGGAGGGATACGTTTTTGTGCGGAATCCGTACTGTCCGGAGCAGGTGACGCGGTATCGGATTTCGCCGGATGTGGTGGATGTACTTTGCTTCTGTACGAAAAATCCAGAGCCGATGATGGCGCGCCCTGGCGGAACTCTCGGCGTTTCAGCAGTTCTGGTTTGTGACGGTGACACCTTACGGTCCGAAAATTGAGCCAGGCGTGCCGAATAAGTGGGAAGTACTGAAATCAGTGAAAGCGCTGTCGCATCAGATCGGCAGGAAAAAGAGTCGCATGGCGGTATGACCCGATTTTTTCTTGACGGATACCTATTCGATCGAATATCATCTGAAAAGTTTTGAGAAAATCGCACAGGAATTGAGCGGCCAGGTGAGTTTCTGTGTGATCAGTTTTCTGGATCTGTATGAGAAAACAAAACGCAATTTCCCGGAAGCAAAAAGAGGTTGGAAAATCGGACCAGGAGTTTCTGACGCGCGAATTTGTCAGAATCGGAAAGCAGTATGGAATCCCGATCCGTACCTGCTGTGAAAATCCCGATCTGGAAAAATGCGGTGCGGATGTCACAGGCTGCATGACAAAAAGAAGTCCTCGAACAGGCGACAGGCTGTCGGCTGCAGATTCCGCAGAAGAAAAAAAAGCAGTCCGCGACGGCTGCAGCTGTCTCCTCGGCAGCGACATCGGCATGTACAACACATGCCAGCACGGCTGCGTCTACTGCTATGCAAATTACGATAAGAAAAACTGTGGCGGAAAATATCCGGTTTCACGACCCGGCGTCCCCGTTTCTGATCGGAGGCTTCCGGGAGGGCGATATCATAAAAGAAGCAAAGCAGGAGTCGTATTTTGATGCACAGCTTCGACTGTTTTAGCAGAAATCACAGCTTACCTCTTTAATTTTTGCAGCTTGTTCCCAAAATAGTAGATTGCAAACCTTCCGGCATGGTATAATCATAAGATCGAGAGGGGGAGTTGGACATGAAATTTCTGGTGGAGCAGATTGCGCCGCAGGAGGAAGAAGAGGTGCGGGTCCGGTGCCACGACACGGAAGAAAAATGGGTTGAAGCGATCCGCGCCGTTACGGCGGGAGAGGCTTCCGTGATCGGAATTTCGGATGGAAAGCGGTACCGGCTGCGGCTGCGAGACATTTTTTATTTTGAAATCGTGGAAGGCCGTTCGTTTCTATACTGCGAGGACCGTGTCTTCGAGTGCCGGCAGAAGCTGTATGAGTTCGAAACGCTGTGCCGCGGTTCCATGCTGTTCCGGTGCAGCAAGTCCATGATTCTGAACACCGACAAATTGCCTGCGTCCGCCCCTCCGTGTCCGGCCGGTTTGAGGCGACACTGGTCAATCAGGAAAAAGTAATCATTTCCCACCAGTATGTAGGCGAGCTGAAACGGATGCTTGGAATATAGGAGGAGCGCTTATGAAAATGATTTTACGATGGGCGCAGCGGTTTGTGGTGGCGTATGGAATCATTATGCTGGCTACGTTCTTTATGTGTCTCTTTTTCAATCCCACATCACAGCTTGCCGTCGTCCCGTTTTTCGGGCGATGCATTGTGCTCACACTGGTGTGCATGGCAACCCTGATCGTTTATTACACGAAAGGCGAATTGTCCGTACGCGGCATGGTGGTTCCGCACAATTCTGCATACCTGCCTGCTGGAAATCACATTGCTGCCGCTGGCACATTACTGGCATTTCTGGTACGGCCCGCTGGATGCAGTCATCTACGGATCCTTTATCCTGGGAGCAAAAATCCTGTGGCACATCGTCGATTTTGGACAGAGTATGCGGACCGCAGCCGAAACGAACGGCTCCGCAGACGACGCATGGAGCCGGTGGAGGAGGAAAGAAGAAAAAAATGAGAAAACGGCACTGATCTGTAAAAAAGATCGGCGCCGTTTTTTTGCATAGGATAAGAAGGACTACTGTGCCTTCTGCGCAATCTCTTCATCGGAAATCAGATTGCTGTGATATTCGATTTTGCCCGACAGGACATCATCGTAAAAATTCTGTTTCCAGTCGATATAATCAATGGCTTTCTGCAGTTCTTCCATTGATGCGAGCAGCGCTTCTTTTTACCGCGAGAATTTCTTTACGCTCCGGAATGGAGGATGGGCCTTCGAGGCAGTAGGCGAGATACTCTTTCATCTCCGCCAGTGTCATCCCGCAGCGCTTCAGGCAGCCAAGGCTCTGGATCCATTTTGATGTCGCGGTCGTCGAAAACGCGGTAATTGGGCTGTCGCGTTTTACGTTCGGGACGAGGCCTTCTTTGCAGTAAAATTTCAGGGTTTCATACGACATGCCTGTCTGAACGCAGGCTTCTTTCATGGAATATACATGATGCAGCACCTCCCAATAGAATTCATAGAAATATCAAATCGGTAGTAACTACCGGCTGATATAACCATAGTATAGAAAGGCGGCTTTGTCAAGAAATCAGCTCTTCAAATTTTTTTCTGTTCCATCGGTTTATAATAATAGAATCCCTGCAGCTCGTTGCATCCCTCGGAGATCAGAAAATCTACCATTTCTTTCGTTTCCACACCTTCGCAGACGATCCATTTGTCCGTGCGCTTTAAAAGATGGAACATCTCTTCCAGCACGATTTTTCCCTTTTTTTCGGAGAGTCCCGCCGAGAGGAAATGTTTGTCGATCTTGACTTCATCAAAAAAGAATATCCTTCAGCGAATTCAAAGAAGAATACCCCGATCCGAAATCGTCCATGGAAATGCGGATATTCCGGTCGTGGAAGAAGCGGATCATCTGGTTGACGGCATCAATGTTATGGATATACGTCGTCTCCGTGATCTCGAAACCACCATATACTTCGAAGGAATCTGATAATGATCGAGCAGCTGTGTGATCCGCTGTGTGAACGTATCGATTTTGTGGAAATGAACCGGCGACACATTCAGCGAGAGCGGCAGCAGCGGAAAGTCCTTTTTTCCGGCGGTCAGCGAGCCACTGGAAAGCGGCATTGTACACATAATAGTCGAGCGACTCAATCTCCCCGGTCTCCTCCAGAATCGGCAGAAAGCTGTCCGGGAACCAGAGCGTGCCGTCCTCGCGCAGCCATCGTACCAGCACCTCGGCGCTTGCGATTTTCTGCGTTTTTCCGCTGATTTTCGGCTGAAAATAAATCTGAAATTCCTTCTTCGCAAGGGGGCATTCTGGAACGAATGAATCGTCTCTGCGCGCTTCTGTTCCGTGCTGGCAAGCTCGGCGTTGTATTCGAACACGCAGGTGGAAGTTTCCTTCGCCCGCCGCCGCGCAATGTTGGCATGAGAGATGACTTCCTCCGCTGGTGTGTCCGTGTCATTCAGATAATAGACGCCAGTGTTCAGCGTCATATAATTCAGCGGGTACGATTCCAGCACTTCGCGGATCGCCTGCTTGTGATAGGCGGAAATCTTTTCCCGCACCACGGCCGGATCCTGCCCGGTGATATCGATAATGCCGACAAAGATATCGGAGTGATAGCGGTTCACAAAGAGCGTCTGCGGAAAGAGCTCCAGTTTTTTCAGGATGAAATTCAGAATGTTCGTACCCGTCTCATAACCCCAGTAATCGTTGATCAGGTGAAAATTGTCGACATCCGTCATCAGAAAGGCGTACTGCTTTTTCTTCGCTTCTGTTATTGAGAAGCGTAAAAATTTTTTTCTTTTAAAGAATCCGTGGAAATGCTCTCAGCAAGCATACTGCGGCGGGCGGCGAGGTCCGTTTTTCTGGAGCTGTTTTTTATACCGCTTGTCCTGGTACATTTTTTCGTCCGCCATCTGCAGCAGATCCATGATCAGATAATAATGATTTTTGCAGCTCAGCTCATATCCGACGGCGTAGCTCAGCGGGTGATCCGCCGTCTGGTTGTAGGTGTCGATCATCGTCTGCAGCTGAAGATTCATCTGCTCCAGCTGGTTCCAGGTTGCATGATTCTGCACAATGACAAATTCATCGCCGCCGAACCGCGCCAGAAAGCTGTCTTCGGTCAGAATGCGGGTCAGGTAGGAGGCGAAGGTCTGGATAAAGACGTCGCCCTCCTCGTGACCGTACGTGTCGTTGATCGTTTTTAAATTGTTCATATCAAACATCATCACGCCGACATCGAGTGTAATCGTCCGCGTTCTGAAGCTGGAGAAGCTTTTCTTCCAGCGACTTTTTATCGTGCACGCCGGCGACATCAAAGCCGGAACGGCGGATCAGGCTTTTCAGATAATCGGTAAGCGTCAGTGCAGAGGCGCAGCCGAGCAGCGTAAGGATAATCAGAAGCGCAAAGGCGCGGTGATCCAGCCCACGCTTGAAATGCAGAAGCAGCGATGTCAGAAAAACGACGTAGAATGCGATCTGCAGATAGCACAGTTTGATGATTTTTTTTTGTTCTTTTCCATAATACTCCATACTTTCTAAATGCGTATGCAAAAAAGTGAACCCTGCCATCGGTCAAAGGGCATACACAATAATTTTTCTTGGCCAGACTCTTATCCAGCCCGATTTTACTGCCTTTCACCATGACGAGATAATAACCGTGAAGCTCCGACAGAATCGAAATCCTGGCCCCGGGAACAAACCCCAGCGACTCCAGATAATGGCGCTGTTTTTCCTGACCGCAGATTTTTATTGATGACGTAAAACTGATTGAAATCGGTTAAATTTAAAGGCATGCAGTTCCTCCTTTATTACGAGAACACATCGAGTTAGAATTGCCTAACGGATAGTATAGCATAACATATTTGGAACAAAATAGAAAACTTTTCCATTGAGAAATTTTTTTCAAAAATGGTTTACGTGGGGCGGATGCATTTTTGCGTTTCTTATTTTGGGGGAATCATGTATAATGAAAATGAAACATCAGTGACAAACTATGACATGGGAAAAGGAAGAGAAAACAATGAAACCTAGAATAAAAATCCTGCTGCTTGCAGTTCTGATCGCGGCGCTCTGCAACTGTATGCTGATGATCGGGATGACCAAAACGAAAGAGAAGAATACCATTCCAAAAGATGCAAGCCTGATCTGCGAAGAAACCGTATCGCCGAACAAGGATTATATTACGGATGAAAAAGACCTGGTAAATTACACGGTACGGGTCTATCAGGAAAAAAAACAACGACATCATCGTCTATGCGGAATCAATTCGCCGCTGTTCGATGAAGCACAGTACATCGTACCATGCGACCACGCCATCACCGCCGACGATGTCCAGATCAAATGGACCACCCTCATGGGCAGCACGGAAGCAAGCGAGAAAGATGAGATCGGACTGGCACACGTTTCGATTTCAAAAGACGGGGAAGTGTTCAGCGAAAAGATGATCAGCTTTGTGGCGAAAGCGGTGAATACGGTTACGGATGTGATTGGGTAAATTATGAAAAGAGGCATTTTTGAAGATGTCTCTTTTTTGGGAAAGTGTCAAAAATAAATTGACACCAATGACGATTTTAGTGTTATAATATGTGCCATAAAACAATTTGACACAAAGAGAGGATTAAGATGGAGACATTAGAGGAAGCATTGCAATGTATTAAAACATTAAAAATAGAAAACGAACGTCTTAGAGCAGAACTGGATATGTATAAAAATCGGAATACTGGAGGAAGAAAAAAAACATGATAAGGCATGGATGGCATCTTATCAGAAGTTTGCAGATAGATATGAACAGGGAATGACGATTATGGAAATTGTTGACCAGGGGGAAATCAGCAGGAGAACTGCTTATCGTTATAAAGCTTATTATGAGGAACTGAACAAACGAAAAAGTAGCGTGGAGAAACTAGATGATAAATGATAGAAACATAAATATAATCACGGATGCTGACAATCAAAAAATTGTATTAATAAACGATATCGTATTCAAAGGGAAGCGCAATGTTGATTGGGAATCTGTAAAAAAGTATTTGGCAGGCTATGTGGGAGATTTTTATCAAATAGAGGAAAGTGCAGATATTGTATACATTGGAAGTGAACTGCCTGAAGAATTTACGGAATCAGAGAGCAGAAAAGCGATGATGGGCGCTAAGGCAAAAGCCAAAGCGAATGCGGCGACAGCAATTCCTGAATTAATACAAATAGCAACGAATCCTCATTATGAAGAAAAAATAAAAAGGAAAAACATAACCAGAATGCTAAAAATGGCTGGTATCGATATGATGTAAGATTTGCGTTGCCGGTTTATGAAAATGAAGAGTTAGCACGATATAATATTTTTAAAGCAAGACTACTGGTGAATCATGCTGAAAATAATAAAAAAAGTATTTGTATGATATTTTGGCAATAAAAAAAAGAAACGAGCAGGCCATAACAAGATGTATGGTGAAAACCCATTTCTTTTTATTAGTATAAAAGGTATTTTAGAATTTGGTCAAGTACCTTTAGGGAAAAAGATTAAAATACATCACTTTTTCCCAAATTACATTTGTCGCAAAGTGTTTGTAAATTCTCGAGTACAGTTTCACCACCTTTTGACCAAGGTACAATATGATCGACGTGCAATTTAACTGTAGGATCTGTAGACGGTGAAGCGCCACAAGCACAGCATTTGAATTTGTCGCGTTGCATAACCATGAAGCGAAGTCGCAAATTTACATCACGGTTTGTTTTATGAGGCGGTGTCTGGGATATAGATGAATTTGCAACGGGAGAAATAATTTGGGTGTTATTATTGATTAAACTATTTGCTTGTATAGTATTAGCATTTATGTAAGCAATGAAAGCTTGTAAAGCATTTCTCCATCCACCAAATCTGCGCACATAGCTTTGAAGGGAGAAGATGGAAAGGCCTTTTTTTCATATCCGTTGTTGTTGGCTGTCTTCCTAACAATGTCCAAAGGCGTTCAAGTTCTTCAAACATTTCCTTATCAGTAATATTACGGTGCAGAGTTGGCTCCATATTTGCAAGTTTTTAGGAGCTTGTTCCATGAACCGTATCGTTTTTGCTAAAGTAGAACTAGAATATAGTCCATAAGTATCATATTCTTTTGCGGTTAATGTCTCGGTAGTAAGAAGTGAAGCGACACGCTTTAAATCGTTAATAACATCTTGGTCGGAAAAAGAACATTTAAAATTGTGTCCATTGGTGTCAAGGTTACATAGTTTTAAAAACTTCTTTCCATGAGCCAAAATCTTCGAGATAGTGTAGATTGATTATATGTGCCATATTGATTATATTCCGTTCCGGTTAAGGTGTTTTTATTCAATTTTTTAGCAACGTTTTGCACATCAGTAAGAAGAAATTTCGGCTGAGATATTTCTGTGATAGTTATTTAATTCAAAGGACATAATTGTACCTCCTTGGATCATTTTGATATAGCAGATGTATGATGTTTACATTGCCAAAATCGTAGCTACCAGCTTTTTACACTGTGTCAGCAGCGACGACGGAATCGCATACTCATCAAGTGAATGTGCGCCTGAGCCCTGGATGCCGAGGCTGCAGAGGGCGGGGATTCCGATGCGGGTGACGAAGGAAGTGTCGGAGCAGCCGCTCTGCTGGATGCCCTGCGGGATTGGTTCGCCGAGGAGTTTACAGCTTTCCTGGTAGAGGGAGAGGAGGCGGTCGGCGCCGTCGACCATTTCCATGGCTGGGTAGTAGCCGTTCTGTTCCATCGTGCAGCTTGTGCCCGGAACAGTGACGTGCTCGCAGAGATTTTTTAAGAAAGCGATGGCTTCCTCATACTGCGCATTTGCGGCGTATCGGATACCGATGGAAAACTCACAGGAATCCGGGATAACGTTAGCCCCGGTTCCGCCCAAAATGCGGCCGCAGTTGAAGGACAGATAGCCGAAAAACTGAGCGGCTTTCAATCTCCGTAATCATGCGCGCCGCCTGCAGAATTGCACTTGCACCTTTCTGCGGCTCCTTTCCGGCATGAGCAGCTTTTCCTTTTACTTTGACGCGGATGATTGCGCCGCCGTTTCGTCTCGTGGTCACTTCTCCGTTGGTATAACCCGATTCCAGATTAAAAGCCGCCTCACAGCCGCTGGCATACTGCTCGACAAGTTTTCCGGCCTCGCCGTGGGGAAAACGCATGGGCGACTTCTTCATCACCGGTGAGCACCAGTTTGATCTGGCGGTCTTCATATCCGACCGCATTCAGCGCACGCAGCGCAAACAGCGCAATGACATCGCCGCCCTTCATATCATAAACACCAGGTCCGTACACGCGGTCATCCTTTACAAGAAACGGTTCCGGCCCAAATTTTCCAACCGCGTGAACCGTATCCATATGTCCGAGCAGAAGAATCGGTTTCTTCTCCTGCGCCCGTGTCCACGCCGCAAACGTCGGACCGGCCTTTTCAAAATGATGAATCTCCCGCTCCATACCAAGCGCATCACAGTACGTATCCAGATGTGCCGCAATCCGCTCATTCGCCTCGCGGTCAGCAGAAGGCGTTTCAATAGAGACAAGATTTTTCAGCAGCTCCATCATACTGTGTTCGTTTTTCTCAAGATAGGCAAATGCCTGTTCCGTTCTTTTATCCATAACCATTCTCCATTTCTTATCTTTTTATAAAGTGATTTTCATAATCCGTGCCGGCCGTCCCCTGCCGCCGCTGATTTTGCCGATCGTGGTCACGCAGTTTTCCTGTTCCAGCCGCAGAATCAGCCGGTTGGCGCTCCGCTCTGTAATCCCCATTTCTGCGGCGAGCTGGGCGGATGTGATTTCCTGGTCATGTGACTGCAGAATCTCTTTCAGCTTTTCATACGTACTGCTGCTGATATGAAGCCGGTGCAGAAGATACGCCGTGTGATCCGTCGGGTCATCGATTTTAATTTCAGTAAACTGATGCTCATCTTCCGCGATATAGTTTGCGCCGGAACGGTCTGCAATCGAATGGTTGAGTGCCATCGCCGCGCGGGATTTCGCCTCCATGGGGGAGTCTCCGTAGCCGATGCCGATCCACAGCCGGTTGTGCGGTGTCTGCTGCCCGTGAAACAGAATTTTCTGATATTCCCCGTTCTGAATAAATTCCCGCATCAGAACTGGACGGGATGACATGATATAAAAAATAGAAGCGCCCTCGGAAAACGCAGCGGCACCCATGCGGTGGGCGGCAGAGTAGATCAGTTCGCGCATCTCATTCTGATAATGAATTTTCTCCCATTCGCGGGCGTAAGATCCGTCTCCTGGTCAAAGGAATAATCAAAATAGATCTGCACGGAAGCACTCTGCCCGCGGTTCTTCTGCGCCGTATTTTCCAGAAACTGAAGATGATAAACCTGTTCCAGAATTACATCCTCGGAAACCGAGATGCGGATGCAGGGGAATCCCTTCTGCAGCCAGCATCTCATATGTTTTTTCCATGTTGGTAAAGCAGACTTTTTGCCCCGTTGTGAAAATAGTTGTAACGGTGAAAATCCGTGAGGGCATCCTGAAAAATCGCCCTGATCGGGAGAAGAGCCGTGTGCCACAAGGACGCGGCCATTGAAATGCCGATTTCTTCCAGTGTTTCCTGCACAAGCTGTTCCTCATACATATCGATGCTGATGATATCCGGTACGCAGGAATAACGGACAGCAGATTCCGCGAGCGCTTTTAAGATGGAAGCCTGATTGTGCGGAAGAAAAGTCCAGGGAACGGTGGGTTCCAGACGCTTTAAAGCATAGTGATAGTTTGTCGGTCCGGTGAAGATAATGCCGGATACGTTTTCTTTCTGAAACTGGGCAGCCGCTTCCAGACCGTACCGGTAGTCGTTGGAACGACGGTAGACCACTTCAAGGTCCGGCATGCGCTTCTCCAGTGTTTTCTGAATCCTGTCGCAGATATGGTCAGAACCTGTTACGCCGATTTTCATATATAAAATTCCTTTCCAAGAATTAAAGACATAAAAATGAATTATGGCATAATCTTACACCTATTAAGGACGAAAGGCAAATGATAAGATGGAGAAGAATTGTTTTTGAAAAATTTTTTTCAAGAATGGAGAGAGATTATGAAAAATCAACGTATGTTGGATGAACTGACCGAGCTGATGCGGATTGATGTGTCGAGCGGGCAGGAGATGGAAATTGCGGACTGCTTGGCGGCGAAGCTGGAGCAGATGGGATTTTCGATTACGCGGGATGAGGCCGGGGCTACGTTTGGCGGTGTGTGGGCAATGTTCTGGCGGTACGGGAAGGAGAGCGGGATAGTGTTGTCTGTTTCTGTTCTCATATGGATCGTGTGCCGGGCGGCATTGGAATCAAACCGGTGGAGGAGGATGGAATCCTTCGTTCTTCCGGCGACACGATTCTGGCGGCGGATGATCTGTCCGGTGTGGCAGCCATTTTTTTAGAGGGTGTGCGGCAGGCCATCGAATCCGGGAAAGCACTTCCGAAACTGGAGATCCTCTTTACGGTCGGTGAGGAAGCCGGTCTGTACGGTGCGAAAGCGTTTGATGTAAGCCTTCTGACATCAAAAACGATGTATGTGCTCGACTCCCCGGTACGCATCGGCCGAATTGTAAATGGGGCGCCGGGACGTGCCCTTCTGGAAGCACAGGTTTTCGGCAAGGCAGCCCATGCGGGAAATGAGCCGGAGAAAGGCATTGATGCGGCAAAAATTATGGCGGAAATGCTCGCAACGATGGAGACGGGAAAGACTGGATGAAAATACAACGTCGAACTTTTTCCCACCTCTGGTCCAAAACATGCGAGGCAATGAACGTTGTCTGCGACCATGCAATCCTGCGCGGAGAGATGCGGAGCCGGTCGGGAGAAAAACTCGACCGCTATGAAGCGTATTTCCAGTCGCACTGCCGTGAAATCGCAGAAAAACGCGGTGCGCGTGTGGAATTTAAAAGAGAAAACACCTTCCTGCCGTTCTTCATCCCGGAGGACTCCGAGATGATTCAGATTGTGACGGAATCCATGAGAGAGATGGGAATCGAACCGCAGATCAACGGCGGAGGCGGCGGTATGGACGGCAATATTTTCAATCAGAAGGGAATCACCTGCGTCGGTATCGCAACAGGATATTTCAAGAATCATTCGACCGAAGAATATCTGCATCTCGATGACTTCTATCATGCCGGAGAGCTTGTGGCGCGGATAATTGGAAGGATTGCATAAATATGCAAAATATAAAATAAAAACTGGATAAAACTTGCAAAATAAAAGAAAATTATGTATAATTTCAAATTAAAAAAAGAGCAAGGGAGAAAAAGAAATGGCTGAGATTTTAACAAACAACGCAATGTTCTCCAGCTTCATGATTGTTCTGATCGTGTTTGCACTTGGCGACATTGTCGGTAAAATTACAAAAGGAAAGCTGTCCGGAATGATGGTCGTCATGCTCCTGTTCCTGGTAGGCTTTCTGACGAAAACTGATCCCGGCGGACATCATCGACCAGGAGGCCTTACGGCGTTATCAAAACTGGCAATTGCGATGGTACTGTTCAACATGGGTACTACCCTGAACGTGAAACAGCTGATCGAGGAGTGGAGAACTGTATTAATGGCGGCACTCTGTATGCTGGCGTCCTGCCTTGTGATGCTTCTGGTATCCCCGATCATCGGATTTGACACTATGCTCGTCGGCATGCCGGTTATCAACGGTGCGGCAATGGCAACTTCGCTGATGGCAAGCGCCGCAGCAGAAAAAAAGGACTGGCAACGGCGGCAGCACTCTGTGCAGTCATCTATTCCGTACAGAAATTCGTCGGTGCGCCGATCGCATCTGCCATGGGTATCCGTTACGGAAAAAAACTGCTGAGAGCATACCGCGAGAATCCGGCGCAGTTTAAAAAGCAGGAGACCGGAAACGGTGCTTCCGCAAAAGGTTTTCCTTTGCAGATAAACACAAAAGAATGGTATTCCGCCAACGTCATGATGGCGCTCGTTGCAGCCGGTTCCTGGGTTGCCCACATCCTTGGCGATCTGACTCCGATCAACTACAGCATCTGGGCGCTGCTTCTCGGTGTTGTCTGTGCCGCTTCCGGACTCGTTCCGACAAAACCGCTGCAGAAATCGAATTCCTACGGCCTTATGATGGTTGCTGTCTTTGGCTCCATCATCCCGTCTCTGGCGAAGGTTTCCTTAAGTGATCTCGGTACTATGGCATTCCAGACCATCGTTCTGTTTGCCGCAGCGCTGATCGGTGTTGCACTGGTTGGATGGGTTCTCCCGACCTGGAAACTTGTCGGCGACAAGGATCTGGCTGTCGGCATCGGTGTCGAGCAGTTCCTCGGATTCCCGAGCAACGTGGTCATCTGCCGCGAGGTCGGCGATGCGGTCGGAGAGACACCGGAGGAGAAAAGCGTTTATCGAAGATACCTTAAACGTGCCATATGTCGTGGGAGGAATTACGGTTATTACGGTTCTGTCCACGATGCTGGCTGGATTTGTTATCAATATGCTGTAAAAATTTTAAAATCATAGGAAAAAAACATGACCTTGATGCAGAGGAAGAGTCCCCTGATCAAGGTCATGTTTTATGTTGGCATGCGGAGCAGTTCCCTCTGCATGAGACGATTAACTTTACGAGAAAAAAAAAAAAAATATCCCCCACCCGGCTTGTGAGAGCCTGAAATATCAAATATAATGAACGAACAGTACATGGATCAGGCGCGCAGATCATGGGAGTACAAAGCAAAAAAAGCGGTCAGTCCGGGTAAAAACGGTCTGAAAATGGGAGGAAAAGGGATGAAAAAAAAAAAATATTATCTTTGATGCTGATGGTGTCTCTTGCAGCATCCCTTGCGGCATGCGGTCAGGACAGCGGGAAAAACAGCAACAGTACAGATTTGTCGAAAACAGAGACGGAAGCTTCTTCCGGCCAGACAGGGGAGGAAGAGACGACCCTGGTTTACGGTTCTGCTGATTATACCAGGATTAATCCGGCGATGGATGAGCACGGTGAAATTAATCTGCTGCTGTTCAACGGACTGACCGCACACGATGCGGATGACAACATTGTTCCGGGTCTGGCAGAAAAAATGGGAGTACGATGCAGAAACCTGCACCTACACCTTTCATATCCGGGACGGCATCCAATGGCATGATGGAGAAAAAATTTACGGCGGATGATGTGAAATTCACCATCGAAGCGATCATGGATCCGGAAAACGGATCTGAAAATGCACCAAATTATGAGGATGTAGAAGAGATTACAGTTATAGATGACAGCACCGTTTCCTTCCGCCCTTTCCGAGCCGAACGTGGCTTTCCTGGAATACATGACGATGGCCATCCTGCCGAAGCACCTGCTGGAAGGTGAAAACATGCAGGAATCGGATTTCTTCCGTGCACCGGTTGGAACCGGCCCGTATAAACTGGAGAGCTGGGACGAGGGCCAGTCGATTGTTCTGGTAAAAAATGAAGATTATTACCTTGGGGCACCAAAGATTGACAAGGTCATTTTCAAAATTGTACCAGATGATAATGCACAGGCGATGCAGCTGGAATCCGGCGAACTGGATCTGGCGCTGCTTGACCCGAAAAATGCGCAGAATTTCAAAGAAAAAGACGGTTTTACCTGCTACGATATGACAACTGCAGATTACCGCGGAATCTTATTTAACTTTGCGAATGATTACTGGACGAAAAACAGGGATATCATTCCAGCCGTCTGTTATTCGATTGACCGCCAGGCCATTATCGATTCTGTGCTTCTTGGCGAGGGAATGGCGGCATACAGTCCGCTGCAGCGGAACATTTACAATAACGAAAACGTAGAACATTATGATTACAATCCGGAAAAAGCACAGGAAATTCTGGAAGCGGCCGGATGCACCAGAAACAGCGATGGTTTCTATGAGCGGGACGGCGAAGAAATCGGCTTTGTCATCAGCGTCATGGCCGGTGAGCAGGACCGCATCGACATTGCACAGGCTGCCGCACAGCAGCTGCGCGATATCGGCATCAACTGCACGGTCGACATTCCCGCGCAGATGGACTGGGGCGGACAGATGGCCTGCCTGATCGGCTGGGGAAGCCCGTTCGATGCGGACGATCATACATATAAGGTTTTTTCGGCACGGACAAAGGGGCGAATTATTCGAGCTATTCCAATGAAAAAAAGTAGATGAGTATCTGTCTCTTGCCCGTCAGAGTGACGATCCGGAAGTGCGGAAAGAATATTACGGAAAATTCCAGGAAGAACTGGCAGAAGATCCGGCCTATGCATTCATCTGTTATATTGATTACGCAAATTATGCGGCAGATTCCGGTATTCAGGGCATTTCCAAAGACACGGTGCTGGGCCACCACGGCGTTGGTATTTTCTGGAATATTCAGGACTGGACAATCGAAGAATAAAAACAAAAAGCAGACGAAGGAGGTATGGTTACCTCCTTTTTGTCTGTACAGGAGAAAAATGGAATGAAGGAACGATTAAAAGTGGAACATCTTTCCGTCAGCTTTTTACGGATGAGGGGGAAGTACAGGCGGTCCGCGATGTCAGCTTTTCCCTGAATGCAGGTGAGGTGCTCGCTGTTGTAGGCGAGTCAGGCTGCGGAAAAAGTGTGCTCTGCAAAAAGCATTATGAAGCTGCTGCCGGAGAATGCAAAGATCAAAAACGGAAAAATTCTGGTCAATGGAGAAGAAATTGCAGGATACGGGGAGCGAAGAATGCGGGAACTGCGGGGAAAACTGTTCTCGATGGTTTTCCAGAATCCGATGACTTCCTTAAATCCGACGATGACAGTCGGAGCGCAGATTGCAGAGGCAGTGCGGGCGCATCAGAAAGACATGGGAAAAGAAGAAGTGGAACAGAGAGTGACAGAACTGATGCAGCTGGTGGGAATCGAGCAGGCAGAAGAGCGGAAAAAAGGCATATCCGTATCACTTTTCCGGCGGAATGCGGCAGCGGATCGTACTGGCGATTGCGCTGGCGGGCAATCCGGAAATTCTGTTTGCTGATGAGCCGACGACAGCGCTGGATGTGACGATTCAGGCACAGATTCTGGACCTGCTTCGGGAAATTCAGAAAAAAACTGGGAACGGCGACGGTCTTTGTCACACATGACCTTGGCGTTGTAGCGCGGATCGCAGACCGGGTAGCGGTCATGTATGCGGAAAAAATAGTAGAGATTGGAACCGTGGATGAGATTTTCTATGATCCCCGTCATCCGTATACGTGGGGACTGCTGCGTTCCATACCGGCGTTTTCGAGGGGAAAAGAAAGCCTGCCGTCTATCCCGGGAATGCCGCCGTCTCTTCTCCATCCGCCGAAGGGCGATGCCTTCGCCTGCCGCAATGAATATGCCCTTGCCATCGACTATGAGGAGGAGCCGCCGATGTTCCGGGTCACAGACAGCCATTATGCGGCAACATGGCTGCTGGATGAGAGAGCACCGAAGGTTGTGCCGCCGATAGGAGGAAACACAGATGGAACATGAGATTTTGCTGGATGTGCGTCATCTGACCCATATTTTTCCACTGTCCCGGAAAACAGCAGTCAAGGCAGTCGATGATGTATCGTTTCAGATTCGAAGAGGAGAAATTTTTGGACTGGTAGGGGAATCCGGTTCCGGAAAATCTACCGCTGCACGCTGTGTGATGAATATTTATCAGCCATATGCCGGCCAGATTTATTATAAAGGGATTGATACCTGCGACAGAGGCCAGTTCCGGAAAAATAAAAAAATGCTGCAGACGACACGCCAGATGATTTTTCAGGATTCCGGTTCCAGTCTGAATCAGAAGATGAAGGTCCGCGACATTATTGAGGAGCCGATGCGCGTGCAGAAAATCCGGCCGCTGCGGGGAAGCTATGAGGAGGAAGCCAGATTCCAGATGAAATACGTGGGGCTGGATCCGGAATATCTGAAAAAAATATCCGGGAGAATTGTCCGGCGGACAGCGGCAGCGCGTTGCGATTGCACGGGCACTGACGATGGAGCCGGAGCTTCTGGTGGCGGATGAACCGGTCGCATCGCTGGACGCGTCGATACAGGCACAGATTGTGAATCTGTTCCGTCATCTGCAGAAGGAGCACGGTTTTTTCGTTCCTGTTTATTGCGCATGATCTGGATATGGTCGAATTTCTGTGTGACAGAGTAGGTGTGATGTACCATGGAAAACTGGTGGAGACCGGCCCGGCGCGAGCCGTGTTTGAAAAATCCGCTGCATCCATATACGAAAGCACTGATCGCGGCCATTCCGATTCCGGATCCGCGAAGGGAAAGAGCGAGAGCTGTACCGGATTTTTCCAATACAGAATTTTCCCCGGACGGGAACACTGCGGGAAGTGGAAAAAGATCATTTTGTGCTGATGGAGGGAGGCGATGCAGGATGAAAAGCCGGAACAGAGTGCTTTACTATGGAAAAAAGCAGCGGCATTTCTGGCAAGTGTTCTGCTGCTGTCTGTGCTCGTATTTTATATTTCAAGGCTTGCGCCGGGAGATCCGCTGGTATCATATTACGGAGACCGCGTGGAAAAAAAAATGACGCCCGAAGAAAGAGCGTGGGCCGAAGAAAAAATTGGGACTGAAGGATCCCATTTCCGTACAGTATATCCGCTGGGCAGGCAATGCGCTGCATGGGGATTTCGGAATTTCGTACAAATATAAAATGGATGTAACGCGCGTGGTCGAGGGAAGAATTGGAAATACGCTGGTGCTTGGCGGCATTGGATTTCTGCTGATTTTCACCCCTCGCGCTGCTTCTTGAATTTTCTGTGCATGGAGGGAAGATACTTGGCTTGGACCGCATCATCTGTAAGGTGGGAACCATCACGGGATGTATTCCGGAATTCTGGCTGTCGCTGCTTCTGATTCTTGTTTTTTCCATGCAGCTCAAATGGCTGCCGAGTTCCGGTGCCTACTCTGTTGGAAAACAGGCAGATTTTTTCCGACCGTGTCTGTCATCTGATCCTGCCGATGACGGTCGTAGTGCTGAGTCATTTGTGGTATTACGCATACATGATCCGCAATAAAATTCTGGATGAAGTGCGGGAAGAGTATGTGCTTCTGGCAAGAGCCAAGGGGCTGAAACGAAAGACGGTTCTGTTTCGGCATTGCCTGCGGAATACGATTCCGTCGTATCTTGGCATCATGGCCATTTCTGTTCCGCATGTGCTGGGGGAACCTATATTGTAGAAACGGTTTTCTCGTATCCCGGTATCGGAACGCTGGCGTATGAGAGCGCACGGTACAAAGATTACAATCTTCTGATGCTGCTTTGCCTGATGTCCGGAATCGTTGTGATTCTGTGCAATATGGCGGCACAGATCATCAACGAGAATTGATCCGCGGATGCGGGAGAAAGAAGCGGCAGAAACATCGGAGGTAATGATGCTGTGACAGAAAAAACACAATTATTTCAATTTGCAGGAGAGAGGCCTGCAGAAAAAAACAGAAGCAGAAAAAAAAAAAAATGGTATCAGGACCGGCCGGTGGCAGCAGAGCTTTTTCTGGGTCTTCTTGTGCTGGGCTGCCTTTTTCTGTGGGCAGATTATGACGAAGGATCCCTCGTATATGGATCTGAAAAACTGTTCCGTCATGCCGTGCCGGGAATTTCTGTTTGGAACCGATACGATGGGAAGAGATATTTTCTCGATGATCTGGTACGGCGGCAGAATATCGCTGGCGATCGGTCTGCTTTCTACGCTGATTTCCACTGTGATTGCCGTTCTCTTCGGCGCAGTCAGCGGATGTGCACCGGCGTGGCTGGACGCGCTTCTGATGCGGCTGACCGAGATCTT
>VOFJ01002530.1_pt1 | contig 27656 bp, 51 predicted proteins | sample 5384081 | NCBI WGS metagenome assembly VOFJ01 (sample SAMN12384729, study PRJNA508395) | human gut metagenome | isolation source: healthy gut I | host: Homo sapiens | reverse complement strand
AGTCGCCCGCGATCCGGTCTGCATGCTCCAGGAAAAGACGGCCGGCATTGGTAAGGACAACACCGCGCCCTTTCTTTTCAAACAGCGTGATTCCAAGCTCGCTTTCGCGGGCGGCCATCGAACGGCTCAGGGACGGCTGTGAAATATACAGTTCTTCCGCTGCCTGATGATAATTTTCCAGCCGGGCGACCTTTCGGAAATAGAGAATCTGATTCAGTGTCATGTGGTTTTTCCTCCTGAAAAAATGGTTCCGTAAGAAAGTCTTTGCTTCCTCTTATTATGATAACTCAAGTATACCACATTAATGCATTCAATGCATTGGTTTTTTTCCTTTAAAAGCATTAGACCGTACACACTTTCACTGTTAAAATAAAGGCAAATGTTATTTTTTTAACATTCACGAAACTGGTAATCTGTTGTTTGTGACAAAAACAAAAGGATGAACCGAACAGAGGAAAAAGAACAATTTGACCTCAACACAATCTATTTAAAAAAGGAGAGAAACCATGAACAAGAAATACCTGCCAAGTGCATTAATTTTGTACTTGAACTACTTTATCCACGGTGTTGGATGCTCCATCCTGGGCCAGGCAGTCATCAAAGAGGCTCTGGCAGCAGCATGGGGAGTGGAAGCAATGGCAATTACCGCAATTTCCGCAGCACTCGGTCTTGGCCGTCTGATCGCACTGCCATTTGCAGGTCCTCTGTCCGACAAGCTCGGACGTCGCATTTCCACAGCGATCGGAAGTGCTTCCTATGCAATTTACCTGATCGGCCTTGCTCTTGCATTTCATGCAGGAACACACGGCGGTTACACCATCGCTTACGTATGCGCCATCATCGGCGGTATCGCAAACTCCTTCCTGGATACCGGTATTTACCCGGCAGTATCCGAAATTATTTACAAAGCTCCTGGCGTTGCTACCATGGGAATTAAATTCTTCATCGCAATCGCTCAGATGCTTCTTCCATTTGTTCTTGGTGTAGCTGTTACTTCTACAGCAGCAGGCCTTACCTCCTACAATCCGTTATTCTACGGATGCGGAATTGCGTATATCGTACTTTTTTGTACTGGTATTCCTGTTCCCGCTGCCAGATGCTGACCAGAAAGCATCAGGCAAAAAAAGAGGGTCTGATCGACAGTCTGAAACATACCCATTTTTCTTTCGAGTCCATCGCCATGATCCTGATCGGATTCACCTGCACCGGTACCTTCCAGCTGTGGCTGAACTGTGCGCAGAACTTTGCGAAAAAGAGAATGTAGGCTGGGCAAATCCGTCCATCATGCAGACCTACTATTCTGCAGGAACTATGCTGGCACTCGTTGTAACCGCATTCCTGACCAGAAAAATCAAAGACGTTCGTTTCATCGTTGTTTACCCGGCTATCTGCCTTGTAACCATGATCGCTGTCCTGATGGGACAGAGCAAACCGCTGATGATCGCCGGTGCTTTCATCATCGGCTGGGCAGGCGCGGGCGGTCTGTTACAGATTGTAACCTCCGTCTGCAACATGCTGTTCCCGAAAATCAAGGGAACCGTAACCGCACTGGTTATGATCGCATCTTCTCTCTGCAACTACACCATCCTGACCGCAGCATCTAAAATGCAGCCGTCCGGCGTTATGACCATGAATATCGTTCTGACCGCAGTTGGTGTTGCACTTTTTGGACTGTTTGTAAATATCCGCTATAAAAAAAAATGGTTGAACTTGCACAGCAGGACAATTAAAATGAGGTTAAGGATTGCGGAAGTACGAAGTACCAAGGAATCCGGACGTGAAAAAAAAAAAGCCTGCAAAGAAAAGTCAGGGTTAAATTGAAGAAAGAAGGAAAAAAACACATGAATACAGTAAAAGTTCGTGATATTGAAATCGGTGCCGGCACACCGAAGATCATCGTTCCGATCGTAGGCGTTACCAAACAGGAAATCATCGACGAGGCAAAAAACGTTTGATTCTATTCCGGTTGATGTGGTAGAATGGCGTGCAGACTGGTTCGAAGGCGTATTCGACTTTGCGCAGGTAGAGGATGTGTTAAAAGACCTCCGCGAAGCACTCGGCAATATTCCGCTTCTGATGACATTCCGTACCTCCAAAGAGGGCGGTGAAAAAGCGATTGAGCCGGCAGCCTATGCAGAGCTCAACATCAAAGCAGCTCAGACCGGATATGTAGATCTGGTTGACGTAGAGATCTTCACAGGTGATGAGATCGTTAAAAAGATCATCGACGGAGCTCATGCCGCAGGTGTTAAGGTTATTGCTTCCAACCATGACTTCTTCAAGACTCCTGCAAAGGCCGATATCATCTATCGTCTCCGCAAGATGCAGGATATGAATGCAGATATTCCGAAGATTGCTGTTATGCCGCAGAACAGGAAAGACGTTCTGACCCTGCTTGCAGCAACAGAGGAAATGGCCACCAATTATGCGGACAGACCGATCATTACCATGTCGATGGCTGGCACCGGCGTTATCAGCCGTCTCTGCGGCGAGGTATTTGGTTCTTCCATGACCTTCGGCGCTGCCAAGAAAGCATCCGCACCGGGTCAGATGGGTGTGAATGATCTGAGCACCGTTCTGGATCTGCTTCACAAAGCCATGTAACCGTTTTTTTTTTTTTTATGGGACACCGGTATTTTTAGCTTTGCTGTTGATGCCGCCGATGTCCCTTTTGTATTATTGTTCTGTTATAAATTTAACGGAGGTATGCCTTTTATGAAGAGAATATTTCACTGGCTGGATGAAAATCTCGAAGAATTTCTTCTTGTGATCGGTCTGATCGCCATGACGCTGATCATGGGAGTCCAGGTTTTCTGTCGTTACGTTCTTGGCATGTCGCTGTCGTGGTCGGAAGAGCTGACCAGATATATTTTTTTATCTGGAGCGGTTTTTTAAGCGTCAGCTATTGCAGCAAAAATGCCTGTCTATCAAGATCGAACAGTTTGTTGCGATTTTCCCCGCGGAGAGGAAAAGCCATCTTCAAAATTGTGAATCATACATTTGAACTGATTTTTTTTTCATCTATATGATTCCGTTTGCTTTTTCCTATATGATGTCGTCGGTTAAAAGCGGCCAGCTTTCCCCGGCCTGCAAAATCCCGATGTACTTTATCCAGGCAGCACCGCTCGTCTCCTTTGTGCTGGTTGCCTTTCGTGTTTTGCAGCGGGGGTGGATGATCGAGTTCCGCGTGGCACGCGGTGAGAACGTTTTCGACCCGGCCCATCCGGAGCGCAATACGCCGGAATCCTTCATTGAGGCAAATGCCGGAGCAGATAACGCCACAGAAAATGCCCTGAACACGGGTATCGACAACCGCATTCATACGATTAAAAATTCAAACGAGGAGGAACGCTAATGCCGGTCGTAGTATTATTTTTGATTTTTGTTGCATTGCTGGTCATCGCTGTTCCGGTATCCATCACCCTTGGAATCACATCTGTTCTTCCGTCTGTGTTTGATCCGTCCTTTACTGTTGGTGCCAAATATCTGATTCGTGCCATGTTTGGCGGTCTGGACTCCTTCCCGCTCCTGGCAGTTCCAATGTTTGTCCTTTCCGGTATCATCATGGCCAAGGGCGGTATTTCCAAAAAGCTGTTCGATGTTTTTGCCTATTTTCTCGGTAAATTTACCGCAGGTATGCCGTGCGCCGTTATCGTCACCTGCCTTTTTTTTTTATGGTGCGATTTCCGGTTCCGCTCCGGCGACCGTTGCTGCTGTCGGAAGCATGACAATTCCGATTCTGACTACTCTTGGTTATGATCTGACATTCTCCACAGCGATTGTGGCAGTTGCCGGAGGACTTGGCGTTATCATCCCCCAAGTATTCCGTTCATCATGTACGGCATGGCGTCCGGCGCTTCGGTCAGTGACCTGTTCCTTGCCGGAATTGTACCGGGTCTGATGATCGGTCTGCTGCTGATGCTTTATGCCATCTATCACTGCAAACGGTACGGGGAGGATAGGGAGAAGATTTATGCAGAAGTCAAAACGTTGCATGACAAAGGTTTGCTTCGCGTTTTAAGAGAGAGCTTTTTTGCATTACTTAGCCCGGTGATTATCCTCGGCTGTATCTACAGCGGCGTTGCTTCCCCGACCGAGGCGGCTGTTATCTCCGTATTCTATGCATTGATCATCAGCCTTTTTGTGTACAGGAGTATCCGCATCCGCGACATCTGGTCCATTCTGGTTGAGGCGATTCGCACCTTTACCCGATCCTGTTCATCCTGGCGGCATCGACAGCATTTTCCCGTGTCCTGACCCTGATGCAGGTGCCGCAGACGGTCAGTGAGTTCATTCTGAACAACTTCCACAGCCCGGTTGCGATCCTTCTGATCATCAACGTATTCCTGCTGATCGTAGGAATGGTCATGGATACTACACCGGCAATCCTGATTCTGACACCGATCCTGCTCCCGATCGTACAGGCGATCAACATGGATCCGGTCCAGTTCGGTGTGATCATGGTTGTCAATCTGGCAATCGGCTTCGTAACCCCGCCGATCGGCGTCAACCTGTTCGTGGCAAGCTCCCCGACCGAGGTTCCGGTCATGCAGATCGCAAAGAAGGCTATGCCGATGATCGGTTTCTTCCTTGCGGCACTGCTGCTGATTACGTTTATACCGGCGATTTCGATTGGAATTTTATAGGGAGGAGCGAAGGACAATGAAAAAAAGATGACAAAAAAGAAAAAGCTTTTCCGAAAAGTGACGGCACTTGCCGCTGTCATTGCGCTTGGCGCATCGCTTGCCGGCTGCGGCTCCTCCGGAGAAGAGACGACACAGCGCTATTCCTGGCCGCTGGCAACGGCGAGCCCGGAGGACACGGTAACACAGATCTTTGCCGAGAAGTTCGCGGAAGAGATTTCAGAGCTGAGCGATGGAAGGATGAAAATTCAGGTTTACGCAAACTCAACGCTCGGCGGCGACCGCGATTTGCTGGAAACGTGTGCCGACGGCGATATTCCGTTTGTCGTACAGAATACGGCACCGCAGGTTTCCTTTATGGGTGATCTTGCCGTGTTTGATTTGCCGTGTGTGTTTTGATTCTCTCGATGAATGCCGTGAGAAGATCGATAATCCGGAGTTTTACGAGCTGATCAGCAATGTTTATACGGAGGGAGGCTATCACCTGCTCGGTATGGCAGATCAGGGATTTCGTGTCATGAGTACGAATAAGCCGGTTTACAGCTTTTCGGATTTCAAAGGTCAGAAGATCCGTACTATGGAAAACAGTTATCATCTGGCATTCTGGAAGGCACTCGGTGCAAACCCGACGCCGATGACCTTCAGCGAGGTGTATATCGGTCTCCAGCAGCACACGATCGACGCGCAGGAGAACCCGTATGAGGTCATCGTCTCCAACCGTCTCTACGAACAGCAGGATTATGTGGTCGAGACGAACCACCTGCCGCATCTGATCTCCCTGATCGTCAACGATGATTTCTTCCAGGATCTGCCTGCAGACGAGCAGGAGATCATGACAGAGGCCGCAAAGATTGCGACCGAGTACGCAAGAGAGAGTCCGATGCCCATATCGCCGACAAGATCGCGACAAACGAGGAGAGCGGAACGAAGATTCTGACACTCGATGACCAGACAAGAGCTGACATCCGCGAGGCATCCCAGAGCGTGTATGAGTCGATCAAAGAGAATATTGATCCGGCAATTTACAATGCTTATATGGATGGCATTGAGTAAGAAAAAGAAAATGAAATTCCCGGCTGAGGGGCACTGAAAAACAGTGTTTCGCGGCCGGATTTTTTACACAAAATTTGCCTTGCACGGTCGAAACTGTAAGACTATAATGGGTTCAGATGGTTTTTCTAAATTTATGGGAGGCAAAAAATGATTTTTAAACACATGGACCGGATTGTATTTGCAGGGGATTCCGTAACGGATATGGAGAGTGCACAGCCGGTGGGGGAAGGTTTATTTGAAAATGTCGGAAAGAGTTATGTCCGAATCGTCGAAAACATGCTTGCAGCATTCTACCCGGAGGTATATCTCCGCGTGACAAACTCCGGTATCGGCGGAAACACAAGCCGTGACCTGCTGCAGCGCTTCGACCGCGATGTCGTATCATTAAAACCAGACTGGGTATCCATCTGCATCGGCATCAACGACGTCTGGAGACAGTTCGACAGCCCGGCCATCCCGGACGAGCAGGTATCGCCGGAGGAGTACCGTTCCAACGTCGAAAAGATGATTCTTTCCGTAAAAGATAATGTAAAAGGAATTTTCCTCATGACCCCATACTACATGGAGCCAAATGGGGAGGACTGGATGAGAAAACGCATGGACACCTACGGCGCGATCTGCAGCGAGCTGGCTGAGAAATACGGCTGCCGCTTTATCGACCTGCAGGCCGTCTTCAACGATTACTTCCAGTACCGCCATTCCTCCTACATCGCCTGGGATCGAATCCATCCGAACCAGATCGGCGCTACAGTGATCGCACGGGCATTTCTGGAAAAATGCGGATTCGACTATAATCACAGACCGGAGCATGCTTGAAAAACCATTTCCGCAATCTGAAAGCGCCACTTTGCGGTATGGCTTGCCCTCATAAGGCAGACAAAAAGCGGGAATCGTTATTGGGGTCCTCGCTTTTTCTTTGTCCTGTTCTGTCTGAAAACAGCGGACAGAGTCGAAAAAAGAGAAAAACCGAAGGTAAAATTTTGCTTAAATTACCAAAAATAATTGCTGTTTTGGGGACAGTTATGGTATATTATGACTATACATACATTTATGTGGCGCTACATGGGGACATAAGAGTGAGACATAAAAAAAAGGTAACTATTCAGAACCCCATCTCGACTCCGCTTGCGCTGCATCTCGATGTTGCTTCTCGCCATATGAAATTCCAGAAAACCGCGCATTCATGCAAGCATGATTCACGATTTTCTTCTCTTTCGCATGGCGCTGAATAGTTACAAATAAAGAATAGAACAGGAGAAAAAAGATATGTATCAGGAAGAGTATAAGCGCTGGATGGCAGCAGACCTGGAAGACGCAGATCTGAACCCGGAGCTGGCACGGATTGAAGGAAACGATGAGGAGATCAAGGACCGTTTTGCTGTATCTCTGAAATTCGGAACCGCAGGACTTCGTGGTGTACTTGGAGCAGGAACAAACAGAATGAATATCTATGTTGTTCGTCAGGCTAACACAGGGACTCGCGAACTGGGTAAAGACACAGGGCGGTAATCAGACAGTAGCCATCAGCTATGACAGCCGTCTTAAGAGTGATGTATTTGCAAAAAACAGCAGCAGGCGTACTTGCGGCGAATGATATTAATGTAAGAATCTATGACGCTCTGATGCCGGTACCGGCACTTTCCTTTGCAACCCGTTACTATGAATGCAATGCAGGTATTATGGTAACAGCATCCCACAACCCGGCTAAGTACAACGGATACAAAGCATATGGTCCTGACGGATGCCAGATGACAGATGATGCAGCCGCTATCGTATACGATGAGATTCAGAAAACCGATATCCTGACCGGCGTAAAATATATGTCGTTTGCACAGGGAGTAGAAGAGGGACTGATCCGTTTCGTCGGCGATGACTGCAAGAATGCACTGTACGAAGCCATCGAATCCCGTCAGGTTCGTCCAGGCCTCTGCAAGACCGCTGGACTGAAACTCGTTTACAGCCCGCTGAACGGATCTGGTCTTGTACCGGTTACCCGTGTATTAAAAGATATCGGCATCACTGATATCACCATCGTTCCGGAACAGGAATATCCGAACGGATACTTCACAACCTGCAGCTATCCGAACCCGGAAATCTTTGCTGCACTGGAAAAAGGCCTGGATCTTGCAAAAGAGACCGGCGCAGACCTGATGCTGGCAACCGACCCGGATGCAGACCGCGTTGGTATCGCCATGAAATGCCCGGATGGAAGCTATGAGCTGGTAACCGGAAACGAAGTCGGCGTTCTGCTTCTCGACTACATCTGCGCAGGCCGCATCGAGAAAGGCACCATGCCGGAGAAACCAGTTGCTGTAAAATCCATCGTATCCACACCGCTGGCAGATGCTGTTGCAGAGCACTACGGCGTAGAGCTCCGCAGCGTTCTGACCGGATTCAAATGGATTGGCGATCAGATTGCAAACCTTGAGGCAGACGGCGAAGTAGACCGCTTCATCTTCGGATTCGAGGGAGAGTTACGGATACCTGGCTGGCCCGTATGTAAGAGATAAAGACGCAGTCATCGGCTCCATGCTGATCTGTGAAATGGCTGCATATTACAGAAGTATCGGAAGTTCCCTGAAACAGAGAATGGAAGAGATCTATGCACAGTACGGACGTTACCTGAATAAAGTAGACAGCTTCGAATTCCCGGGATTAAGCGGAATGGATAAGATGGCCGGCATCATGGATGGCCTCAGAAAAAACAGCCGCTGACCGAGATCGCAGGTTCCGCTGTTGTCAAAGTAACCGATTACGAGAAACCAGAAGAGACCGGACTCCCGGCAGCAAACGTTCTGATCGACAAACTGGCAAACGGTGAAACCGTCATCGTCCGCCCGTCCGGCACGGAGCCGAAGATCAAAGTATACTACACAACACTTGGCAAGGATCTGGCAGAGGCAGAAGCTGAGAAAGAAAAAAACTCGCAGAGGCTTTAAAACCGATTCTGGCATAAAGAAAACAAAAAGAATAGAAGGGCGTGGCTTCGGCTGCGCCCTTTTTCGAACCTGAATTTTTTTTCGAAAAGTGTAAGATTTTCTGCAGAACAGCGTGATGATAGATGAAAGGGGGAAGTTCCATATGGAAGATGAAAGAATTGTCCTGCTGTATTGGGACAGAGATGAAGCTGCGATCAGCGAATCCTCGATGAAATATGGTGCATACTGTACATCTATTGCACAGAATATTCTGAAGAATCCGGCGGATGCAGAAGAATGCGTCAATGACACCTGGCTTCATGCGTGGAATGCCATGCCGCCGCACCGGCCGTCTCTGTTATCGACATTTCTTGGAAAGATAACAAGAAATCTTTCTTTTTGATCTGTATAGAAAAATGCATCGCGGAAAACGCGGAGGAAGTCAGGTTGATGCGGTGTTGGACGAGTTGGAAGAATGCGTTTCGGGGAAAGATAATATTGAGCGGCAGTGGGAGATGAAAGAACTGGTAGCGGAAATCAATCAGTTTCTGCAGAAGCTGCCGGAGGAGAAACGATGCATGTTTGTCCTGCGGTACTGGTATGTGGACAGTATCGGCGAAATCGCGGGGCGTCTGGGCAGAAGCGAAAACTATGTTTCAGTTACGCTGAACCGGATCCGTGGGAAACTGCACACACACTTGACGGAAAGGGGGTTCGAAGTATGAAGAAAAAGAAGAACTGTTTGAAACACTGAGTGACCTGGATCCTGCTATGGTGAAAAAGGCGCGGGACTATCAGCGTTCCCAAGGGGCTGCATGGAAAAAATGGACGGCCGCGGCAGCCTGCGCGGTGATCATCGGCGGAGCTGTGCTGGGGGGTTACGACATGGAGAAATGGACAGGAGAGTTCGGCAGTCCGTTACCCGTCGGGGCTAAAGACGGTTATGGCAGCTTATCCGGCATCTGTGGCGCAGACGATGGATGCACAGGAATTTATGGAAAGTGATGCGCACTGGGACTGGTGGAATTCCTACAGGGAACTGACGACAAAAATCAGCGGAACTGCAGTCGGGAATGGATGCGTATTATCAGAAACTGATGGAACAGATGCTGGTTTCCGATAATGAAAATACCGTCTGCTCGCCGATCAATCTGTATATCGCGTTTGCGATGCTGGCGGAAACTTCGGATGGAAATACGCGGCAGCAGATTCTGGATATGCTTGGTGCGCAGGATATGGACACCTTACGGAAAAATATTTCTTCGCTCTGGAAAAGCAATTATGCAGACACGCCCGCGCTGAAAAGTGTGTTGGCAAATTCGCTGTGGCTGGATGGTGAGGAAACATACAATGACACAACGCTGCAGCGGCTGGCGGAACAGTACTATGCATCGACATTCAGAGGAACACCTGGATCGGAAGAGATGAATCAGGCATTGCGGACGTGGACGGATGATAATACCGGCGGACTTTTGAGGGAATATACGAAAGACATGGCGATTGCCCCGGAAACGGTATTTGAACTGGTATCAACCATCTATTATAAGGCGATGTGGAGGGAAAATTTCTGGGAAGTAGATACAGAGAAGGAAACCTTCCACGGAGCTGCGGGAGATACCACTGTGGACATGATGAAAAAAACGGAATGGATGGATGTCTACCAGGGCGAACATTTCCGTGCAGTCAGCCTTAGCCTTCAGGACAGCGGCTCCATGTATTTCCTGCTTCCGGATGAAAATACCGATGTCAATGAACTGGTATCATCGCCGGATCTGATGAAGGTTATACGGCGGGATGAAAGCAGTGATAACTGGTATTCCCCTATGGTGAACCTGTCTGTTCCTAAATTTAAAGTATCGGAAAAAACAGACCTGATCGAAACGGTGCGCGCACTAGGTGTAACGGATGCGCTGGATACGGATCTGGCAGATTTCAGTCCATTAACAGGGGACAAAGAGAATTTATACCTGAGCAAAGCAGATCATGCCGCCACGCTTGAAATCGACGAAAACGGAGTAACCGGAGCAGCGTATACAGAACTCGGCATTTCAGAAACCGCAGCAGAAATACCGGACGACGAAATCGACTTCGTACTGGATCGTCCATTTCTGTTTCTTGTCACGGGGCAGGACGGATCGATTCTGTTTTCGGGAGTTGTGAGAAATATTGCAGAGACATGAAAAAAGGAGTCGGACTGTCCGGCTCCTGTGTCTGAGACACGTTACGGTATCTCTTTTTGTGCTTATTTTTTGCTCTGCGTTCCTTTGTCGGAGCAGAAAAACAGATAAAATCAGTACAGCAGGGAAAATGCAGCCGGCCAGCATACCTGCCTTCAGATCGTCGCCGGTGTTTTGTGTGACAAATCCAATAACAAATGGGCCAATGGAACCACCCATATCTCCGGCCATGGCGAGAAGTGCGAACAGTGCAGTTCCGCCGAGTGGAATTTTAGAGGATGAAATACTGATGGTTCCCGGCCACATAATTCCTACGGAGAAACCACACACAACGCAGCCTATAAGATTTAAAAGAGGATATGGTGCGAGAGCTGCAGCCAGATAACAGATCAGGCAAAGTGTACCAGATGCGATCATAAATTTTGTTAAGTCAATTTTTTTCCCCCGTATTTACCATAGAAGGTTCTGCTGATGCCCATCATCACAGCAAACAGGCACGGTCCTGCAATGTCTCCAATGCTTTTTGAGAGACCTAATGCAGACTCGGCATAAGCGGAAGCCCATTGCGCCATCGAAATCTCGCTTGCTCCGGCGCAGACCATAAGAACAAGGGAAATCCAGAAAATGGGAAAGACGGCACAGCTGACGAATGGTAAGTCCTTCTTCGCTTCCGGTCAGTGATTCAATTGGGCAGGAAAGAAAATTAAACGTATTGTACAGTGGAAGTACAGCCCAGATACATGCGAGGATCGGCCAGCGTTCCATACCAAAAACTGCTAAAAAAGCAGTGGAGAGTAAGATGACGCCTACAGACCCCCAGCAGTAAAAGGAATGAAGCAGACTCATAACGCTGTCCTTATTGTCAAACGGACAAGCTTCTACGATTGGGCTGACAAGAACCTCAATCAGTCCGCTTCCGGCGGCATAGATCATGGCACTGAGCAAAATTCCTGCATAGGCATTTGGCAGAATATTGGGCAGAAAGGCAAGTCCAATCAGGCCGCAGGCGGAAAGAATCTCAGAAGCAACGACACACCTGCGATAACCGATTTTATCGACATATCTGGCACAGAACAAATCGACAAGAAGTTGTGTGAAAAAGAATATTGTCGAGATAAACGCAATTTTTCCAAGAGAAATATGGTAAGTTCTGTGAAAGGTAAGAAATAGTAAAGGTGCAAAATTTGCAGAAATTGCCTGCGTGATAAATCCAAGATAACAGGCAATTAAGGTTTTGTGGTAGTTCTTTTTCATAGTGATATACTCCGTTTTTAAAAATGGCAGAACTGCTGCGGCCGTAGTGTTCGTTTCGTTGCCGTTCACCGTGTTCCATGGAGCGACAACGATTCTTTTTGTATAATAACGTAAAATAGTGTCGCTTTCACTGGAATATATCGTCTGTTTATTGTATAATATCGTAAAATAGAGAGGGGCGTGCCTGAAAAACGGAGGCGGGGAAAGATGGAATTTAATACATTTTATAACAAGATCCAAACGGATGAAAGCATGATGGAAACGATACAGCATGGAAACAGTGAGTATCCGTTTCAATTGTATTACGACGATCTTGCGTTGTTTGATTTTCATTGTGTAGAATGGCACTGGCATGTGGAGTTTGAGTTTGTTTTTGTACAGGAGGGAACAGCAACCTTCTGGGTTGGCGAAAAAGCAGTTTTCACTGGGACAGGGAACGGGCATTTTTATTAACTCAAAGATTTTGCATCGCTATTTTTCTGAAGGCCATGCGATTGTGCCAAATTTCGTTCTGAAACCGACATTTCTCGCTCCGGCAGACAGCCTGATTTACAAAAAATACATTGCACCGATACAGGCGTGTAAGGTGGACTGCATTGTCTTTTGCAGCAGGGAAATAAAATGGCAGGCAGAAGCACTGGAGCTCATGCAGAAAAATTCTCAAAGCGCAGGAATCAGACAAAGACCGGGAACTGGTTACTTTATTTCTGACGCAGGAATTGTGGCACTTGCTTTATTTGCACATGGATTCGGAAGTGCTGCAGAAAAAAAAAAGAAAAATACGGCATCCTCACAGGGAAGAACACAGCTGATGATGCAATATATTCATCAAAATTTCCGACATAATCTTACATTGGAGGATATCGCCGGGCAGGCTATGGTGAGCAAAAGTACGGCATTGAATCTGTTCCGAAGATATCTTCACGATACGCCGGTGCATTATCTGGTGAAGTATCGTCTGCAGGAGGCTGCAAAGCTTCTGGCCACGACGGAGAAAAAAGATAACTGTAATTTCCGGCGAGACGGGATTTGAAAAATATGGATTATTTTTTGCAAAACATTTAAGAAATATTATGGGAGGACACCAACGGAATATCGAAGAAAAAAACAAATGGATACGGATGACAGAGAATGGATCGTTCAAGATGTAGTGTAAGAGGAAACGGAAAAATTACATTCTGAAAAAAGGAGCGGAATCTGGTGTGGGTTCTGCTCCTTTTTGAATGGAGAATTATGAAATATACTTATTCGGCACAGCCAAAAAACTCTTCTACATATTGTTCCAGTGCCGCAAGCAGTTCTTCAAGCGGAAAGACCTTCAGATCCTGCGCGGCTTCCGGCGGGACGGAGAGGAAGTGATGGAGGAGGTCAAGTACCTGTTGGACGTTCTCATACGGAATTTCTGCGATTCCAGGGTTCGTGACGTTAGGATTGAGATCGAGCGGGATGCAATAGCGGTTGACAAGATATGTATTCATTCGTGTATAGTCCCCGTAATAATACTCCTCCGTGAGATACTTTGGAAATGGAATGGATGTCTGCGATTTTTTTGATATAAACCGTTGCAATCTCATCTCTCATATCTGTAATTTCCCCATCCGCATTATAAAAATTCCACAATCTGCGGAATGAAATCCTTAAAAATTTCCGGTCAATATAAAGATGAAAATAATATCCCAGTGCGCTCGAATTTGGCAGAAGTGAACGGTATTTCGCTGTAAACCGTGTAAGATCCGGGAATACCATCATTTTTTCGCGGTAAAGCGGATCGCGGAAATGGGAGGATTCTTTCTGCTGCGTCGCATCCGGCAGAAGATTTCCGATCAGAAAATCATTTACCGATGAAATCGGATATGGAAAAAATCCGGGTGGGACGGGAGGTGCTTTAACAGCATTTGGGCTGCGGTAAGATGTAAGATAAAACCTGGCATGGGAATGAAGATGTCCTTTCGTATTTGCTTCTAATCTAAACAAAATGGCAGCGTTTGTCAAATTCTATTTGAGTGGCGTAAATTCTAAAAAAACATAAACACCGGCAGATTTCTTGACATAGAAATTTGCCGGTGTTATTATTTAACGCGCGTAAATAAATAACACTGTTAAGCATTTGCGGCAAAAGGAGGGGGGAAAACATGAAAGATGCATTTGAAAAACTGTTTCGTGCGGTGCACCAGTTTAAAAAAACTGAACGTATCAGACCTGATTCCGGGACTCAGCAGTTCCGAATTTTCCGTTATGGGTGCGATTTTGCAAATGGGAGAAAACGGAAAAATTACAAGCTCAGAGCTGGCGGCGAAGACCAAAACACTTCCGCCGGCTGTGTCGCGCACACTGCGCGGACTGGAGGAAAAAGGATATGTAGAGCGGAGCGTTGACAAAAAAGACCGCAGAAATACATATATCAGTCTGACAGAGAAGGGCTGGAAAAAAAGGGGAAGAGGTACGGGACAGAATGCAGGACTTTGGCTGCTCTGTGATGTCACAGTTAAAGGAAGAGGATATAGATCAGCTGGTTGCTTATCTGGATCGTATCTATGAGATCGCAGAAAAAGAAATTGACACCCGAAAACGACAGAATTAGTGTGCCGGCAAGCTGGTACACAAAAAAAAAGACAGAAAGGGGAAAAAATGAGTAAGATTTTCAAGAACATGATCCCGTACTGGAAATCGATTCTCGTGATTCTTGTGCTTCTGTTTGTCCAGGCGTGGTGCGACCTGTCGCTCCCGTCGTACATCCGACATCATCGATGTGGGCATTCAGAACAGTGGTGTTGAGCACGTTACACCGAAACGAATCACAGAGGAAGAATTTCAGACGGCCGAGTTTATCATGACGGATGATGAGGTGGATTTATGGGAAAGCCTCTATACGAAAAAGGACGGCTATTATGAACGGAACAAAGCTTCTGAAAAAGAACTTGATGAAGCAGACGATACACTGACCGTTGCACTGCTGATGAATTACCAGATGGGTGCGATGGAGGAGGATACCTTTAAACAACTCATGGCACAGCAGACCGGTCAGGATGCGTCGGTGTTTGAAAACATGACGATTGAGCAGATCGGCGAGATGATGCATGTGGAGCTGAAGAGCTTCCAGCAGGAAAAAAAAGAGGATGACGATGGAAACAAAATCGAAGTCACCTGTGTGGATGTCCGTCCAATCTTTGCAGCGATGCTCGAGAGCGGACAGATGGATAAAGACACCGTGCTCTCGATGCGCGACAGCATGGAAAAAACGCTTGATACGATGGGAAGCTCCTGGTAAAATCCATGGGCATTGCGTATGCAGTTTCCGCAGACAAAGCGGCGGGCCTCGATGTAGACCAGATTCAGAAAACGTACCTTCTGACCGCAGGCCTCAAGATGGTAGGCATGGCACTCCTGATGGGTGTGGTAACTGTTCTCGTCGGACTGTTTGCCTCCCGCGTCGGCGCCGGAATCGGCCGCGATCTGCGCGAAAAAAGTATTCAAACGGGTTGTCGGATTCTCCAATGTGGAGATGGATCAGTTCTCCACCGCATCGCTGATTACCCGGAGTACGAACGATATCCAGCAGATTCAGATGGTCTCCGTCATGGTACTGCGAATGGTTGCCTACGCACCGATCCTTTGGCATCGGCGGTGTGCTGAAAGTCATGAAAACGGGAGCCGGTATGGAATGGATCATTGTTCTTGCGATCATCGTCATTCTCGGCTACGTGATGCTGCTTGTCTCCCTTGCGATGCCGAAATTCAAGCTGATGCAGAAACTGGTGGACCGCATCAACCTCGTATCGCGTGAAATCCTGACCGGACTCTCTGTCATCCGTGCGTTCGGAAGAGAGGACAAAGAGGAAGAGCGCTTCGACGGTGCGAATAAGGAACTGACCAAAACAACCCTGTTTACCAACCGCGTGATGACCTTTATGATGCCGGGCATGATGCTGATCATGAACGTGCTGACCGTCGGAATCGTATGGGTCGGTGCACATAAAATCGATGCCGGCACGATGCAGGTCGGCGCGATGACCGCTTTCATCACCTACGCGATGATGATCGTCATGTCTTTCCTGATGCTGACAATGATGTCAATCATGCTGCCGCGTGCCGCTGTTGCCGCCGGCCGTATCGATGAAGTCATTCAGACAGAATCCTCCATTCAAGATGTCAAAAATCCGGAGCAGCTGGGGGTTCACAACGGAGTTGTCCGCTTCGATCACGTCAACTTCCGTTATCCGGGCGCCGAGGAGGATGTGCTGCATGACATCGACTTCGTTGCCGAGCCTGGCAAGACGACAGCGATCATCGGAAGCACCGGCGGCTGCGGTAAATCGACGCTGGTCAACCTGATCCCACGTCTCTATGATGTGACGGGCGGAAAGATTACGCTCGATGGAAAAGATATTCGAAACATTACGATGAAGGATCTGCGCGATGAGATCGGTTTCGTGCCGCAGAAAGGTGTGCTGTTCTCGGGAACGATCGCATCCAACCTGCGCTTCGGAAAAGACGATGCGACGGATGCGGAGATCGAAAAGGCAGCCGCAATTGCGCAGGCAACCGAGTTTATCGAGGCAAAAAAAGATGACAAATACGAAACCGCGATTGCACAGGGCGGAACGAACGTATCCGGCGGACAGAACCAGCGTCTGGCGATTGCGCGTGCGATTGCAAAAGACCCGAAAATCTTTATTTTCGACGACAGTTTTTCTGCACTTGACCTGAAAACGGATGCGGCGCTTCGAAAAGCACTGGCGGAGAATGTCAAAGACAGCACCGTGATCATCGTGGCACAGCGGATCAGCACGATTCTCCATGCGGAGCAGATTCTGGTGCTCGATGACGGAAAAGTAGTCGGAAAAGGTACGCATGAGGAATTGCTGAGAAGCTGCGAGGTTTACCAGGAGATTGCGAAATCTCAGCTGTCAGAGAAAGAGCTTGGACTGAAGGAAAGTGAGGTGGCTGACCATGAGTAATGAAATGAACCAGCAGCCGCGCAAAAAGAGGACCGATGGGACGGATGGGCCGCGGCATGCAGCCGGGCGAGAAGCCGAAAGATCTGAAAAATCGATCAAACAGCTCGCCCAGTACATCGGAAAATATAAAATTGCGATTTTTATCGTTATGATCTGTGCCGCATGCTCGACGGTGTTCAACGTTGCCGGACCAAAGATTCTCGGAAAAGCTACGACCGCACTGTCCGAGGGACTGATGGAAAAGATCCGGGGCACAGGAAGCATTGATTTTGCAAGAATCGGAACGATTCTGCTGTTTGTACTTGGCCTGTATCTGATGAGCGCCCTGTTCAGCTTCATCCAGGGATGGATCATGACGGGCGTGACGCAGAAGGTGTGCTATCAGCTTCGAAAAGAGATTTCGGAGAAGATCAACCGTATGCCGATGAAATATTTTGAGAGCCGCACGTACGGTGAAGTGCTCTCGCGCGTTACAAACGATGTCGATACGCTTGGCCAGGGACTGAACCAGAGTATCACGACGATCATCACCTCGGTGGCAACGCTCATCGGTGTTATGATCATGATGCTGAGTATCTCCCTATTGATGACGCTGATCGCGCTTGTGATCCTGCCGATTTCAATGGGACTCATCGGACTCGTGACAAAGAAAATCACAGAAATTCTTCCGTGCCCAGCAGGAATATTTAGGCCACATCAATGGTCAGGTTGAGGAGGTTTACGGCGGCCATCTCGTCATCAAGGCATTCAACCGCGAGAGGGATACGATCGAGGAGTTTGAAAAAACCAACAATATTCTTTACGATTCCGCATGGAAATCCCAGTTTCTCTCCGGTATGATGCAGCCGATCATGATGTTTGTCGGAAATTTAGGCTACGCCTGCGTGGCATTGACCGGCGGACTTCTGGCGATCAAAAACGTGATCACGATCGGAGATATTCAGGCGTTTATCCAGTACGTGAAAAGTTTCACACAGCCGATCCAGCAGATTGCGCAGGTTATCAACATGGTACAGTCGATGTCGGCGGCATCCGAGCGTGTCTTTGAATTCCTGAACGAAGAGGAAGAGGATCAGACCACGGAAAATCCGGCGGACATTGAGACGGTAACAGGAGCAGTAACCTTTGACCATGTACAGTTCGGATACAATCCGGGATCAGATCATCATCCATGATTTCTGTGCGAAGGTAAAACCGGGTCAGAAAATTGCCATTGTCGGCCCGACTGGAGCAGGAAAAACGACAATGGTTAAGCTGCTGATGCGTTATTATGATGTAAACAGCGGAGCCATTCTTCTGGATGACCACAATATCAGGGATTTCAACCGCAGAGAGCTTCGCGATGCCTTTGGTATGGTGCTGCAGGATACGTGGCTGTTCAAGGGCAGTATCATGGAAAATATCCGCTACGGCCGGCTCGATGCCACGGATGAGGAGGTTATTGCAGCGGCGAAGGCTGCGCGGGCACACCATTTCATTCAGACCCTGCCGGGCGGCTATCAGATGGAGCTGAATGAGGATGCGAGCAATGTATCCCAGGGACAGAAACAGCTTCTGACGATCGCAAAGAGCAATTCTTGCAGACAACAAGATCCTGATTCTTGACGAGGCGACCTCATCCGTTGATACCAGAACAGAGATCGAGATCCAGAAAGCAATGGATAACCTGATGAAGGGTAGAACAAGCTTTGTCATTGCCCATCGGCTGTCCACGATTCGTGATGCGGATCTGATTCTTGTCATGAAGGACGGAGATATCATCGAGCAGGGCAACCATGAAGAACTGCTTGCGAAGAATGGGTTCTATGCAAACCTTTACAATTCGCAGTTTGAGGATATAGTTGCGTAACAGCCTTTGCGGGCGATATAAATTTATTGTAACAACACCTGAGTTGGCAAAACGGTTCAGGTGTTGTTTTTTTTCGAGGAAAATCTCGTTACATTTTCCCGTCAGGCAAAAAAAACTCTCAGAGCAGAATGATCTGATGTTTGTCCCCAGATCATGCATGTTATCCCAGGTTACTTGAGAGAAAAGAAAAAATTTGGTATGCTGTTGAGAAGTAGAATCTTCGATAAGAAGCACGGGGGAAAATAATGAATTTAATTTTATGTGATGATGATAAAGTGTTTTTAAATAAACTGGAAATCAGAATTCGAGGTTTATGTCAGAAACATAAGATTGCAGTGAAAATGGAGTGCTACGTATCTGCGAAGGAGATGCTGGAAGGAATCAAAAATCTTGATGAGATTTCTGTTTTTTTTATTGATATCGATATGCCGGAAGTGAATGGATTTGAGGTTGCATCGTATCTGAAAAAGTGGAACAGGGAATGTTGTATTGTGTTTGTATCGAATAAGGATGATCTGGTGTTTCAGTCATTGGTGTATCATCCATTCTTTTTTATCCGCAAGGCACATCTGGATGAGGAACTGGAGCCGCAGTTGCTGGAACTGCAGAAAAAGGCAGGAAAGAAAGTTCCCCAAATAGAACTGCAGACAGGGCGTCAGAGTGTAAAACTTGCATTGCGTGATATCTGGTTTGTGGAGAGCGAGAAGAACTATCTGCTTTTCTATCGGGAAAAAAGATACGAGGGATGAGGCGATTCGTGTAAGAATGAAAATGTCAGAAGCGGAGAAAAAAACTAGAAGCGCATAAATTTGTAAGGACACATAAAGGATATTTGGTTAACATGAACTATGTATATCGGTTGCGCGAAAAAAACTTCTGCTATTGAACGGGAAAAAGCATTCCTGTCAGCAGAAATTATCTGAATCAGGTTCGAATGAAAATTATGGGAGTGGTGATGGAATGAGTGCAACATTTTGGAAGGTTTTTGAACTTGCAATTTCTGTTTGGGAAAACATACTTTTGTTGGAATTCTGCATGGATTTTATGCAGCAGAAACCCAAAGGGAAAAAAAGGTAAAATTTTGTGGGGAATTGCAGTGCTATTTGGGCTAATCTTTCCTGCGTTGGAAAAGTATCCTGCGTTATATGACAGGGTGGGAAATGTGGATCACATTGATTTGGCTTTTTGTCTATTTGATGGTGGGTACACAGGGAAGTGTTCTGAGAAAGGTTACTGCAGCGGTAGTTGCGAGAGCAGTATTGATGATGGTAAACACAGCGATCCTTTTCGGCGGCAGTTTTATCCTTCAAGAAAGTGTTGCATCGTTTATTCAAGATCAGGATACAGTAAGAATTGCGATCATGCTATTATCAAAAATTTCTTATTTTTTTGTTGGTAAATTACTAAATAGTCTTTTTTGTTTGAACGAGAGAATCTGATAAGCTGGCAATGGATTGTCATGGGATGCAACCTTGTTTTCTCAATTATTGCGGGAGATACTATGATTTTGGTAGTAAGAGATCTGCCAAGTGTGCAGATGCAGGAACAGAAATGGATTTTGCTGTGCGTATGCTGTATCTGGCTGATGTGCCTGATTATGTACTTTATAGTACAGCAAATGAGCAAGGATAATCAAACAAAGCTAGAATATGAACTGATGAAAGAAAAAAAGAGAAATATTCAAAGGAAAGTATGGAAATTATTAAAAGAAGTAATGAAGAATTACGAGAATTTAAACATGATTTGAAAAATTATCTTTTACCTCTGCAAGAGGCAATGGAGACCATGCCGCAGTCGGAAATGGTGGTAAAGGTATGGGAAAAAATTAATCAGAAAATTGAAGATGTGCAGACACTGATTCAGACCGGAAACAGTTATGTGGATTCTATGATTAATACAAAAATTACTCTTTGCGAGAAGTGAAAAAGTAGATGTGAAGTGTACGATTCTGAGCAAAATGGAAGGAATTGATGATTTGGAATTTTGCTCTGTGTTTGAAAATCTCATGGATAATGCGATTGAAGCAGAGCGGAAAGTTACAGAGAAGAAAGAAATTATAATTTTTGTAGAGGAAAAAAAAATGGGATATCTTCGGTTGGAGATTCAAAACAAAATAGAAAAATCTGTTTTAAATGAAAATTCAAGTTTGAATACGACGAAGAAAAAGATACAAGCAGCCACGGGATTGGGCACAAAAAAGTGTAAAACGGACGATGCAAAAGGTAGGTGGCGCGTTAAAGTATTATGAGACAGGAGATTTGTTTTGCGCAGAGGCAGTATTTCCGATAAAATAAGATAAAACGTAAGAATAAAAAAAAAGACTTTATTTGTATGAAGGAAGCAAAAAAAGAATGCGGATTTCAAAGAACAAAGTTTTATTTTTTGCTATCTGTACTGATTATCCCAGATAGAGCATGATATCCCAGATCCGTTGACGATGGAGAAAAATTTCGCTATGCTTCGAGTAACAGAAGAGAAAGAACGAAATTTTGAAAAGAGGGGATATATGGGAAAAAAGAAAGTATTGGGAATTATGGTAATATTACTGTTCTTTACAGGTTGTCAGAATATGGGAAATGAGTCAGAAAATTTGCAGCAGGTAGAAAAACAGGAAAATGGAGAAGAACGGAATATTTCTATCAGCAATGATGAAACGGAAACAAATGTGACACCTGAAAATGATCAGGAATTAAGCAATGGTGAGCACATCCGTTTTCAGCTTGGCAGTCAGGCCAAAATTGATGCGATTGTTGACATGCCGGACAAAAAATGGAATGAGTTTGAAAAATGTGTGATAGAAGTGGATGGATTTTCAAGGAGAAAGTGTGTTCAATAAAATACTTGGGAAAATTCCGGAAAGTGGATTGGAAACAAGAAAAGGAGACACAGGAGAGCCGGACGTTTGTTATTCGTATGAGGGAATACTTGGCGAACAATTAAAAAATCAAAATGGAACGGTGTCTGTCAGCAATATATTAGAGTGGAAACGGAAGAAGGAAAAAAAGTTTATTATAATTTGCCTGTTGAATATATTACATCAGCCTATGGTGAAGGGATTTTGGTCAGAGACAATGAGCAGGAAATTTCATTGGAAGACGAAGAAAAGCTGATAGAGGAAGGAAAAGAGTTTGTTAGATGGATTGGAGACTGGGAAAAAGTTGAATTGACCAGTAAATACAGTTTTTCGTATAAACAGATGGAAAAGCAGCAGGAATTAATGGAACAGGCAATCGAGAATGGAGAATTGCTAAAGCCTCAGAAGATTCAGAAATATGAGTGGTCAAAAGCAGATGATTGTTTCCTGTTGTTTTTTCAGGGCTATCTGAATGGGGGTTCCTGTATTATGCAATGAAATTAACCGGCAGGATGATCTTTATATTCCGTCATCTAAAATACAGGCTGTTATAACGGAGGGCGGAATTCAATATCTTCAAGTAGTTAATCACTATGCTATCCGGGAAAAGGAACCGGTATCTCTTGCGGAAAAAGATATTATCTTGGAAACGCTGAGAAATAAGTATGATTTGGCAATTGCTGAGCCGATTACGCTGGATCAGATGAAACTGATTTATTACCCGATGACAACGGGAAGAAATGAAACAGGGCATTGGATGTGTGATATGATTCCTGCGTGGCAGTTTCGATTTATAGAAGATGAGATCGAACAGTATATTTACATCAATGCACTGGATGGACGGGAGATTGCAGGGTGAGCTTGATACAAATCATGAATAAAAACAGGAACAGGAGCTTCCTGTATATTTTAAACCTGAAACAAATGCAAAGTTTTGAGTTTCGAGGGATGGAATGTATCAACCAGTAAAACTATCTCGAAAATCAAAAAGAAGGTGATCTTTCATGAATTTTTTTCGAATGATAAAAAATGGATTTTAAAAAGAATGTTTTTATCAGGAAAATTTTATTTTGCCATTGCAGGTGCGATGCTGGTTACCGTGTTGAACATCAGTCAGGAAGCAATGCAGAGCCGGTGGAATGTATCGGTATATTACCTGGTTGTCAGCAGCCATGGTGTGGGTGCATTTTTTGAAGTGTTTTCTGTGCTGGCTGTGCTGCCGTTTGCGCTGAGCTATTGGGAAAGACAGCAGAAATGGCTATCTTAGATGCATTGAGACACGCATAGGGAGAACAGCATATTGCTGGTCGCATCTGGTGGTTGCCTTTTTCGGTTCTGTGATCAGTATTTTTCTGGGAATGGCAGTTGTTTATGGCGTTTTGGCATTAAAAATACCGTGGATAAAAAAAGAAGAGCTTGAAACATTAACAGGCAGTTTAAGCTATGGAAATGGACTCGTTCTGCCGTTTTACCTTGCCGCAAGATTTGGAGTTGAGGCTGTCAAGTATGCATTTATGGCAGTTTTTGCGCTTATGATATCGGGAAAAATAAAAAATCTGTTTGTGCTGGTCAGCACACCGGCTCTTTTTTATTATGCAAGCCAGCTTGTAGCAGAAGCGCTGCAGCTGCCGGGGCAGATGAGATGGTACCAGCTCCATGGGGAAGTATCCGGAATTTTAAGGATTTTTTTTGTGATAGCTGGTTATTTCCTTATTCTGACAGGAATGGAAGGTGTAATTTTCGTGCGAGTGGTAAAGAGGAGGGCGCAGAATGGATAGAATACGGATGAGCCTTCGGGTATGTCAGATACGTTTGCGGAAAACATTCACAACACCACGGTTTTATGTTGCGCTGTTGTGGATTGCGATCCTTTTTCATGTAATGACGGTGGGTATTCGAGGCTTCTGCGAGCAGACCGGAGTTGATGTGACTTTTTGGATGCTGCCGTTTATGACCCAGATATAATGGAGACCAGATTATCATTGTTCTTGGGGCTCTGCTGCTTTTCTGTGATGCTCCGTTTCTGGAACCGAACAGCGGGTGGCAGATTTTGCGGGCCGGGCGGAAAAGCTGGTTTTGGGAAACATGCTGTACATTGTGGTTGTTTCCTTTTTTTTACACCATATGCTTAAGTATGATTCCGGTACTGCTTGTGTTTCCGAATGTAGGGTGGGAAACCGGATGGGGAAGGTGATCAGTACGCTGGCTCAGACGAATGCGGCATATACCTTTGACCAGGAACCGTTGGATTATCTGATCCTTTCGAGATTTTTCGCCGCAGGAGGCAATGGGACTCACAATGCTTGCGATCTGGTGCCTGTCGGTTATGACAGGCGTTGTGAGTTATGCCGGAAATTTTCTGGTACACAGGGGATTTGGAATCGTCATCAACTGCGGCATCGCACTCACTGCGCTTCTGCTCAGCAAATTTTCCAGCATCACAATCGGCTATTACTGCGCGCCGCCGCTTTGGATGAATATTGCGAGCTACAAGTGGCAGGGATATGGAAACGGGCCGTCGATGGCATATGTTTACAGTGTCTTTGCGATTGTCATCGGCGCATGCACGATCCTTTCGTATCTCGATCCGGAAAAAGGATCTGAAACTTTGTGGAGGAAATCTGAAAGAATGGAAGAAAAGATAAGAATAGAAAACGTGACAAAAAGTTTGGCAGCTACGCGGCGTTGGACGGGATCAGCCTGAGCTTCGAAAAAGGAAAAAATTCACGGAATGATCGGAAGAAACGGAAGTGGGGAAGACGGTACTGTTCAAATGCATCTGCGGATTTCTCCGGGTGGACGATGGCGCGGTTTTTGTGGATGGAAAACAGATTGGGAAAGAGATCGAAGCGCCGGAGAGTATTGGCACCATCATCGAGACACCGGGCTTTCTTCCGGGCTACAGTGCCAGACAGAATCTGCAGTTTCTCGCCGGCATCCGCAGGAAGATCGGGAAAAAAGGAGATCGATGCGGCCATCCGAAAAGTCGGACTGGATCCGGAAGCGAAAAAGCATGTCGGCAAGTATTCGCTCGGCATGCGCCAGCGTCTCGGTATTGCACAGGCGATTATGGAGGAACCTTCCCTTCTGATTCTGGATGAACCGATGAACGGTCTCGACAACCAGGGCGTGCAGGAGATGCGGCAGCTGTTTTTGAAGTTAAAAGAGGAAGGAAAAACGATTCTTCTAGCCAGCCACAACCGGGAAGACATCGCGGCACTGTGCGATACGACGGTGGAGATTGACCGAGGAAAGATTGTAGGCTGACGGAAAAAAGTTGCTCGTTTTTGGTGAATCTCATTGTCTTCCGGTGAAGCAGAGAATATAATAAAAACACAGAGAAGATCGAATCTTACGCTATTTGGTGTAGGATGGAGACAGGGAAAACAAAAAAAAGATTACGAAAACGAGGACATGAACAATGGCAGACAGACACACAACAGAAAAATTGCTGGAGGGCGAACGCCTTTCCGGAAAGGTGACACTCTTTGCAAAAGTAACGATTTTACCGGGTGATGAGCTTCCGTATCATGAGCATCATGGGGAGACAGAAGCGTATCACATCCTGTCCGGTGCGGGTATGTATCAGGATAACGACAAAACCTACCCGGTGCAGGCGGGCATGACGACGTTCTGCGAGGACGGCAGCGGCCATGCGGTTTCCTGCGCAGGGGAAGAACCGCTCGTGTTTCTGGCGATGATTCAGAAAAAAAGTAGAATAAGCAGGTACGGATGTGAGCAGAAAGAAAAAGCCCAGAATGGAATACCGCTATTACGAAGTGCCGGAAAAATGCCCGGTGCTGGTGCTGCAGGGAGAAAAATGGTTGCAGAATTATGGGTACCAGATTGATTATCTGCATTTTCATAACCTGATGGAGATCGGTTTCTGCTATTACGGTGAGGGAACGATTGTTTTGGAAGATGAGGAACTGCCGTATCATGGCGGTATGTTTACGGTGGTGCCGAAAAACTTTCCGCATACAACAAACTCAAAAAGAAAACAGTGTATGTTCCTGGGCATGGGTGTTTGTGGATGTGGAAGGATTTATTACAGAGCTGTATAAAGGGCAATATGCGCATGGCACAAAAGCTGATTGCGCGTATTAACCAGAAGGCCCATTTTGTGAAAAAAATGAGGAAAGGCCGGAGGTCGCGGAGATGATCAAACTGATCATTAAATGCATGGGTGAAAAACGGGAATTTTATCTCGAGGAAGTGAAAGGACTGACCAGAGCGCTTCTGATGCAGATTGCCAGATGGAATGAAAGGGACGAGGAGCAGGAAAAGAATTCTATTGTAGATGATGCCAGTATCGCTCTGATTCTGCCTGCGCTGGATTATATTGGAGAAAATTATAAAGAGATTCTTCGAATTGAGGAGCTGGCAGAGGTATGTCATATCAGCGAAACACATCTGCGCCGTATTTTTCAGGAATCCATGCGGATGACGCCGGTTGAGTACATTAACTGGGTCCGATCCGGGCGGCATGTAAGGAACTGCGGAAAACAAATATTTCTGTAAATGAGATTGCAATGCGAAGCGGATTCACAACAATTTCTACATTTAACCGTAATTTCCGCCGGATTCTTGGTGTATCTCCACAGCAGTGGCGAAGTGCACCGGAACATTATGAACGAAAATTGTTGAATTTTGATATAAAAACACAGGAAGGATGGTGATGTCCGTTAAAATGCCTATAAATGGTTGAAAATGCATAGCATAGAGTTAAAAATGCGCACAAACGACGGGAAAATATGTTATACTTTGTACATGTTGAGGGAATAAAAACATAAAAAAATGTACAAAACAACCAAAAAAAATTTCTGCGCTGTAAAAAGTGCGGAGGTTCCGGTTGTAAAATAACATCTTAAGGAGGATGTGCAATATGAAAAGAAAAAATTGTATCAATCGTAATGGCATCAGCAATGGTATTTGGACTGGCTGCATGTGGTTCCAGCGGAGGAACTACAACAAGTTCCAGCAACGGCGGAAACGATGCATCAGCAGCAAGTGAAACCACTGCAAAATCAGAGAGCAGCGACGTAGTAGAGGGCGGCTCTGATGATGACAACACCTTAACCGTATGGACCTGGGACCCGAACTTCAACGTTTACGCGATCAAGAAAGCAGCTGAAATTTATGCACAGGATCACGAAGGATTCAAAGTAGAAGTCAGCGAAGTACAGTCCGACGACATTGAAACCCGTCTGACCACAGCAGTTTCCGCAGGAGACTTAAGCACTCTTCCGGACATCTTCCTGATGCAGGATAACTCCTTCCAGAAATATGCAACGTTCTACCCGGACGTTTTCACCGATCTGACCGATTCCGGAATCGATTTCAGCGAATTCTCATCCGCAAAAGTTGCTTACTCTACTCTGGATGGGAAGAACTACGGAATTCCGTTCGACAATGGTGCCGTTATCGAGTGCCTGCGTACTGATATGCACTGGAGCAGGCAGGCTTCACCGTAGATGATTTCACAGATATCACCTGGAATGACTTTTATGGAGAAAGCAAAAGTTGTCAAAGAGAAAACAGGCCAGCCGATCCTGACATCTCAGGCCGGATCTCCGGACCTTGTTATGGAAATGCTGCAGTCCTGCGGTGAGTCCCTTTTTCAACGAAGATGGATCTGTCAACATCGTAGACAACAAAGCACTGAAACCCATCCTGGAGATTTACAGCCAGATGGTAAAAGATGGCACTCTTGTAGAAGTTACTGACTGGGATCAGTACATCGCATCTATCAACAACGGAACTACAGCAGGCGTTATCAACGGATGCTGGATCATGGCTTCCATCACAGCAAATGAAGATCAGTCCGGCAAATGGGCAATCACCAATATGCCGAAACTGACGGCGTTGACGGAGCAACCAACTACTCCAACAACGGTGGTTCTTCCTGGGCAATTTCTTCCAACTGCAAAAAAACAGGATCTTGCCATTG
>VOFJ01002741.1_pt1 | contig 27660 bp, 50 predicted proteins | sample 5384081 | NCBI WGS metagenome assembly VOFJ01 (sample SAMN12384729, study PRJNA508395) | human gut metagenome | isolation source: healthy gut I | host: Homo sapiens | reverse complement strand
AACCAATCTCAGAAGAAAGGCTCCGTGTGCTGTTTGAGAAGGCAGGAACCTATCTGAATCTGACCAATCAGAGTTTTTCATTTAGTTACCGCAGGGTGCGGTACAGTCTGAAGTTTGACGAAATCCTGTATCTGGAAAAAGCGGGGGCGTCAGGCGATAATCCACACAAAGAAAAATGAAATATCAGTCCAACATGAACCTGAATGAAATATGGGAGAAACTGGACGAGCGCATGTTTGCCGCCGTTCATGGCTCTTTATCGTTAATTTGAAACATGTTCATTCTGTATCCAGCGGCATGGTCATGCTTACAGACGGCACAGAGCTGGGAGTGACAAGAGGGTACCGGAAGGAGCTGACGAAAAAGCACATAGCGTTTGTGCAGGGAGGAATGTGACATGGCATTATATGGGGTGAGGCTTGTCATAAATCTTTTGACCTCTGCATTTACCGCAGGTATTTAGAGGAGTTCATCGGAAACAGAAAAAACTTCCATGGAGTTTTCTGTTCTTCTGCTGATAGTGTGCGAGCTGATTGGAAGTGCGGTGAACCAGATGGGGGATAAGCTGGCTGAATTTTTGTGACGATGGTGGCGATTCTCTGTGTATATGTCTGCCAGTATGAGGCAGGGATTGTAAGCAGGCTGATTGCGGTTCTGCTGTATATGGGGATTATGGGTATTAGTGAACCGGCAGGTTATCTGTTTAACAAAGTATTTATGGAACAGATAGTAGAGGATGATGTTGTTATCTATTATTTTTCTGCATTCCTAGTGGTGATATTCCGGCTTGCGATTGTGGAAGTCTTTTTGCAGGCTGAAAGCGGGAAAGAATGTAAAGGTGTCGAGTATGCCAAAGGAAACCAGTTATGCGCTGGCACTTATTCCATTATGCAGCCTGATCAGTTGTTTTTTACTGATAGAAGTTGCAAAAGAATTAATCTCGGCACAGATGGTGGTGCTGTGCATGTGTATCATCTTTGTCATTATCATCACAAACTATATCATCTTTCTGATGATTGAAAAGTACACAACAGTGGAAGAAAAACAGCACGAAGAGGAAATGATCCAGAGGGAAATCTTATACCGGAACGAATACTATCAGGACATGGAACGGTATCAGGAACAGATACAGGACATCCGGCATGATATGAAGAACAGGCTGACGGGACTGCTCGCAGCGGCGGAACAGGGAAGTGCGGAACTGATCAAGGACAGACTGCAGGAAGTATTGGGAGATATCTGGCTGGCAGAAGAGATCATTTATTCCGCAAATCCTGTGGTGAATGCCATATTAAAAAGTAAAAAGCATAAAGGCAAAAGAGAAAGAGATACCGATGCAGGTTACAACGCTGCTCCCCCAGAGTATCCGTGGATATCGGGGGACATGGGTGTTCTGTATGGGAATCTTCTGGATAATGCGATAGAGGCGGCGATGGCAGTGGAACAGGAAAAACGGTATGTTCATGTGGAATCAAAGTTTCAGGAGGGCAGATTGCTTTTATCCATTAAGAACAGCAAGCCATCCGGGACAAGTTCCTATCAACAGACAAGCAAAAAATAAAATAGAACACGGCAGGGGAATCCGTTCGGTGCGGAAAGTGGCAGAAAAAATATGGCGGGGAGCTTCTGTTAAAAGATCAGGGGGAACATTTTGAGGCAGTCCTTCTGCTCAACGGAGTTGCAAAACTGGAGTGAGACTGCAACTTATTACAGCAAACCTGCAACTTGTTACAGATAGATTGATTTCTGTACAGAAACTGTTAGAGTGAAAACATCAAAAAAAAAAAGGAGGGTTTTACTAAAAATGAAGAAAAAGAAACTGGATGTACCGACTGAGCAGCAAATCCATGAGTGTGATGGCAGCACTGGCACTCATGGTGACAACCATGGCAACCAACCGTTCCTGCATGTGGTATTTCGGACAGGACAAGATGCCAGAAGATTCCAAAAACTCAGAAGGTTTTAAATCATGACGAAATGGCTCAGCCACCGTATGGTTGAGCGGGGAATCATAAAGAGGAGGAGCAGGAAATTATACCAGTTTGAATACGCAATGGTATGATCCTGCTTCTAAACGTTGTGACGGCACTGGTCATCGGTCTGCTCACAGAGCAACTGGCGGTTGTGGCAGTGTTTACCCTGTCTTTTATGGTTCTTCGCAGTTATACCGGTGGATATCACTCAGACAGCAGGATTTTCTGTTATCTTGGTTCTAATCTGGTGCTGCTGGTTCCGGTTTATACACAGGCTGTGTTTTACAAGACATCGCTGGCAAGGCTGCTGGCAGTATTGCTGGTGTCCGCAGGGATCATTTTTTACTCAGTCCCATGCACAGCAAGAACCGGAAGCTGGATAAAGAGGAACAAAAAGCATTTTGGCAGAAAAGCAAGGCTGATCGCAGTCTTGGAACTGGCTGTGCTTGGCATTTTGTGGTATGCAGACCAGATACCGTATGCTTACGCTGTTTATACGGGAATCTTCATCACGGCACTGTTCATGCTCGTAGGAAAAGCACAGTTATGGATACAATCACATACCGAAAATGGATAGTCCTTTCCGAACATGCGGAAGGGACTTTTTTTTCTGGAAAACAGGAGGGATGACAAGACGAAACGGTAACTTATTACAGGTACCGTAAGACTTATTACACTTATATTGAAGCGCACTTTCTTTCCAAGTATAGTACCGCAAAAAGGCTTAGGAGAAGAAAGGCGTGGCATGTTTTTTGGGGAATTCATGCCGCACCGGATTGCAGGGGGCGGCAGAAAGGGAAAAGTTCATAAGGATAACATCCGGGTGCGGTTTTTGCATGCTTTATTTTGCATGGGAACAGCACCTTTTTTTATTGTCTTTTTCCAGTAAAGCAGAACCCAGAGGTCCGCCAGATGTCCTTCATTTCAAAAAAATTACGAAATGGAGGACATTTGAATGTCAGAATGGATCAGGATCAGAGTAAAGGATTTTTATAAAGATGCAGTTGGAGAGCTGGAATACACCTATGTGACCAGAGAAGTCTACGAGGCACTTGTCGATACGTTCCGCAAAGAAGCCCACGCACAGGAAATGCGGGATATCAGACATACGACCAAGGACGGATACACAGAAGGAGAAACGGAAGATCTGGTGGAGCTGACTGGGGAATCGGTAGAGGATACGGTCATCCGGCAGATGGAAATAGAAACCCCTGCAGAAAGCAATGCAGTCACTCACCCCGGTGCAGAGAGAGCGGCTGCATTTTTAATTTTTTTTGAGGGCATGACATACCGGCAGATTGCAGCGAAAGAAGGGGTCGGAGAGAAGAACATCCGGGAGAGCGTAAACGGTGCGGTAAAGAAAATAAAAAAATATTTTGATTAATACCCCCTCAAAACGTGTTTTTCTGTGAGTACCTTATGAGAGGAACTTTTTCTGGACAGATGGTCTCTTCCGGGAATCCTCTCATGTCTCGTGTGTGGATACGACACAGGCAGACAAAACGTACATTGAAAAATGCCGGAGAGGAATGCAGGGCTCCGAGCGCAGGATGGAATCACGCCATATCCTGCCAGCCATATCCAGCAGTCCAGATACATTAGCCATTTAAGGAGCCGTAACCGGGGCGCAATGACACTCCTGCAGCAATCGGGCAGATGTTCTTTCTGCCAGCCATGCTGTGAAAAAGATCGCATCTAAGGAGCCGAGCGGGAAAGCCGGGGTACAGCCTATCTGTGGTGGACAGGCGCGAAGAGGGGAATGGCCTATAATGATACACCTTGAGATTAGCCAGCACGCAGTGGTGGAGGTGAGATACCTGTGATGTCTGCCTGTCCGAGTGGCAGGGACCAAAGATAGTCTGGACTGACTGCCCATGAAATGCCGGCTTTGGGATTTTTTTTCTTCTCTGTTTTGGCGGCGTTTTGGTTCCGGGGAGTAGTGACGAATAGGGACAGACACTTTTTATTTATGAAGTGAAGGATTATGGCAGTAAGACTTAATTACAGAAACCATGCGGCGGAGGGGAACTTCCGCCGTATTCTTGTGGGGTTAAGAAAAACTGAAAAATGGGGAATGGAGGAAAACAGGAGATGAAGAAAGAAGATACCGAAATGATGTTAAGGATTTTTGAAACGGAGAGGGCAGGATATGCCTATCTTTATCCGAGTGATGGAGGGGAGCGGAAAGAGGACTATATCTCGACCACGGCAGAAAATATCGCAAATTATATCGGCAGCCACATGTTTGAAGCCGAAAAGATCGTCATCACAGATATGTGTGACAGGCTGATATTAGATACCTGCGGCTATTTTATCAATAGCTGTCCCAATCAGGAATTCTGTAAGGAAATCCATCCGTTCTTAATCCCGATCCAGATGGGAGAAAAGGACGCGGGAGAGGTGCTGTCAGTCAGCAGGGATGTATCGGAACAGTATTTCCGGGAAGAAGATGAGGCTGCAACCATGGCTGAAATCGGGATGATGTAAAGGTGTTTCTTCTGGGCAAAAGTGTTTGGCTTGGGAGAATGAATTTAACGTTCTTAAATTGCGGGAGGAAAAAGGGGAATGATGATGGAAGGTGGAGCGAATGAGGTGCGGTATAAGATTGCTGAATTTCTCTTAAAAAGGATGCATGAAGATAAGCTGTTAACCGAGGAAGAATGGGAAAAAAATCCGGGTTTTGAATGTCAAGACTTTCTCCCCGGAATTAGCAAAAAAAAGTATATCTGTAATAACACTGGATATATAAAGGACTATGTGGTAGTGTATGTTGCTGACAGGGAGTGCAAACCCTTGAAAATACTGGGAAAGGAGAAAAAAGCATGGCAAAAAAAAAGTGACTGTCATAAAGGCAGCAAAAAGCGCAGAAACATACACAGGAAGAACGCAGGCTGAAAGTGTGCGGATATGCCAGAGTCAGTACCGGCAGTCAGGCACAGGCAACTTCCTATACTGCACAGGTCGAGTACTATACGGAAAAAATCGAGAGCAACCCCCTGTGGGAGTTTGCAGGGGTGCATGCGGATGAAGGAATCAGCGGAACAAACGTAAAGCACAGGGATGAGTTCCAGATGATGATCGCAAACTGTGAGGATGGGAACATCGACCTGATCCTTACGAAATCCATCACAAGATTTGCAAGAAATACGGTGGAGTGCATCCAGACCATCCGAAAGCTGAAGGAGATTGGCGTTGGAATCTACTTTGAAAAAGAGAATATCAACACGCTGTCAGAAAAAAAGCGAGCTGTTCATTACCATCCTGGCATCGGTGGCGCAGGGGGAATCAGAAAACATCTCAAGCAACAACCGCTGGGCGATACAGAAACGCTTTCAGGATGGAACCTATATCATATCGACGCCAGCGTATGGCTATGGAAAAAGACGAGGATGGAAATTTAGTCATCATAGAATCCGAGGCAGAAACCGTAAGGTGGATTTATGAGTCCTACCTTAAACGGCATGGGAGTGTATGTGATAGCAAAGGCACTGAACCAGAAAGGCATTCCGACAATCCGGGGTGCAGAAAAGTGGCAGGACAGGGGTGATACAGGACATTCTGAAAAATCCCATTTATGAGGGAGATATGCTTCAGCAGAGGACATATACAGAAAAAGGGTTCCCATTTGTCCGCCGGGTAAACAACGGACAGAGAAACCAGTATCTCATCAAAGACAGCCATCCGCCAATCGTCACACATGAGGAGGCAGAAGCGGTACGCAACCTGATGGCATACCGGGTGGATGTACTGCACATGAACAAGAGTGACTACACCAAAAGATACCTGTTTTCCGGCAGAATCATCTGCGGAGAGTGCGGAAGAACCTTCCGGCGGCAGAAAATCTACATCGGGAAACCCTATGAGAAAATCATCTGGACGTGCAGCGGACATGTGGAGGATAAAGAGAGCTGCTGCATGAAAGCCATCCGGGAGGATGTACTGCACCGGGCTTTACAGACATGTGGAACAAGCTGTACACCAATCAGGGAACGATATTAGAGCCGCTGTTAAAAGAGCTGACAGAACTTGTGGCAGCAAAGGCAGGACAGTGAGGAAATCAGACAACTGGATAAGGAAATCAAAGATATAAGCGAGCAGAGCCAAATCCTAAACCAAGTCATGAGGAAAGGATATATGGACTCTGCTCTTTTTATGGAGAGCAGTAGCAAGCTTGGCTGGCAGCTGACGGAATGCAGAAGAAAAAAGACACTTTTGACCAGAAAGCTGAGGAGGACAAAAGAAATCGTGCGGACCGAACAGCTTATCCAACTGATCGCAGAACAGGACGGATTAATGGAGGAGTTTGACGAGCAACTGTTTAAAATGACAGCGGAGAAGATCGTGGTCTCCAAAGAACACGACATCACCTTCTGCCTGCACAACGGACTGAAACTGACGGAGAGGGGAGGCGGACAGGATGCAGTGGCACATGCCAATCGGCTATAAGGTTGTGGATGGAAAAATTACCATCTGTGAAGAGCAGAGAAAGATTGTGGAACAGATATTTACAGACTATGACAGCGGAGTGGCGGCAGGCAGGATCGCCCAGAACCTGAAAGGGAGAAACATATGCAATGCAAAAGGGAAAGTGTCCTGGACCCATGCATCCATTGGCAGGATACTGGAAAATCCAAGCTACCTTGGCACAGAATACTATCCGCAGCTCATAGGAGAGGAACTGTTTGAAGAGAGTCCAGCGCAGACGGGAAAAGGTGAGGGCAGAGCTTGGAAGGGCAGACCACCGGCCCGGCAGGGATGAAAGAATCCTTTTCGGAGGTGTCATCTGGTGTGCAGAATGCGGGGCAGTATGCAGCCATATCCAGCCGAACCACAAAAAAAGAGCGTGGCGGCACTGCCAAGTGGAAGTGCAGGAGTTATGTGACTGGCAGAGCAAAAAACTGCAGGAACAGTTTTATTACAGACGGGCAGGCAAAGCAGGTGTGTGTAGAAGCCATCAATGCAGTGATACGAAACAAAAAGGCCTGCTCCGAGTACAAAGGCAGGAGGAAAAGGTCAGCCCTCAGTACCGGGTTCTGGAGCGGAACCTGCAGCGGATGAAAGAAGAGCAGGAAAGCACAGAGACAGACCTGATGAAATTGCTCTATGAAAGGGCAGAGGAACGCTACCGGACACTGGAGGTCAGGGATGGGGAGTTCCGGGCAGAGGAGATCAAAAACATCCTTGCAGGAGAAAAAGGAACTGGAAACATTTGATGAAAATTTATATAGAAAAATAATCGCACGCATCTGGGTGCATGGTGGAAACATGGCAGAAGTAGAGCTTATCAATGGGAGCCGTGTCACAGCCGGATACAAGGATTAGGAGGGAGAGCAGATGGCAGAAACAGCAAAAAAAAGATCAGCATGATACCTGCCAAGGTGCAGTATGACCGGAATGTGAAACTGTCAGAGAAGAAAATGAAGGTCGCTGCCTACTGCCGTGTCAGTACGGAACTGGAAGAGCAGGACACAGCAGCTATGAGGCACAGGTGGAGTATTATACCAGCAAGATATCCGAAAACGAAAACTGGAAAAATGCCGGCATCTATGCGGATGACGGAAAGAGCGGAACAAACACCAAAAAGAGGGCAGACTTTAATGCCATGATACAGGATGCCCTTGCAGGAAAGATCGACATGATCCTTACAAAGTCGGTCAGCAGGTTTGCGAGGAACACGGTAGACTCGCTGGTGACCATCCGAAAACTGAAGGAAAAGAACGTGGCGGTGGTGTTCGAGAAAGAGGGGATCAATACACTGGAGGGAACCGGCGAAATCCTTATCACCATCTTAAAGCAGCCTGGCACAGGAGGAGAGCCGCAACATCAGTGAGAACATCCGCTGGGGAGTCGTGAGGAAATTTGAAAAAAGGCAAGGTCATCGTAAACTGCACAAAGTTCATGGGATACACCAAAAACGAGGATGGTGACCTGGTCATCGTACCCGAAGAGGCAGAGATCGTAAAGCTGATTTTCCGGCTTTATCTGGAGGGCTACAGTACCGGGAAGATCGCAAAGCATCTGGAAGAGCAGGGAATCAAGACCGCCACAGGGCAGGACAAATGGCATTCCACGGTAATAGACAAAATGCTCCGAAATGAAAAATACATGGGAGATGCATTTGCAGAAAACCTATACGGTGGATTTCATGACAAAAAAGAAAGTCAAGAACACTGGGAATCGTACCGCAGTATATTATGTGGAAGATGACCATGAGGCAATCATACCGAAAGAACTGTTCTACAGGGTGCAGGAAGAGATGATGCGCAAGGCATCCTTATGCAAGGCGGCTGTCACCCGGAAGAAGAACCAGAGGAGCAGGTATTCCTCCACCTATGCACTGACCGGCATGCTGATCTGCGGAAAATGCGGGCAGGAGTACCGGAGAGTCACCTGGGCGAGAAACGGGAAAAAAGAAAGTTGTCTGGAGATGCAGCAACCGATTGACTAACGGAGTGAAGAAATGCGGGGAATCCGAGACACTCGAAGAGAACACATTAAACAGGGCGGTGATGGAAGCCATCCACAGGATCACGAGTGATGATATGGAATTTATGGAAAACTTCCCGCAGAACATCATCCATGTCATCGGGAACTACAGCACCGCAAAAGAGTCTGAGGAATACGAAGAAAAGATAAAAGAAAAGCAGGAAGAGATGGTGGCACTGATTGCAGAGAATGCAAAGACTGGCTCCTACACACCGGAGTTTGATGAACGCTATCGCACCATAGCAGAGGAAATCAATGCCTTAAAAAGAGGCACAGAAAACAGCCAGAAACGAGAAATGGATGGCTGACAGCTATGAACAGAGAATCCAAGATATCGACCATTACTTAAGCACAAGCACCTGCCAGATACCGGAGTTCGACAATGACCTTGTCAGACGGCTGATCTCCACCATCAAAGTGGAATCCAGCGAGAAACTGCTGATACAGTTCCAGTCAGGCATTGTCATGGAACAGGAGATTCGATATGAGTAAGGCTGCGGCAGGAATGGCAGCAAGTAAATAGGAAACGTTGTTCCTGCCAGTTTATGGTAAGAATAAAATGCCCGATGATCCGGGCGTTTTATTGTTGGCATAAAAATAGGAAACAAAGTGCAGAACCATAGGAACAGAAAGCATATAACGGAAAATGAGCAAAAGAAAGTGGATATAGAAAAAGCAAAAAAGCACATGAAGTGTGCGGAGAGGAGGAGAAAAAAAGCGTATGAATTATGAGCAACTGATAGAAGAACTGAGGGAGAAAATGTTACAGCTTGTAAACACGAAATGTGATGCACTGCTCCAGATGTACCGAAGTGGAGAACTGAGGACAGACATGAAAGATATAATCCGGGAAAGCAGTCTTATTACAGTGTCCCCGGCAGAACTGAAAGGGAAAAAGACCGCTGGCAGTCCAGTTCGCGCCGGGAGAATGGATAGAGACACCTACATGGAGAAAGGTGGCACAAAAAGATTTTGCAGACCTGTAATGAACAGCCGGATATCCATGAGCGGTTTATGGAAATGTGTGGAAAAGTAGCCGGACGCTGGAGGACGATCCTTGGCAGTTCACCGGAAGAAATGGATGTACCGATAAAGGTGGATGAGGAACTTTATTTTGAGGGGAAATTTGACACCGAGGCGATGTTAAACATGTTAGAGAAAAAGTGCTGGAACCGGCAGGGGTTGATTACAGTGGTATAAAAAATCCGATATATGGCAAAAAGTGCAGGAAGCAGCGAAAAATATAGACCATGTACCGGAGCAGGATGCTTTGGAGCATGAGGAGCAGGAACAACATGTACAGGTGCAGACAATGTGAAGAAATGGATGGAATCAAGACTCCGAGTCTATGACAGGTTTGGAGTTTTTCTTATGTTCCTTTTTCAAATGTAAAAATTGATTGTATAAAAGAAATGGGTAAGTTATAATATAGGTGTGGTCAGATGCCTTTTGGGGATGACTATATCTGTTACAAAAAGGAGGAAGGCCAGTGAATACAGAATTGAAAAATGCAGTGAAAGCAACAGATTCAAAAGCACAGTATGATACGAGTGCAAAGCGTCTGTTAGGACAGAAAAGCATACTGGCACATATACTGGTAAAAACAGTTGATGAGTTTAAGGGCATGAATCCCAAGGATGTGGTCGACTGCATTGAGGGAACACCACATATCAGTACGGTACCGGTAGAGCCTGGACTCACAAAATGCAGCCAGCGAAAAAAATGGTGAAAGACTGGTCGGTTTCAACACAGAAAATGAAGAGATCAATGAAGGTCTGGTAAGATTTGATATCGTTTTTTATGTGCGCATGAGAAGACGGATTGTCGCAGATCATCATAAATGTGGAAGCACAGAAAGACGAGCCGACGGGATATGAAATCTTAAACCGGGCAATCTTTTTATGTGAGCAGACTGATTTCATCACAAAAAAGAACGTGATTTTGAGAACTCCAGCTACGATGACATTAAGCGTGTATATTCCATCTGGGTATGTATGAACATGGAAGAGAGCAAAGCATGAGCCATGTGCATCTCACAAAAGAAGATTTGATCGGTTCCTATCAATGGAAGGGAAATCTTGATCTGCTGAATATCATAATGCTTGGACTGGCAAAGAATCTGCCGGAACATGATGAGACGTATGAACTGCACCGTCTGCTGGGAGCATTGTTATCTAAGAAACTTACAATAGATGAAAAACTAAACATAATTGGAAATGAATACGATATTCCTATTGAGGAGAACTTCAGGAAGGATGTGAGCGTTATGTGTAACTTGAGTCAGGAATTGAAGAAAAGGGGTATTGCGATTGGAGAGGCAGGACTCATTATGAAAATGTATAAGAATGGTTTTTACAGCAGAGCAGATAGCCTCAGCCACAGATAAGGATATAGAAGAAGTGAAAGCGATTATTGCAGGGAAGGAACCTGCACTTGCATAGTTCTTTTTATGGTGGCAGAAAAACAGTTTTCTGTGAATAAAATGGTCGGAATCAAGCCTCCAAGTCTATAATAGATTTGGAGGTTTCCTTTTATATGTCCTGTGTAAAATTTTTTTGCGAAAAGAATGAATGTGATATAATGTATGAAAATTTACAAAGATTACAAACTAGTTTATTGATAAAAAATGATTCAAGTAGAGGATGAAAAAAATGGATTTTTTTGGATGCAAATGCCTTTTATTCATATTATGGAAGAAGCAAATTAGGAATGACATCAGAACCTGTTGACGAAGAACGTTTAAAAAAAAAATATTTAGAACAACAGAGAGAAAAAAGAGTCTTCCGACTTCGGTATATATTGAGATAATGACACACTTTAGAAATAATCCAAAAGTGTTACAATATTTACTTGAGTTTAGGTATGCGAAGGGGTTGCCACTTTTTTAATAATATTCCAGACTATGTTGTGAGTGAAGATGAAATTACCAGTGTTAAATCATTTCTATGCATTACAAAGAAATTGTTGTTTAAATGGTTAAACCGCAGAAGTCAGAAACATAGTTGCACATGGGAAACATTCAATAATGGGTTGCTTAAAACATTTCCGTTACTAGAACCGAGTATCAAGGTAAGCCTGTTTTACAGGTAGTATAAATATAAAGTGAAAAGCCGTATGCGTTAATAGCGTACGTACGGTTTTTGTGTAGGGGTATGGGGAGTAATCCCCATATCTACTAGAGAAAAATCTTTTGGAAGGAAATATTGAAAGTGAAATATCGGGTTGAGACTGCTACAAAAAAAAAAAATACGAAAAAATTCGATAAACCAAATGAAGATTATTTTTTGGTAGATAGAAATAATGGAATATTTATTATCTTAGACGGTGTAACAAGGGACAAAATAGATGGGATATACCCTGATCCAAGTCCAGCTTGTGAAGTTTCAAAAATATTTATAGATAAAGCATATAACTACATAATGAATGTTTCTTCCAAAGAGAGCAATTATCTTAAAATTATAAAAAATGCTTTTGTTGAAGGAAATAAGGAAATTGAGAAGTTTAATCATTCGTATTTAGGAAGTTTTCTTCCGGGAACAGTAGGTATTATTGCAATTATAAAAGATAATAAATTGTTTTATGGCTATATAGGGAGACTGCATAGGAATCCTGTTAAACAAGCAAATGAAAAAAAGAATTTACAATGTGTCAGACAAAGTTGATACATGAGCATATTAAAGAATTTACAGCATACGAAATAAGGCATAATATTTGCAATAATATTAGACATCCATACTCTTATGGAGTTCTTGACGGCAGGGAAGGAGCAATAGATTTTATTGTTACAGGAGAAATAAAAGTTAGATAAATATAAAGAATTAATATTATTGACAGATGGATTGGAACAGATTATTAAGGAAATGTCTATTAAAGAATTATTTTTTTCAAATGCTACAGAGTTATTAAATAGTAAATTTTGTGATACATCTACAGATGATAAAACAGTTATTACAGTGCGGATGAATCTGGATGAAAACAATATTAAAAATTGCTAAAAAGTATATTAATCTATTTTTTTTTTCTACATAAGTATTAATCTATTTTTTTTGTTTAATCTATTATTTTTCTGAACTGAAAAATCATTTATCATTGAATGAAGTTTTTTATTTATTCATTATCAGGTATTTTGAATAATGAGATAAAAGAGAAATAAAACATTAGTGATTTTAAGTGTGCAGAGATTTATTGAAATGATTTGTTCAACAGTTCTTACTGGATATATTTTTGCATACATATTGAACCGTGAACCTCAAATAATACTACCAGATAAACTAATAGTTAGGCATAGAACGAGTGAGAATGTTAACCATCAATTGACATTGGGGGTTTTAGTTGGAAATAAAAAGTAGATTTAAGGTATATGATGTTCGATGTATAGTGCATTGTTTTTATTTAAAAAATAAAAAAAAGAACCAATGTTGACTAACGGCGAGTTTGAAATTGTTCAAGAAGTGCATGCTATAGATAATTATTTTAGATTTTCTTTTGAGTTGGGAAAATTTCCACGAAAAATACTGAAGGATTTTATAACCAAAGATTCTACCTGTTTAGAGATTGATTCGATAAGTGTATCAGTAAGTGGTCATTCAAATATATTAGGTAATACATTTTTAATTAGTAAAAAAATATAAATTAACAGATTTAATTATTGATGAGCATGTACCTCAAGTAAAATACAAAGTTAGAAATCCATTTACGAAGAAAAAAAATATGGGAGTTTGTTAGGTGGGATGAATTAAATCAAGTTGAGGAAGTTGGTGAAAAAAGAGGAGAATGAAAACAATTGATGAGATTAAAGAAAATTATAAAAAATAAATGAAAAGTCTGATCCCCAGCTATGCTGGGGAGAATGGAATAGCTGGAAGCGGTGAGGATATCAATAAAAAACCTCCTGTGATATATTAAGAATGGTGTCGCAAGCCAAACTTAATCACAGGAGGTGGTCCATATGGACAATAAAAAGTTTATCACACACAAAATGGAAATGCCAATATCACATTGTATTTATCCCGAAATACAGAAAGAAAATATTGTATGGAAGAGTGAAAAATGATGTGAGAAAAATAATAAGCACGTTATGTAAATACAAAGATGTAGATACAAAGATGTATATTATAGCAGGAGCAGTTTGCGTGGATCATATACATTTAAGTGTGGCTATTCCACCTAAAATTAGTATTGCAAATTTTATGGGATACTTAAAAGGGAAAAGTACATTAATGCTTTATGATAGACATCCAGAACTGCAGAGTAAATGGGATAAAGCCTTTTGGGCAAGAGGATATTATGTCGAAACAATTGGTAATATAACAGATGAAGCAGTTCAAAAGTATAAAAAAGAGCAGGCAGAGGAATCAAGGCGAGAAGATTCAAGAAGTACCGCTTTATAGCGTACCGGTAAAAGTGTTTGCGATACCGCCCTTTTGGGCGAGCAGTAAAAAAGTTTGAGGGGCTAATACCAAACCACCAGTTGAACTGGTGGTTGCTGACTTAGTCAGATATCCATGAACGATTTATGGAAATGTATAGAAAGGTAGCCGGACGCTGGAGGACGATCCTTGGCAGTTCACCGGAAGAAATGGATGTACCGATAAAGGTGGATGAGGAACTTTATTTTGAGGGAAAATTTGACACCGAGGCGATGTTAAACATGTTAGAGAAAAAAAGTGCTGGAACCGGCAGGGGTCGATTACAGCAACATTAAAATCCGGTATATGGGAAAAAGGGGGCAGGAGCAAGCAAAAAAGCATAGGACATGTGCCAGAGCAGGATGCTTTGGAGCATGAGGAGAAGGAACAACATGCACCGGTGCAGACAATGTGAAAATTGATTGATTTGAATGCTTGTAACAAAATTAGAGTAATTTATGTGTTATAAAAGCAGTTTGGGAAAAAGAAAAATTTGTGTTAGAATTATTAGAAAATATATTTGTAAAGTAGAAAAAGTATGTGCAATAAATATGATAGGGGTAAGTGTAAATCTGCTGATTTTCTGGTGATTTAAGGAAAAGTTTTAATAAAAAGTCAACACTTGATCTTTTTTGATGTGCTATAATAAATCTAGTTTTTTTTTCAGAATGTGAGGTGAATGGTTGTGACATTTGGTGTTGTGGATTTGTTTTGTGGAGTGGGAGGACTTACTTGCGGTTTAAAAAAAGCAGGACTGGATGTTGTAGCAGGGTATGATTTAGATGTAAAATGCGTAATATCCGTATACTCATAATAATCATTCAGTTTTTATAAATAAAAATATTGAAAATGTTACAGGGAAAGAAATAAAAAAGTTATTACGAGGGTATGATGTTAAGATTTTTAGCTGGATGCGCGCCGTGTCAGCCTTTTTCTAGGCATCAAAAGGATAAAAAAGGACAGGTCAAAGCATAAAGATTGGAAATTGTTATATCAGTTTGGACGCTTGGTAGACGAGGTAAAGCCGCATATTGTTTCAATGGAAAATGTCCCTGAACTTGAGAATGAAAAGGTTTTTAGTGATTTTGTCGGTACATTAACAAGATTGGGATATAATGTTACCTATAAAGTAGTAAATGCAGCAGATTATGGCGTACCACAAAGAAGAAAAAGACTATTACTTTTGGCATCAAAGAAAAAAGAAAATTTCATTCATACAACCCACACATCAACAACCAGTAACGGTAAGGGAAGCGATTGGTAATCTGCCACCGATTGGAGCAGGGGAAAATAATGCTATTGATAGATTGCATATTACGTCAAGTTTGTCGGCACTGAATTTACAACGGATACAACACTCAATGCCAGGAGGAAGTTGGCATGATTGGCCGGATAATTTAGTTTTAAATTGTCATAAAAAGGAAAAAAGGGCACACATATACTTCTGTGTATGGACGGATGTGTTGGGAGGATGTTGCACCAACTATTACAACACAATTTACAGGATATGGGACAGGAAGATTTGGGCATCCAGAACAGGATCGAGCATTAACTTTGAGAGAAGGTGCAATAATACAAACATTTCCCGAAGATTATTCTTTTTTTACCACCAAATGAGAAAATTATTATTAAAGATGTATCAAGACAGATTGGAAATGCTGTGCCACCAAGACTAGGGGAGATAATTGGGCTTAGTATATTAAAACATTATCAAAAAAGAAAATATGTAAAAAAAAAAATGATGCTAATAAGTTGGCGGGGGAATAATTATGGATAATAAATTTATCATGTCACTTAGTTTGAACGTATTAAATCACTTGGGAATTAATTTATATAGTAATATTCCTGCGGTATTGTCGGAAATTGTTGCAAATTCATGGGATGCAGATGCAACAAGAGTTGATATTACAATATCTGATGATGAAATTGTAATTAAAGATGATGGATGTGGAATGAGCGCAGAGGATATCAACAATAAGTTCCTTTATGTTGGATATCAAAAAAAGAGAACAATCAGTAGAGTCTCCTAAATATAATCGAAAGTATATGGGGAGAAAAGGTATTGGAAAATTATCCATGTTCTCAATTGCAAGAGAAGTTGATGTTATTTCTAAGAAGAAAATGATTGATGAATCTGGAACTAGCTATTTTGAAGTGAGTGGATTCAGAATGAATATTGATGAAATAACGGAGGTAATAAAAAAAACATGACGATAGTAATAGTTCGTCCAATTACTATCCTACCATTTTGGCAGTAGATGAAAATAGTATTGAAAATACAGGAACAAAGATTTGTATTAAAAATTTGAAAAAGTTAACTACTTCATTAACAGCGGAATATATTAAAAACGTGTAGCAAGAAGATTTGGAATTATTGGTAAAGAAATTTTCGTTTTCTGTATTTGTAAATGGAGAGGAAGTTTCAATTAGTGATAGAGATTATTTTCATAAGTTGAGTTATATATGGTATTTTGGAAATGAAAGTAAAAAATATGCTGATTATTGTGAAAACGCATCACATAAAGAAGAGCGCAATAATGAGTTTTTACATAATGGAGTTAAATATAAAGTGACGGGCTGGATCGGATCGGTTGACGCATCAGGAGATTTAAAGGATGGAGAAGACAATTTGAATAAAATTGTTGTTTTAGTTAGAGGAAAACTAGGACAGGAAGATATACTTTCAGAATATTCTGAGGGTGGTTTATATTCAAAGTACTTAATTGGAGAAATTAACGCTGATTTTTTTGACGAGGATACTTTAGATGATATGGCTACTAGTAATCGTCAAGATTACAGAAAAAGACGATGAACGGTTTATTGCGTTAAAGAAGTTTGTGCAAGAAGAATTAAAAGTACATACAAGGCAAATGGACTGAATTGAGAAATGAATCGGGTGAAGAAAAAGCAAAGGAACTTTTACCAGTAATTGACACATGGTGTAAAAGTTTGCAAGGTGATGATAAAAAATATGCCAAAAAAATGTTTGGAAAGATCAATCAAATAGTTGCAGATGATGATAAGAAAAAGGAAATATTAAAATACAGTGTTTTAGCATTTGAAAAATTAAAATATGCAAAACATCTTAGTGCAATTGATAAAATAGAAGCTGAAAATTTTGAAGTTTTTAAAGATATTTTTACTGGATTGATGAAATAGAAGCTACTTTGTATTATCAAATTATTAGGGAGCGTATTGAGGTAATAAAAGTTTTTCAAAGTATTACAGATGATAATGCCTTAGAAAAAGTAATACAGACGCATTTATTTAATCACTTATGGTTATTAGATCCATCATGGGAGCGTGTTGAAAATACACAATATATGGAAACTACAGTTCTGAATGCATTGAATAGTCAATATAATGGATTAACAGATGAGGAAAAAAGCAGGACGATTGGATATCGGATATAGACAAACAGCGGGAAAGCATATTATTATTGAGTTAAAAAAGGCTGATAGGATAGTAACAACCAGCGAAATGGTTAAACAGGTAAAAAAATATCATGATGCTTTAAATAAGGTATTAGCATCAGCTAATCAAAGCAATTATGCATTTGAAATACTTTTTGTTTTGGGTCGTCCAATAGATAACAATGATAGTGCAGAAAATAGAGATGGTGGCTAATATATTAAAACCACTCAATGGTCGAGTGGTATATTATAAAGAACTAATTGAAAATGCCTATAAGGCGTATAATGAATACATAGTAGCAAATAAACAGTCACAGCCACTGATTGATATGTTTTCGCAATTGGAAAATTCAATGGATGATTAAGTTTTTAGTTTTAAAAACATCTATATTTTCTACGCTTACCACTGATGTCAGAAAATATATATCCCTTGGAAAAGTATGGAGATTTATCAAGAGCGTTCAAAATGTGTTGTATTGTTTGTTGAGGATGTTTAGGAGGAATGTCAGATTTTTTTTGCACATTCCTCTATCAAATTAATATCTCCGTACCATATGATTGATCTATTATACTGTTTCATGATTTCGACCATATTTTTGTGCAATTGTTTTTTTCATGGAATAAGTATATGGTGTAAAAAAATATATATGCATGATACTGATAAGATATTAGTATTTAGAAGACAAAAGAGAGTAATTAAAAAAGGTGTTAGTTTACAGAAAAGTAGCAGAGTCAATCGTAAGCTAATCTGGCTTACAATCTAAAATACAATGCAATCTTTTTCTATGTGGGGGCAGGAGAGAGTGCATCATGTCAATTTTTTGCAGCCTCATCAGAGAGGAGTGCAACATTTTTCACTCCCAGAGTACAGTGAAAACTCTGGAAAGTGCATCTCAATTATCCTATCGACACATATAGAGACAATAGTTGCACTACATCGGACAGATTCGTAAAACCTCTCGACTTCCGGCATTTTGAGAGTTTTTTAGGTTTGACCAGAGTGACCGAAAAACATACAAAAAAGCAATTTCAGATGGTGTGAATGTCTCAGTCGTATTGGACTGCGGCTTCGGAAACACATCTTGTAAGGACAAATCCATATGGAGATGGGTATGAGGTGATATCCGGTCACAGGCGAAAGGAAGCTGCTATACACAGCAATCATAGAGGATGTTGATATTCTTGTGACAGGAGAAAAGGATTTTTCTGATATTGATGTGGAAAGACCGGAGATTATGACACCAGCAGAGTTTATACGCAAAAAGAAAGAAGCAGATATGTGGAAAATGTTCCATGTGTCTGCTTTTTTCGTTGCCAGCATACGATAAAACAAGCTTCAGCGAAGTTGTCTTATGTAGTTGTATATCCCACATCGCAGGTGTATACAAGCAGGGTACTTTTTAGTTTCACAGTCAGAGATTACAAAAAGAGATTTGAATCCTCAGTTGGATTGCAAGTTTGTGAGTATCAGGCGTTTGATGGTGGTATATTTTTTTTTCGGGAACAGGAAGCTTCGCACCGTTTGACATGGTAACGGTGAATCGTTCAATTTTGCGGACACATTCAGGATTGATGAGAAAACCTGCATGAATGCGAAGCAGGAAATCAGAGTATGTTTTCTCAAAGTCCGGGAGTGTGCCATTTACAATAATTGTATCCGTGCTTGTGTGAATACGAAGCTTTGCAGTTCTTTTTATCGTTTCAATATATAGCAGATGGTTTATTGGAATGCGGTGCACACTCATGTCAGTCGCTGTGACAGTCATGTAACGCTCCGGCTTTTCAACCAACCGTACCGGCAAGCTTAAACTTTGATAGTGTATCGGATAAATGGTGTCTCTGCTGTCGCATGGCCATGCGTTACTGATGTGAAGAAACAGCAATCTCCCAGCGGAAATCAGAACCGCTTTCTGTGTGTACCCTTTTTTTTTTGTACCAGGAGTAGTGAAGCCTTTGATTGTGTAAATCTGTATTTCCATCAGGATAATGGGTATAGATTTCATATTGCAGGATAACCTCATGTGCGGTTTTGATGGGAGAAATACAGATTGCACGTATCGATCCCATTGTGAAGCTTAGTCCGTGTACCTCTGCTGAGAATGTGGAAATAACCTGTTCACGTCCCCGTATTTCCTGTCTCTCAGCAGGGCCAAAATCCACAACACATCTTCGCTTATATTGTCAAAATAGGGTTGGAGATTGTTATTGTAGTATTCGGTGATAATGTAGATGGATTTATATATTAAATCGTTTGCTGTCATGGCAGCTCTCCTTTGCTTTTTATACATATATTCAAAATGATTATAGTAGAGTAAGGGATAAAAAACAAGTTATTTGCAATAAAAATAAGTTATTAAGTGCGAAACGATGGAAGTTAATATGATTCATGATATACTTAATCAGAATGTGAATTTATTGAAAAGAATGTAAAAACATCGGGAATGGAGGAGATTTTAATGATGAAATTAAAGCATAATTTTAAGAAAGGAATGGCATTGGTTCTTTCACTTGTTATGGCAGCAGGGCTTGTTCCGGCTATGTCAGGCGGAGCAGATACCGTGCAGGCTGCAACCGGTTCGGGAACAGAGCCAAGTGTGACAGCAGTTGCTGCGAAGGATCAGTTAATGACTGCATTTAATCCGGATTCTAATGGTACTGCTACGACCAAAGGAAAGCTGGTATTTGGTAAAAAATCAGATGGAACAACAGCACAGGAATGGTACATTTTAGGAAAGGATACAGGTGTATCAGGGGGATAATACCATCATCGTTGCCGCAAGCCCGATTGCAAGATGGCAGAAGTTTAATTCAGACATAAGCTATAAGAATGATGAAAATCTATGGTCAGATTGTGTTTATAGTGAAGCGACTATAACAGAAGTATACGCAAATCACTACGGAGCAAGTGAACTTCGTGATACACTGCAGTGTATGGCTACGAATACATCCTACTTCACCTCAGCCGAGCAGGGCTTGATGAATGCCACCACAGTGACAACGAAGGATACGAAGAATAGTAGTGTAACCTATACCACCACAGACAAACTGTATGCGTTACAGGAGATCATGATAATGACCAATACTTGTGGGCAGGAACCGATGACAGTACAGTACTTGCCATGAGAAGTTACTTGAGGAACGGAGAGTGGTTCTGGCTGCGCTCGCCTTACGGTGGTAGTGGTGACTTTGCGTTGCTCGCTTATCGGGGCTATTATGTCAACTACTCGGCCGTGTCGACATCGACTTCGGGAGCCCTGTTCAGCCCGCTTCCAATCTGGATCTGTCATCTGTTCTCTTCGCATCTGCTGCGATAGCAGCATCATCTGATACAAAATCGGAAAAGATAACAGACAGTGCGACGATGACTTTAAGACTGGACGGAACAGGTAAGGATATTGGTACAGTAACATATGACACCACAACAGGTGATATTAAGGTGGTGAAGGGCAGTACATCACAAACAGTGGCACTTGTAGTACAGGGCAATGACGGAACAGATGACTGGTATTATAGTAAACAGATTACGGGAACAGAGACGATAAATGCTTCAGATATTAAGTCAGCACTCAGTTTGACATCAGATATAGATTTATCAGCCTGCAAAATCTGGCTGGAAACTACAGACAGTACCAGTAATCTGACTTATGCGGTAAATGCAACTGACATAATAAGTATCACATCAGTAGCAATTACAGATATTGATATTCCGGTGTCTAATACTGCTTTGGATACCGAAGCATCAGCATCCTGTACAACCAGAAGGTGTAAAAAGTACCACACCACAGATTACATGGACACCAAATGATACCACAGCAGGATATAATACAAGCTACACGGCAAGCATTACACTTATAGCAGATACAGACTACGAATTTACGGATTCCACAACAGCTACCATAAATGGTAATACTGCAACAAGTGTTAATAAGAATGCTGACGGAACGCTTACAGTAACATATGCTTTTCCTGCCACAGCAAAGGATAAATTGACAAGTATCACAGCACCACAGCCGATAACCGTAGCGAACGGAACCGCTTATGATGCGATGAATCTGCCTGCAACAGTTAATATTGTGACAGAGGGTAATACGGAAAGCAGTGCACAGGTCACATGGGATACAACCACACCGGTAGGCGGAAACTATGACCCGTCTGTATTAACCGAGCAGACCGTAACCTTAAATGGTACGGTAACATGTCCTGACAGTATTGATGCTAATGGAATTACGCTTACCACAACCATTACCATCACCATAAGTGCGGCAGGCATCGTTGGTGCACCGACAGCAAATCCGACAGCCGGAACTTATTCAGAGAATCAGTCGGTAACACTTACTTCTTCCACAGTGGGGAGCAACGATTTACTATACAACCGATGGAAGTGAACCTACAATTACGGGTGGTGCACCTGACGGAACCACGCAACAGTACACAGCACCGATTTTGGTGACAGGAACAGTGGGACAAAGCATTACAACAACCATCAAGGCAATCGCTGTTCAGAACGGTATGCAGGATAGCAGTGTAGAGACACTCACCTATACCATTAAACAGGAAAGCCAGACACCGGTTGTAACTGCACCAAGCATAACCACGCAGCCGGGAAATGCGACAGTGAAGGCAGGAGAGACTGCGACCTTTACCATAGCAGCGAGCGGTACAGATCTTACCTACCAGTGGCAGATAGACAGAAATGATGGAAATGGATGGGTAAACATTGACGGTGCAACGGCAGCGAGCTATACCACATCCACAGTCGATATAAGCTGTAACGGATTTAAGTATCAGTGTGTGGTAAGTAATTCCGCAGGTACGGATACATCCAATACAGCAGTGCTTACCGTTACAGAAAATACCACTCCTGCCCCGGGCTCTGGTAGACTATGAGATTTTAGAGGGTGCAAACACTAGCTGGGAACAGAATTCAGACGGAAGCCTTTCCATCAGAGGCAGCGGAGCGATTTCTAAGTTCGTGGGAGTTAAGGTTGACGGCAATCTTGTTGATGTAAAGAACTATACTGTAAAGGAAGGTTCTACCATTGTTACACTGAAAGCAGACTATCTGAATACCATTTCTGTCGGAAACCATACCTTTGAGATAATATGGACAGATGGCACAGCCTCTACAAGATTTACTGTAAGTAAGAGTGATTCCGGAAGTGATGAACCAAAAGATAATGATGGAAACAATGGCAAAAAATGATAATACGAATAACACACCTGCAACAGTACCTGAGGACAAGAATAATAATGGTACTAGCGGAAGTCAGACAGATGATAATCAGCAGATAACCGCTCCAAAGACAGGTGATAATAGTCATACAGTTTTATGGATTTCTTTTGTTAGGAGTGTCATTGGCAGGATTACTTTCAATGATATATATGTGAGAAAGAAAAAGGAAAATAAATAATATGCGACTTTAGACGAGAACATATATTCAGTTTAGGGGATAACCGGCATCACAGGAGATGCTGATTATCCCCTTTGAAATTAAAAAATAAGTGATTTGCAATGCAAACAAGTCGATTAATGAAGAAATATTAACAAATTTATCGTCTTATTGTATACTAAAGTACCGATATATATCCCAAAAAATTTCTGATCAGAATATAAAACAAGTGGTGTTTTATCTGGTAGGAGTTTCCTAAATAGAAGAAATGGTTTTTAAAAGGAGACAGCATGAGAAAATTATTAGAAAAATTTTTTTCAACATTATTTGACGGAACGGAATCTTGAAGCTACCCTGGCAGTTCTTACAGAAGATGTTGTTTCGGTGGGAACTGGAGAACAGGAAATTTCAAGGAATAAAGGAGAGTTTCGTGAATTGGTGTTAAGTGAATTTGAGGAGCTTCCAAATGCATTAGAATATGAGATTTGTGATTATATGCAAAATGTTTCGGGAGGGGGGTAGTCTATGTACACAGTTAGCTGTTTTTAACATCAGATTAAAGGCAGAAAATGAAATTACGGAAATACATACCCGACTTACTTCTACCTGTGTAAAAGATGGCAATGAATGGAAAATTGCAAGTCTGCATATGTCTACCCCGGAGCATGATCAGGAAAAAGGTGCATTCTTTCCGCTTTATTACGGAAAAAGTGTATTAGGAACATTGTCGAAGGAATCCGAAGAAAAACTTACGGAGCTTGTGACAAATGCACTTCCGGGAGGTATTATGGGTGGATATCTGGAAGAGGGTTATCCACTATATACCATCAATAATAAAATGTTGGAAATTCTTGGATATACTTATGAAGAACTAATTGCTGTAACGGATGAAAAGATGATGAATGTTATTTATACAGCGGATCAGCAAAGAGTAGAAGAAAGTATCATGGAACAGATACAGGAAAAAAAACGAATATGAGATAGTGTATCGTGTTGTTGGCAAAAACAATCGTCTTATCTGGGTAAATGATATTGGGAAAAAAATCATTACAAATGATGGGCGGAAAGCCATGATCAGTATTATGACGGATATTACAGAACAGTTAAAGAGAGAGGAAATATTAAAGTATGAGGCAGAATATGATTCATTGACAGGACTAAATAATAGGAAAAATGCAGTCAGTTTGATGGAGAAAGAATTTAATAGAAAGGCAGGCGGATATTTCTTCATTTGCGATGTTGATAATTTTAAGAGTGTAAATGATACCAAAGGGCATTTGTTTGGAGATAATGTGTTGATCAAACTTGCTGACATTATGAGAAAGCAGGCAGGTGATAAGTCGATTCTTGCAAGGCTGGGCGGAGATGAGTATATACTATTTTTTTCCTGCTGACATAAATAAAAAAGATGTTATGAATATTATGCAGGGGATTCAGAAAGAATTTTTGAGCTATATGAGAGAACTTATACCGGAATTAAATATTTCCCTTGAGTATCGGTGGTGCGGAAAGAACAGCAAATGAGGATACAAAAACTCTGTATGACAGAGCAGATAAAGCATTATATCAGGCAAAAAAAAAAAAGGTGAATTAAGATTACAGGAGCAGACTATATGAAAAAAAAGGTCAGAAAGCGACATTTTTGGAAGCACAATAAAGGGAAAAAAATCACTATCTATCAAACAATCAGTATGGTAGTAATGATAGCATTACTGTAGACCGTAGGAAGGCAGGGGGGTAATGCCCGAATCCAAATATTCCATTGGCGGGTAGGCGCTAAGAAGATTAGCTGCCTATTTCATTGATTTTACCGCTCAGGGTTATAATGAAAACGGGCAGATGCTATATGCGAGAAATCCGGGAGGAGCTCCGGCAAATGTTGCAGTAGCGGCAGGAAATTTTGTAGATGTAAATAAGGAGAAAGTAGAATTTAGTCAAATCCTAATGTAAAATACCATGGGTTGTAAGGGCTGACGTACAGAAGAAAGAAAAAAATCAGCGCCGGATTCACAAAAAAGTGAATCCGGCGCTGATTTTTATGTCAATATCAATTTAGAATTTACAGAAGCTGGACTCCATTTTCCTCGCACTGTGCGATCATATCTTCTGGCCACAGAGAGGACTGTACTTCTCCAATGTGTGCTTTGCGCAGGAAGAACATACAGATACGGGACTGTCCGATACCGCCGCCGATGGTGTATGGAAGTTCTTCGTTGATGATTGCTTTCTGGAAAGGAAGATCTTTTCTTTCTTCACAGCCAGCCTTCTTTAACTGGGAAAGCAGAGCTTTTTGTCAACACGGATACCCATGGAAGATAATTCCAGTGCGATATCAAGAACCGGATAGTAAACAACGATGTCAGCATTTAAACTCCAGTCATCATAGTCAGGGCACGTCCGTCATGGCGTTCACCATTTTCCAAAACATCACCAATCTGCATAATGCAGACAGCACCTTTTGCTTTTGCAATGTAATACTCACGTTCCTTTGGGTGTTGTCCGGGAACATGTCAGCTAATTCCTGCGTTGTGACAAAGAAAATATCATGTGGCAGGATTTCTTCAATATAATCGTACTGGATAGCCATATATTTTTCTGTTTTTTACGAAGGCATTTGTATACAACCTTTACGGTATCCATCAAAGTTGCAATGGTACGCTCATCTTTTTTTGATGATTTTTTTCCCAATCCCACTGGTCGACAAAGATAGAGTGGATATTGTCGGTGATTTCATCGCGGCGGATGGCATTCATATCCGTGTAAAGTCCTTCGCCGTAAGAAAAACCATATTTTTTTAAAGCATATCTTTTCCATTTTGCAAGGGACTGGACAACTTCAGCTTCCCTTCCGTTCTGTTCTTTGATATCAAATGTAACAGGGCGTTCCACACCGTTTAAGTTATCGTTTAATCCGGAATCAGGATCGACAAATAAAGGTGCTGATACACGGGAGAGATTCAGTCTCTGGGAAAGAAGATTCTGAAAGAAATCTTTGACTGTTTTAATTGCAATTTGTGTATCATGCAGGTTTAATTCTGAATGATAATCTTTTTGGAATAATAAATTTTCCATATATATAAGTTCTCCTTTAGTGTTGATTCGTAATCATAACCTAAACAATTATAGCACAGCGAAACTGATTTTCAAGAAAAAGAAAACACATAATTCTAAAATTATTCTAAAAATTACTTTTAGAAAAGAAAAAAATATTGTATTCTAACTATGTTATGGATTCAGGGAAGATTGCAAATAGCAATACCAGAAAAGGAAATGATATAGAATGAAGAAAAATCATTTGTCAACAGAGACACTCGTTTTTCGAGATTATTTCGGCGATAGCGACATTATTTTATATGGGATTACAGGTTTATTATGGGATTGTCTACGGCGCAGGGGCAGTGCGTATTGTCATGAATGTGCTGATCCTGATTCTTGTCTATATGGGGCTTACTGTGCTGGCTATTTACCCGGAGCGCGTTAACGGACTGCCGCGCGAGGTCTGTACCGGAGCGATACGCAAATATACGATCCGCATGGTGGAACTGATCAAACTGGTATTTGTGTTGTCTCTTCTTTTTTACCAGCATCTGCGATGCGTTAGGATATCGGGTCGATGCGAAAGATATAGTCTGATTGTTATGGGGCTGATTCTTTGTAGTTGCGGTAGTCTTTGAGGTGAAGATCAGAAAAGTATATTGCGCAAATTAAAATAAAAACTACAATTACGCTGCCAATATCTGGAAGAAAAAAACAACGAGAAAATATCTTGCATGCATGACAGAGGCTTGATATAATCTTCTTTGGTTTTTAGAGTTTGGGAATAGGAAAACGGGCGTCAATTTATGTTTAAAAGAAAAAAAGAAGTAGAAGAATATACAGTTGAATCATTTAAGGAGACAAGTGTGATGTTGACCACACAGAATGGTTCCATAGAAGTTCAGAAGTATAAGCCGCCATTGGAATTAGAGGTTGGCGATATTTTGATCCCAGAATGAATTCGGCATTTATGAGAAAAAAATAAGGATGACGGCAGGAGGGGCGTATAACCCCTCTTTTTTCTTTTATACGAGAGGAAGAATGAATGGAAAAAAAAGAGACAGATTGCGGCAGTTTTGATATTGCTTGCATTGATTGGCGTGATTGCCTACAGACATAGCACAGGGAAAGATCTGGAAAAAATATGAGGCATCTTTTTTTTTTTTGATGTGTTTGACACACAGACACAGATTATTGGTTATGCGTCATTAAAAAGAGCAATTTTCGGAACAGATGTCATTGATCAAAGACAAGTTTCAATACTATAATGATCTGTATGATATTTATCACGACTATGAGGGGATGAATAACATCAAGACCATCAATGATAATGCGGGAATCCAGCCGGTAAAGGTGGATGAGGAAATCATCGAGCTGTTGAAACTCGGCATTACGATGGATGAAAAAACAGATGGAAACATGAATATCGCAATGGGAAGTGTGCTGTCTATCTGGCATGATTATAGGGAAGCAGGAAGTGAAGATCCGGATTCTGCAGAGCTGCCGCCGATGGACGAATTAGAGAAAGCAAAGAGAACATACAGATATCCATGATATTGTCATTGATGAGGAAGCGTCTACGGTTTATCTGACAGACCCGGATATGTTGTTAGATGTTGGAATGGATTCCTCTTGCATCAGTTCAAATTCCCCCTCCGACACCAACTGCTGAATGGGCAATACAGGCCAGATAGTCCTTTGGGGCGTCAAATTTTCTCCATGTTTGAATGTTTCGGCAGTGCTCGCACATAGTGGACGCCTCCTTACGCAAATACCTGCTGGTATTTCTTTTTCATACTGTGCGACTTTTTTCAGGTCTGCTGGTGCTGCATGGATACGATCTGGCAGTCCGGGCAGAACTCCACATAAAGCGCGCCCTCTGCACAGTCAAACACCGTATCCCACTGGATCTGGGCCAGAGAGCAATACGTAACTTCGAACGAAGCATTACCGAT
>VOFJ01003626.1_pt1 | contig 27671 bp, 27 predicted proteins | sample 5384081 | NCBI WGS metagenome assembly VOFJ01 (sample SAMN12384729, study PRJNA508395) | human gut metagenome | isolation source: healthy gut I | host: Homo sapiens | reverse complement strand
ACCATTGTACTTCGTTCAGTTGCGGCGTATTGCTCCTGCTGCCGCGCCATCGCCTACTACGAGGACCTGCTGGCGCACGAGGAGAAGATCCTGGGCGTCATTAAGGAAGAGATGCGCGAGATCTCCAAGAAGTTTGGCGATAAGCGCCGCACCGAGATCAGCCAGGTCGAGAAGGACCTGGACGTCGAGGACCTCATTGCCGACGAGGACATGGTCGTGACCATCACCCACACCGGCTATGTCAAGCGCATCCCGGTGGCTGCCTACCGCGCCCAGAAACGCGGCGGCAAGGGCGTGTCGGGCGTCAACCTCAAAGAGGACGATGTCATCGACGAGATGTTCATCGCGTCCACGCACGAGTACGTGCTGTTCTTCTCGAGCAAGGGCAAGGTCTATCGACTGAAGGTGCACGAGCTGCCGGTGGGTACGCGCCAGGCGCGCGGTACCGCGATCGTCAACCTGCTGCCCTTCGAGGAGGGCGAGAAGATCGCGAGCGTCATCAGCTGCCGCGAGTTCCCCGCCGACGAGTATCTGATGTTTGCCACCAAGAGCGGCATGGTCAAGAAGACCGTGATGAGCGCGTATGACCGCAGCCGTCGCGACGGCCTGATCGCTATCAACCTGCGTGACGACGACGCGCTGCTAAACGTGCGCCGCGTGCGCGAGGGCGACAAGATTATCCTGGCCACCACCGCGGGCAAGGCGATCATGTTCTCCGAGGAGCAGGTGCGCGCCACCGGCCGCGATACCAGCGGCGTTCGCGGTATCGGTATGAAGGACGGCGTGAGCGTTCTGGGCATGGAAGTCACTAACGGCAACGGCGATCTATTCGTCATCACCGAGCGCGGCTACGGCAAGCGCACGCCGGTCGCGGACTACCCGGAGCAGAATCGCGGCGGCCAGGGCGTCTACACCATCCAAATGACCGAGCGTAAGGGCAACCTCGCGGCCATGAAGACGGTGGGCCCGCAGCACGAGCTGTTCATCGTGACGGAGGCGCGACGGTCATTCGCGTCAAGACCGACGAGATCAGCCAAACCGGCCGAGCCACCCAGGGCGTCAAGATGATGACCGTGGACGACAACGACCGCGTATGCGCCGTAGCCCGCATGACTGCAGCCAAAGAAAAGCCCGAAGGCGAAGGCGCCGAGGATGCAGCCGCAACTAGCACCGAGGAAGCCCCCATCGACCTAGGCGACGGCAACGACATACCAGAGGATCTCCTAGACGAGTAAGAGGAACGAGCTGGTAGAAAATATCAGACCCCATATATCGGCGGTCGGCGCACTGCGCGCCGGCCGCTTTTTTGACAACCTTGGGACCCCATGGCCGCTGGGCTGGCGAGTTGGGTTTGGTTTGTCGCGAGTTCCGCACGCAAAGAAGGCCACTTAATGTGCTTTCCGTCTTGCGCAGGACTGTCCGAGCAGCAAACCAAACCCAACTCGCCAGCCCAGCGGCCACCCTCCCAAAGATTTTCAAAAAGTTGTTGACGCGCGCGTAACGACTCGTCTAATATATCCCTTGCGCGATGGACCTGTAGCTCAGTTGGTTAGAGCGTCCGGCTGATAACCGGGAGGTCACAAGTTCGAATCTTGTCAGGTCCACCACTTTCTTTCGCAATAAACACCCCAGCGAGAGCCGAGTCGCCGCTGGGGTGTTTATTACTGTCTCCGTGGGGGTTTAGCTCAGCTGGGAGAGCGCGGGCTTTGCAAGCCTGAGGTCAGGGGTTCGATCCCCCTAACCTCCACCATGATGGACCTGTAGCTCAGTTGGTTAGAGCGTCCGGCTGATAACCGGGAGGTCACAAGTTCGAATCTTGTCAGGTCCACCATCAAAACCGTGAAGAGCCCTGGGGCGTTGCCTCGGGGCTTTTTTCTTACCTACTGAAAGTAGTCAAAAAAGCCCCGTCCCAAATTAACTACTTTGATTTTGTGTGCTGTGCGAAAGTTTGGGTAGTATAGCTATTCAATGCGGCGGGCTGCCGCGTGTTAACCGCTACGTACCGGAGGTGTTCCATGGTTCGTGTCGACATAGAGACCATCGTCATGGCCGCCGGTCCCGTGCCATCGCTTATCGTACTTCGTGAGCGCAGCAGCAAATCGGACTCGCCCGCGTCGCTGCGCTCCCTTTCCATTCAGACTGGTTCGTTTGAAGCTGCTGCCATCAGCCGCGGCATCGATAGCGGCCGCGCCGAGCGCCCGATCACGCACGACCTGCTGCTCGACACCGTCGACGCTCTGGGTGCCAAGCTCGAGCGCGTCGAAATCGTCCGCGCCGAGCCGCCGGTGTTCTACGCGACGATCGTCGTACTGGCCGATGGCGAGGAGCGCAAGATCGACGCCCGCCCCAGTGACGCCATTGCCCTTGCCGTGCGCAGCAATGCCCCCATGTTTGTGGAGGACGACATCATGAATCGCCTGGGCACTGTTTCCACCCACGCCGAGGAAGTCGACGACGAGCAGGAGTTCGAGAAGTTCGACGAGTTCGTCCATACGCTCTCCCCCGATGACTTCTAAATGTCTGGCACGCGAGTGGAGAGGTCGCTGATGGGTACCCGCGTATCGGCTGAAGCGGCCGCCATCGCGCGTGAAGCCCAGATGCGCTCGGAGGCTTCTGAGGCGGCTCGCATTGCCTATGTGACGCAGGCCCGCACGCTTCGCGAGCGCCGCGGCTCGTTTATCAAAGATGGTTGTCGTCTCCGCCCTTGTCGCGGCAATCTGCTCGCGCCTTCGTGGTACAGTTGGTGCGCTTGGGTTTTCGATTTCAACAGGCTTGGTAATCTGGGGTGTGGTCGATGCAGTAATGCTGACCAACCAGATCAAGGTACTCGACAAGCGCGCGATGGATATGATGCGCGCCCGCGACGCTGCCGCCAAGATCGCTGCCGAGGCACAAGAACTGTAACGACGCCGGACTCGATGGGAAGGTCTAAAGATGGCACAGGATATGCAGGACGCCGGTAACGTCTCCGCCGAGCTCGACGCCATGGTGTGTGACCTGATTGGTGCGTTCTTGGACGACCTTGCCGCCGGCGAGAATCCGGGCGTAGTTGTGGCGATCGAGGACGCTGCTTCCAACCGATATCTGGCGGCGCTCGACGAGGACGGCGAAGAGGCGTGCCTCGAGGCGGCCACCAACTTTATCTCCGAGCACAAGATGGGTCTTAAGGACGAGGGCCTGGGCCACATCGCCCGCTATGCCATCGGCTACACCGGTTGTGTCGAGATTGACGGCGGCTATCACGATGCCCTGCTCGTGAGCTTCTTCGAAACCACGCTCGAGAGCGGTTTTTCGGCATATGTGCTGTATGAAGGCATGGGTGCCGGCGATGGTTTTATGTGGAGCGACCCTGAACCTGCAGGTGAGGAAACCCCTCTTATCTAAAATCGCTAAAATAAACGAGTTTTCGGTAAAAGGCTCAATATTCCCGCTGAGCGTTGTATCGCTGGGCGGGCCGCATACGCGTGCCGTTTGTATATGGATAGAAGATAGGGGAACTACATGCGCGTAGACAATCTGAGGAACATCGCCATCATCGCTCACGTCGACCACGGCAAGACGACGATGGTCGACAAGCTCCTGCGTGCCACGGACGCCTTCCGTGCCAACCAGCAGGTCGAGGACCGCGTCCTGGATTCTAACGACCAGGAGCGCGAGCGCGGCATTACGATTCTCGCCAAGAACATCTCTATCGAGTACAAGGACGTTAAGATCAACGTCATCGACACCCCGGGCCACGCCGACTTTGGCGGCGAGGTCGAGCGCGTACTGCGTATGGCTGACGGCGCCCTGCTGCTGGTCGACGCCTTTGAGGGCCCCATGCCCCAGACCCGCTTCGTGCTGCGTCACGCTATCGACACCGGCCTTAAGATCATGATCGTCATCAACAAGATCGACCGTCCGGGTGCCAACCCCGAGAAGGCCTACAATGACTGCCTGGACCTCATGGCCGACCTGGGCGCCACCGACGACCAGCTTGAGTTCGCCATGGAGCACGTGGTCTACGCCAGCGCCATGAATGGCTTTGCCCGTCTTGACCCCAACGACGGCAACATGGACATGTATCCGCTGCTCGATATGATCATCGACGACATGCCCGCGCCCGAGGTTGACGAGAACGCCCCGCTGGCCATGCAGTGCGTGACCATCGACCACTCCAACTTCGTCGGTCGTATCGGCATCGGCCGCGTGTACTCCGGCACCATCCACCAGGGCGATCAGATCCTGGTCGTCAAGAACGACGGCTCCAGCGCCACCGCTACCGTCAAGCAGCTCTTCACCTTCGACTACCTGGGCCGTACCGAGTGCCAGGAAGTCGGCGCCGGCGACATCGCCGCCGTCGTGGGTATCGACCGCACCGATATCGGCGATGTCTACACCGACCCCGAGAACCCCGTCGAGCTCGAGCCCATCGAGATCGACCCGCCGACCCTGTCCATCGTCTTTGAGGCTTCGACTTCCCCGCTCGTCGGTTGCGACGGCGACATCGTGGGCGCCCGTCAGCTCAAGGAGCGCCTGTTCAACGAGGCCGAGAACAACGTGACCATGAAGATCGAGGAGCTCGAGGACAAGAGCGGCGTCGAGGTCTCGGGCCGCGGCATCCTGCACCTGTCCGTCCTGATGGAGTCCATGCGCCGCGAGGGCTTTGAGTTCCAGGTCGGTCGTCCGCGCGTTCTGTTTAAGAAGGACGAGAACGGCAACAAGATGGAGCCTGTCGAGCAGGCCGTCGTCGAGTGCCCGGACGAGTACTCGGGCAAGGTCGTTGAGGTCTTCGGCACCTCCGGTGGCATCATGACGAGCATGGATACCTCGGGCATCGTGACGCACCTTGAGTTTAAGATCCCGACGCGTGGCATCATGGGCCTTAAGAACCGCATCATGAACGTCACCCACGGCGAGGGCGTGTTCTACCACACCTTCCTGGAGTACGGTCCCTACGCCGGCGAGATCGGCAACCGTCAAAACGGTGCCATGATCTCCATGACCACCGAGAAGGCCGTTGCCTATGCCCTGGGCACGCTGCAGGAGCGCGGCCAGCTGTTTGTTGAGCCGGGCACCGAGTGCTACGAGGGCATGATCGTGGGCGAGCGCAGCAAGGCCGGCGACATGGTCGTCAACATCGCCCGTACCAAGAACCTGGGCAACCAGCGTTCCTCGACCTCCGATATTTCCGTGCAGCTGGTGCCGCCCCGCACCTTCTCGCTGGAGGAGGCGCTGGAGTACATCGCCGATGACGAGCTGGTGGAGATCACTCCCAAGAATATTCGCCTGCGCAAGCGTCTGCTCAATGCCACCGACCGCAAGAAGGCCGCCGTCCGCGCCGGTCAGGTCAACAAATAAGCGCTGAGCTTTATAGCGTCTAACAAGAAAGGGCGTCGACCGTAATGGTCGGCGCCCTTTTTGGTGCAAGGGGATTGAGCTGGTCTGCATTGCCACAAAGGTGCCTGGCCCCTTTGTGGCGGTTGGCGGCTAAGCGGTGGGGAGTTCTGGCGTGTTAGCCGGCTGCTGCGGCTTAAGCTGGGCGTTGCGCCAGATGATTTGGATGATGTAGCCGAGCGTAAAGACGAAGGCCACGCCGCTGATGAAGTCGCCTACGAGGGGGATTGCCGTAAGCGCGCCCGCGGCGATGCCACCCACGGCCGCCATGGCGTAACGGTTCTGGCTGTGTCCGACCATGCGGGCGATCGCGCACCCCGCAAAGGCGCTCGACACCAACGCGATGCCGATGACGCCGCACAAGAGGGCTCCGGCAAGCGACAGGCCAGCGATAGAGATAATCAGCAGCAGGACGGTGGGGACGACAGCAATCGTACCCAGAAGACCGCTCACCCACAGTGGCGTGGGGCGCTGGTGGAGCATGCCGGCAGCACTGGCGGTCGCACGCGGAAAGACGAGCTCGAGCAGCAGAGCGACAAAGCAGGTCGAGAGTGCCGCGGCGACGATGCCGCCGATGACATCGTTAACGGTGGAAGTATCCTCGTTCTCGGTGCGGTCGATCTTGAGCGCGCCGACCTCGGCTCCCGCGGCGCGTTCGGGGTCCTCGGAGACGTGCGCGTTCACGGTGCCGGTGATGTGGGCGTTCTTGCCCAGGATGAGCTTATCGGCCCAAACCTCGACATCGCCCTCGACGGTGCCATCGATGGTCACCGTATCGCCCGCAAGCGCTGCCGACTTGGTAGAGCCGCGCAGGGCAACCGTCTCGCCTATCGCGTAAAAACAGTTGGCAGAGCTGTCGGTGTTGAGCACAACGTGCTGACCGACGACCGTGACGCTGCCATCAACCGTGGTCTTGGCGATATCGATAGTGCGTGCCGCCAAGCGGACGGCGCCGCCCACCGTGCAGTCGCGGATGGAGAGGCTCTCGCCTGCTGCAATTATGTCGCGGCCGATGGACGCATCATCCAAGTTGAGGGCCTGTCCGGCCCAGTACAGGTCACCCTCGACGCCAGACGGATTGGCGTCATTGTCGGTCGCAAGGACATTGCCTGCGGTGTCCGTGCCGGCGAACGACGCCGTGGGAAGAGCGGTGAGCGCGAGCGCGATGAGCGCGAATGCCATAAGCAGGCAGCGACGCATCTTGTGTGACGGCGCCGTCGCGGTTTGATTGAAAGCCATGGTTGATCCTTTTGTTAGGTGTTCGGCATATATCTAACAGGGTACCCAACGTGCGAGCGCTCTAAAAGAACCTCTCGGTTGCATTTCGAAGGGTCGTGCCGTGCTGTCTACTTTTTACGGTGCAAGAAGCGCGCGATATCTTCTTCGGTGGGGCTTTTGATGTCAAAGCGCAGCGAGAGCCAGCGCAGACCCATGGTCACGACAACGCATACGACCAGCGCGGCGACATTGCTCATGATGCCGCTCATAACGAGACACACATAGCTTGTCGATCCGGCGATGGCGGCGATGGCATAAAAGTTAGTACGTTGGAAAATGCCCGGAACCACGCCCATAAAGCCGTCGCGCAACATGCCGCCGCCCACCGCGGTGAAAAAGCCCATCATGATGCACACCGCCGGCGCAAAGCCGTAGACTAGCGCCTTGTCTGCTCCAGTGGCGGCGTAGATGCCGACCGAGATGATGTCGAGCAGGGGAATGAGTTTTTCGGGTTTGTCGACGATTGCCGGGAAAATATAGATGATGGCTGCCGTGGCAATGGAAAGCGGCAGCGCCATCGGCTGGTTGAGGATGTAGACGTTGCCCACCTGCAGCGTCATGTCGCGCAAAAGACCGCCGCCCAGACCGCAGACCACCGCGAGCGCGACCGCGCCCACCAGGTCGAGCTTGTGCTCGCGCGCAACCAGCACACCCGAGATCGATGCAGCGACAACAGCGAACATCTCGAGCCAAAACGGAATAGCGACCATGGCATCCGATGCATGCGAGGTAATGGTCATAGCAGCGACGACGGGCAAGATGGGGTCCTTTGGATTGTGGGTTTAGACAATGCCCGTACATAGTACATGGTTGGCGGGCGTGGCGACCCTATTGCTCGGTAAACGGTTGGGACTGGGTGGGGGCGTAGGTACCAAACGTGTACGTCAGCCTTCAAAGATGTCAAAAAATGTCGGTTTTGGAGGGTGATGTACATGTTTTGGTTGGGGCGTGCTGGGATGACGCTACTAGGAAGGTGCGTCTTCGCCCTGCGCGCTCTTCCAGTTGCGGATAAGTGCCTTGCGCAGTTCGTTCTGCTTTCGCTGGTACTCGGCATCCGTGCAGCGGGGGCATACCGAGTGCTTCGCGAATGCTGTTCATGGCGCGGTGAAAGGCAAGCTGATTCGCGAACTGTGCCGAGGTGAGCGTAACGATTCGATATCCCATTTGGGCGAGCACGGCCTCTCGTTCCGCATCTGCTCCCTGCGCTCGGTCTCATCGTGAAAGCCGCCCTTATATTCGATGCCGAGTTCCCTGCGCTGATAAGTAACAAGAGCGTCGATTTTGAGCGTTCGGGCTTTTGTGCAATGCCAGAGACGCTGAGGGATTTCGAGCGGTTTGTTGAGTTCGATGCCTCGGATACCAACGCCGCCTTCGCTTGTTGGGAGTGAGAGGGCGATGGACGATGCGGTCTCCATGGGCGAGGCTGAGTGGTCGTAGATGTGTCTGAGCGCGAGTCTGGCGCGTGTGGCGCCGGGTTTGCCAGGGTGCCGATCGAGTAGTTCGACAATTTCGTCCTTGGAGGTGGTGGCTGGTTGCTCAGTGTAAGGGTCAGAGAGATTGAGCCCCATGCGATAGTCGCCGCAAACTTCGTAACCATACTCGAGGTATTCGATCCTGTCCATCCACTCGGCAGCGAGCACGAAGGTGAAGGCTTCGTCGGTGATAAAGATGCCGGGCGTAAGCTCGACAATATGGTCGTAGGGTAGGTTTTGGCCGAGAACGTGGCAAGTGACACCGTTGGCGCGAATTCGCTCGAAAGCAAATACTACGGAGATGTCGATAGTCTTGAGCATGGTGGACGGAATGCCGCAGTCGGTAAGTGCCTGCCGAATGCGCGCGATGCGTTGCTGGGTAGAGAGGCCCCGCACACCTATCTGGTAGTCGCGTTGTGCGACGGCTTGAACCAGATTCCGCGGTGCATGATGGATGAGCCACGCCGTTTTATGCGAAATGAGAACAGGAGTATCCATTGGGGACCTCTCGCTTCGAGCTGACACCAAACTCTTATGTCCGTTGAGGTGGGGAAATATACCGGATGCGAGCAAATCGACTAATGCTCGGTGCGCGTCATACGCAAACATGTACATCACACTCCAAAAACGACATTTTTTGACATCTTTGGAGGGTGGTGTACATGTTTGAGATATGGGCTGGGATCGACCGCGATGGGGGCGTGGCTGAATAGGAGGGATGTCCAAATTTTGAGCAGCGCTCAAAATTTATCCGGTCGGCTTACGCCGACCGCGCTGCGCTAAAAACGCGCTACGGGCGCGTTTTCTTTACGCTTCGCGCCCTGGCGGGTTCGAATCCCTCCTCCTGCGCGTTATTGAAATGTGCCCGAAAAGAAAAAGCCCCATTGCTGGGGCTTATACCATCTAATGGCGGAGGAGGAGGGATTCGAACCCTCGTGACCTTATACAGGCCAAACGGTTTTCGAGACCGCCGCATTCAACCACTCTGCCACCCCTCCGCGTGGGGTAAAAACAAAGCAGGCTCGAAGGCCTGCTTTGGAATTAACTGGCGGAGAGTCAGGGATTTGAACCCTGGAGACGCTTTTGACGCCTACACGATTTCCAATCGTGCTCCTTCGGCCACTCGGACAACTCTCCGTTAAATGCGAAAGTCAGTATACACGAGGAATCGCAAAGTGCAAACAGAAAAGTTGGCATTTTTTAAAACGCTTGGCCGCGCTTGGCGTTGCAGTGGGGTTTGAGGTGCCAAAAAACGGCTTCCGACCAGCGTGGTTGATCAACTCAATTGTTCAAAAGGGATATTTATAAGCGATTTGGCAATGAATTTAAAAATCTTTGGGTGGTGCTGTGGACCACTGGTATGCATTTCGCGACCACAACCTTGTGCCCGTTGACCTGCGGCTTGGCTCAGCTTGTCCCCGCGGCACCGTATCTTGTCCACAAATCCGTCAAGCTCTTGGTCGGCATTTGGTTGGAATGCGCATGAAATGTGGTGCGAGTATGGGCATATGTGGAGGTCATGAGGTTGTAGCTGCATATTCTTGCGGCGTGGGAGGTTGAAAGATATTATGACCAAGTCTTTTCCTGCTTCAGGCGCACCTTCACGACCTGAAGCCACATTTGCCCAGAGGAGGTGACAATATGAAGGCTTATGAACTGCTGTTCTTTGTTGACCCGTCGCTCGACCCCGAGACTCGTCTCGCTGTTATGAAGCGTATCGATACCACGATCGCTGAGGGCGCTGGCAAGGTCGACTCCGTTGACGAGTGGGGCAAGCGCAAGCTCGCCTACGAGATCAACGACCTCACCGATGGTGACTACACTCTCATCAACTTCCACGCAGATCCTACCCAGATCGCCGAGCTTGATCGCGTCCTGCGCATCACCGACGCTGTGGTCCGCCACATGATCGTCCATCGCGACGACCAGGAGTAAGACTGTCGTTTTGGACTGGGCTTGTGCCCCAAGAGGAAGTAGTGAGTTATGAGCATCAATCGAGTGAACATCACCGGTAACCTCACCCGCGATCCCGAGCTGCGTGCCACCGCCGGCGGAACCCAGGTTCTGTCCTTTGGCGTCGCCGTGAACGATCGTCGCCGCAACGCGCAGACTGGCGAGTGGGAGGACTATCCCAACTTTGTCGACTGCACCATGTTCGGCACCCGCGCCGAGGCCGTGAGCCGTTTCCTGGCAAAGGGAAACAAGGTCGCGATCGAGGGCAAGCTGCGCTACAGCTCTTGGGAGCGCGACGGCCAGCGCCGGAGCAAGCTTGAAGTCATCGTCGATGAGATCGAGTTTATGAGCTCCCGTGGTGGCCAGGGTGGCTACGATCAGGGCGGTTACGCCCCCGCAGCTCCCGCGCCCGCACCGCGTCCTGCCGCACCGGTGGCTACGCCGCCCGCGGTCGACGTCTACGATGAGGACATCCCGTTTTAAGGGCTGTTCACCTATTTTTGAGTGAGAGGCGGCTTCGGTTCGCCGAAGTTGCCAAACGAAAGGTATTTTGACATGGCTAATGATTTTTCTGCACGTCAGCCGCGTCGTAAGTACTGCCAGTTCTGCAAGGAGAACACTGAGTTCATCGACTATAAGGATACTCAGCTTCTCCGTAAGTACATGACCGACCGTGGCAAGATCAAGCCCCGTCGCGTCACTGGCGCTTGCACGCAGCATCAGCATGACATCGCCAACGCCATCAAGCGCGCCCGCGAGATGGCTCTCCTGCCGTACACCGTCCCCGTGGTTTCCTCTCGTGGCAACCGCGACCGCGGCTAAGAAGGGAGACGCATCATGAAGGTTATTCTTCTCGATGAGATCAAGGGCAAGGGCGGCGAGGGCGACGTCGTAGAGGTCGCTCAGGGTTACGCTGAGAACTTCCTGTTCCCCAAGAAGCTCGCTGTTGCCGCCACCAAGGGCAACCTCAAGCAGCTTGACGAGCGTCGCAACAACATCGCCAAGCGCGAGGCCGTCCGTCTGGCTACCGCCAACGAGACCAAGGCTGCCTTCGAGGGCAAGACGGTCACCGTTGACGTCAAGGTCGGCGACGAGGGCATCCTCTTTGGCTCCGTTACCGCCGCTATGATCGCTGACGCCATCAAGGCTCAGCTCGGTATGGACATCGACCGCAAGCGCGTCGAGCTCGGTAAGCCCATCAAGGTTGCCGGTGCCCACACCGTTGCCATCTCGCTGTACCGCGAGATCAAGGCCGAGGTTGTCGTTCTCGTCGGCGTTACCGCCGAGGAGCTCGCTGCCGAGGCTGAGGCCGAGGAGGCCGCTGAGGTCGCTGAGGCCGAGACCGCCGAGGTCGAGACTGAGGCTGCTGCCGAGTAGCATTTGCTGCAACGCAACAATCTTGTTCTAAGAAGGGCGCTCTGGGAGACCAGGGCGCCCTTTTGTTTTCTACGCTTAGCGAGCGCCATGGCAGGCGTTGTGGTGAAGTCCCAAATGCGGGACCGTTCATCCGTTTCGTTCGGTGATGATTGCCGGGGCGCGGCCCGTTTTGGGACCGTGGCTGATACTATGGATGCTCGCAAGCGATATGAATGAGGATGCTCATGGCATATGACGAAAGGGAGACGGGGCTAACGGTCGAGGACCGTGGCTCCAAGTTGGGTCTCCCTCAAAACCAAGATGCAGAGGCCAATGTACTGGCCGCCATGCTGCTGTCGCCCGAGGTGGTCGAAGAGGCCCAGGTCGAGCTGCAGCCCGATGACTTCTACCGGCCCATTCATAAGACCATCTATACCGCGATGGTCGATATGTACAACAGCCGCATTCCCATCGACTCCATCTCGCTGATCGATTACCTGCGAAGCATCAACAAGCTCGATGCCGTGGGCGGCGAAGCGTACATTTTGGAGTTGATGGGTCAGACCCTGTCGCTCGTGAACTGGCAGCACCATGCCGCTATCGTTCGTCGCGACTCGATGCTGCGCGAGCTGATCGGTGCCACCAACGAGATCAACGCGCTGGCATATAACGCCCCTACCGACACCAAAGAGGTCGTGGAGCTGGCCGAGAGCAAGCTGCTCAAGGTCACGGCGCGCGAGGTCAAGTCGAGCTACAAGACGCTGACCGAGTTTATGGTCGAGGCCTATAACGAGGCCGAGGAAGTGTGTAAGGCCGGCGGACAGGCCGCGGGCGTGCCCACCGGCTTCCCGTCACTCGACCGCATGCTTATGGGTTTCCGCGAGGGCCAGCTCATCATCATCGGCGCCCGTCCTGCTGTAGGTAAGACGTCGTTCGCTCTGAACCTGGCACTTAACGCTGCCGCTGCTGGTTATACCGTCGGCTTCTTCTCGCTGGAGATGTCGGGCAAGGAAATTGCCCAGCGCCTGATTTGCGCCTACGCCATGATCTCGATCAGTGACTTCCGCATGGGCCGCATTAGCCCCGAGCAGTGGGCCAATATCAACGAGGCCACGCAGACCTTGTCCAAGCTCGACATTTTGATTGACGATACGCCCGGCACCACGGTGACCGAGATCCGCGCCAAGAGCCGCCGCATGCTCCACAACAAGGAGAAGGCCATCATCATCCTGGACTACCTGCAGCTGGTGAGTCCTCCGCCGGGACGTCGCTCCGAGAGCCGTACCGTCGAGGTCTCCGAGATGTCGCGTGGCTTAAAGATCATGGCCAAGGAGCTCAAGATTCCGTTGATCGCGCTGTCGCAGCTGTCGCGTCAGGTCGAGTCCCGTACCGGCAAGCGCCCGCAGCTGTCCGACCTGCGTGAATCGGGCTCCATCGAGCAGGACGCCGATATCGTTATGTTCTTGGACCGCTCCGCCGATGAGGCCGAGGCCTCGCGTGACGATCGACCCGACGAGGGCGTCACGCGTATCGTCGTGGCCAAGAACCGTTCGGGCCCGATCGGTGACGTCGACCTGATGTTCCTGCCGGCATCCACCAAGTTCTATGAGCTTGATGGGGCGCATACCGAGGAGTAGGACAGGCGCCCGTTGCACGGGTATACTGGGAATGTTTTGTGCTTCTGCGTGCCAGCGTGGCGCGTAGACAGTCCATGAATGTAAGGAGTAAACATGCCGTCAACCGTTTTGGTCGGTGCCCAGTGGGGCGATGAGGGCAAGGGTAAGATCTGCGACCTGGTCGCCGGCGACTTCGATGCCGTCGTGCGCTACTCGGGCGGCAACAACGCCGGCCACACCATCGTCGTCAACGGCAAGAAGTACGGCCTGCACCAGGTGCCCTCCGGCATCATGTATTCCGATCACGTGTCGGTGATCGGTAACGGCTGCGTCGTCAACCCCAAGGTTGTCCTTGAGGAGATCGACATGTTCGAGGCCGACGGCATCACCACCAAGAACCTCAAGATCAGCGGCAACGCGCATGTCATCATGCCGTACCACATCGATCTGGATGGCGCCTTTGAGCAGAAGCTCGGCAAGAAGAACATCGGTACCACCAAGCGCGGCATCGGTCCGTGCTACCAGGACAAGATGGCCCGCATTGGCCTGCGCATGCAGGACATGCTGGACGAGGCACTGTTCCGCGACAAGCTGGAGACCGCTCTTGCCCGCGTGAACCCCGAGCTCGAGCTCATCTACAACCTGCCCACCTACACAGTGGATCAGATTTGCGACGAGTACCTGCCGATGGCCGAGCGCCTGCGTCCCTACATCACCGAGACGAGCCTGCTGCTCAACAACATGATCGACGAGGGCAAGGATTTGCTGTTCGAGGGCGCCCAGGCGACGCTGCTCGACATCGACCACGGCACCTATCCGTACGTGACGTCTTCCAACTGCACCGCCGGCGGCGCCATCACCGGCTCCGGCGTCGGCATGAAGAACGTCGATCGCGTGCTGGGCGTCATGAAGGCTTATATCACCCGCGTCGGTTCGGGCCCCATGCCCACCGAGCTTTCCTATGAGTCCGAGGCTGGCCACACGCTGACCGAGGAGGGCTATGAGTACGGCGTGACCACCGGTCGCCGTCGTCGCTGCGGCTGGTTCGACGGCCCCATCGCCAACTATGCCTCGCGCGTCAACGGCCTCACCGACATCGCCCTGACCAAGCTCGACGTGCTTTCGGCCTTCGACACCATCAAGGTGTGCGTGGCCTACGACGTCGATGGCGAGCGTTACACGAGCGTGCCTGAGCACCAGGTGCGCTTTGAGCACGCCAAGCCCATCTACGAGGAGCTCCCTGGCTGGAAGTGCGATATCACCGGTTGCCGCAGCTTTGACGAGCTGCCGCAGGAGGCTCAGGACTACGTGGCGTTTATCGAGGATCTGGCACACACCCGCGTGACGTTCATTGGCGTTGGCGCCGATCGCGAGCAGATCATCAACCGATTCTGGAAGTAATCGGCACTATTCGGTTATTGCGATATACCCCTTTGCAGCCCAGGCGGGCGGCCGAGGGGTATATTTGCTTTGTAATGGGTCCGCATGGTTGGCGGACCGTTCATCCATAGAGGAGGCACCCTTGAAGGCGGACACTCAAACCATCGACATCCTGTTGTTGGGCAGCGGCGGCCGCGAGCATGCTCTGGCAGCAAAGCTCGCAGCATCACCGCGCGCCGGCAAGCTCTACATTGCGCCGGGTAACGGCGGCACCGCGAGCTGCGGCGAGAACGTGGTTCTCGACGATTGCGATCCTGCGGCCGTGGCGGCGTTTGCCCAGAGCCACGGATGCGGACTCGTGGTGATTGGCCCCGAGGCTCCGCTCGTGGCGGGCGTTGCCGATGCCGTGCGTGCGGCGGGCATTCCCTGCTTTGGCCCGGGTGCCGAGGGCGCTCAGATGGAGGGTTCCAAGTTATTCTCCAAGCAGCTCATGGAGCGTGCCGGCATTCCGACGGCCGCCTACGGCTCGTTTACTGACGAGGCTTCGGCTCTTGCCTATGTGCGCGAGCAGGGCGCCCCGCTGGTCGTCAAGGCCGACGGCCTTGCCGCGGGCAAGGGCGTTATCGTGGCGACCGAGCTCGAGCAGGCCGAGGAGGCCGTGCGCGAGTGCTTTGGCGGCACCTTTGGCGATGCCGGCAGCACCGTGGTTATCGAGGAGATGCTCGTTGGCCCCGAGTGCTCGCTGCTGGCCTTTACCGACGGCAAGACCGTGCGTCCTATGGCCACCTCGCAGGATCACAAGCGTGCGCTCGAGGGCGACCTTGGCCCCAACACCGGTGGCATGGGCGTCTACAGCCCGGTGCCCATCGTGACCGACGAGGAGCACGCCACCATGGTGAAGGTCATGGAGCAGACCGTGGCCGAGCTCGCTGTCGAGGGCATCGACTACCGCGGCTGCCTGTATGGCGGCTTTATGCTCACCCCCGCCGGCCCCAAGGTACTGGAGTTCAACGCCCGCTTTGGCGACCCCGAGACGCAGGTCGTGCTGCCGCGCCTCAAGAACGACCTGGTCGAGGTTATGCTCGCCTGTGCCAACTGCGAGCTTGATCAGATTGAGCTCGACTGGCGCGACGAGTGGGCCGTGGCCGTTGTCCTGACGAGCGCGGGCTATCCCGGCAGCTACGAGAAGGGCAGTCATCACCGGCATCGCCGACGCCGAGGCCATGGAGAACGTGACCGTGTACCATGCGGCACCGCCGTGGTGGACGGTCAGCTCGTGACCAACGGTGGCCGAGTGCTTGCCGTGACCGCGCTGGGCGACACGTTCGAGAACGCTCGCAACCTTGCCTACGAGGCCTGTGAGAAGATTGATTTTGAGGGCAAGACCCTGCGTCACGACATCGGTCTGCGCGCGCTGCGTGGCCGCGACGCCTGGGATGCCTAAAGTCCGAGAGGGGATGAGACGGATGGACGAGAAGAACGAAGAGCTCGTGGATGCGCAGATCGTCGAAGAGGACAGCCGCATGTATGGGCACGCCGAGGGCGAGCCTGGTGGCGAGGTCGCTGACGAGCCGGCGCTGGTGCTGGGCGACGACGACCCGCACGATGCCGAGCTGCACGAGAAGATTCTTTCGGAGGAGTGCGCCTGGAAGGGCAAGATCCTCGACGTCCACCGTCTTGAGGTTGAGCTGCCCAACGGTCGCCGCAGCGCCCGCGATATCGTTCGCCATCCGGGTGCGGCGGCCGTTGTGGCGCTGACCGAGAGCGGCAAGATCGTACTGGTGCGTCAGTACCGCACCGCCATCGACCGCGTGACGGTCGAGATTCCCGCCGGCAAGCTCGATCCAGGCGAGGACCCGCTCGATTGCGCCAAGCGCGAGCTGCATGAGGAGACGGGCTTTAGGGCCGGTCGCATTCGCTTTTTGACGTCGATTGTCACGTCCTGCGGCTTCTGTGACGAGATCATTCACATCTACCTGGCCACCAAGCTCGAGTTCGATGCACCCAACCCCGATGATGACGAGTTTGTCAACGTGGACCTGGTGCCGCTGCACGAGCTGATCGACGCCGTGCTCGACGGCAAGATCGAAGACGCCAAGACCGTCGTAGGCGCCTTGGCCTGCGATAGCATCGCGCACCGCTTGGGCGGAGCCGATCTCTAGGTTACGCGGTTTTACCAAACCGCGTAACGAGTCGACGCTGCAAACGCCCCTAAGCGGCAATCTGCCTTTCAATCGTCGCTCGCGTACCGAAGTACGCGTCGCTCCTCTTTCAAGGCACCTTGCTCGCTTAGGGACGTTTTCGCTGACGCTGCCAGATCATTGGCGTTATGTTTGTTGGGACGCTTTGTTTTCAGCCCGACCGGTTCAACCGGATTTCTCACGCTATTTATTTCTCTCCGAGGACTGCATGTTTAGAAGGTTTTTGTCTTATTACAAGCCCCAGATGGGGCTTTTTGTTGCCGATACTGTTTGCGCCCTGGTGCTTGCCGCCATCGACCTGGCGTTTCCTATTATTCTGCGCAATCTGACTGGTGGGCTCTTTACCCAGGGTCAGGCTGCTATTATGCAGGCGCTCGGTATGATCGCGGTTGGTCTGGTGCTGATGTATGCCATCCGTTGCGCCTGTCGCTATTTTGTGAGTTACTGGGGCCACGTGATGGGCGCGCGCATGGAGTCCAAGATGCGCGAGGACCTGTTCGATCAGTACGAGCGCTTTAGCTTTGCGTACTTCGATCGCAACAGCTCGGGTGACATGATGAGCCGCGTGGTCAACGACCTGTTCGATATCTGCGAGGCGGCGCACCACGTGCCCGAGTGGATCATCATCTGCGGCATCGAGATTATCGGCTCGTTTGTGATTCTCTTTACCATCGCCCCGGTGCTGGCGCTCGCTATGGCCGTGGTGACGGCGGCGTTTGCGGTCATCATGTTTTGGCAGAACATGCGCATGCGCGAGGTCTTTAGCGACAACCGCAAAAAGATCAGCGGTATTAATGCTCAGCTGCAGGATTCGCTGGCCGGCATGCGCGTGGTCAAGAGTTTTGCGAACGAGGAGGCTGAACGCTCCAAGTTCCGCGCCTCCAACGACCGTTATCTTTCGTCCAAAGAGAATATGTATCACGCCATGGGCGTCTATACCGCGACGTATGGCCTGCTCTCGGGTGTGCTCTACGTGATCGTGGTGCTGCTGGGTGGTTGGCTGGTGGCCCAGGGACAGCTGCAGGCGGTCGATATGGCGACCTTCGCACTCTACATTTCACTGTTCTGCACGCCGCTTGAGACGCTCGTCAATTCGGCCGAAACGTATCAGAAGGCCATCGCCGGCTTTAAGCGCATGGACGAGGTGCTTTCGACCGCCCCGGATATCCAGGATAAGCCGGATGCCGCGGACCTGCAGGTGACGGCAGGCGCGGTTGAATATCGCGACGTGTGCTTTAGCTACGAGGATGTTGAGTTGGGCGAGGGCGGCGCCGACGGACGTCCCGTTATCGACCATATGAATCTGTCCATCAAGCCCGGACAGACCATTGCCCTGGTTGGCCCTCGGGCGGCGGCAAGTCTACGACTTGTTCGCTGCTGCCGCGCTTTTACGACGTGGCGGACGGATCCATCAGCATCGACGGCCAGGACGTGCGCGACGTGTGACGCAACAGAGTCTGCGCCGCGCCATTGGCCTGGTGCAGCAGGATGTCTATCTGTTTGACGGTACGATTGGCGAGAACATCGCCTACGGCAAGTCGGGCGCTACGGCAGAAGAGATCGCCGAGGCGGCCCGTCGCGCCAACATCGATGCCTTTATCGAGTCGCTTCCGCAGGGCTATGACACCGTCGTGGGCGAGCGCGGCAGCCGTCTTTCGGGCGGACAGAAACAGCGCGTAGCCATTGCGCGCGTGTTTCTCAAGAATCCCAAGATCCTGATTTTGGACGAGGCGACGAGTGCTTTGGATAACGAGAGCGAGGAAGCGGTGCAGGAGTCACTCGAAGAGCTGGCACGCGGCCGCACCACGATTATCATCGCCCACCGTCTTTCGACTATTAAGCATGCTGATGAGATTGCGACCGTTGAGCATGGTCGCGTTGTGGAACGTGGCACGCACGAGGAGCTTCTCGCCCGTGGCGGCACCTATGCCCGTTACTATCGAATGCAGTTCGAAGGTGCGCGTGCGCACGAGCTCGACTGATTGATATGACAGGAAGTATATGGCTGAGAAGAACCCTTTGACTCCGGAAGAAGTGACGGAGTTATTCTCCGAGATCGACGCATCCGGCGTTTTGGATCCGACGCTTGCCAAAAAGCGCACCGAGCGCATGCGTGAGAAAGAGGCTGCCGTCAAGCGCGGTGACAAGGCGACGCTGGCGCGGCTGCGCAGCGAGGATCGCGCGAGCCAGGCAAAACATATCGACCCGCTGTCCGAGGACGATCCTTCGGGTTCGCAGGTGAGCCATACCATTACGAAGACCGCGATGGCCGTGGTCATTGGTATTTTGGTGCTGATCGTGGGCATGCAGATTGGCTACGGCGTGATGCGTCGTCTGAACACCGCCAACCTGTCCGAGAGCGTTTCGGTCGATACCGTTTCGACGGCGCTGAAGGGCGGCCTTGAGTGGGGCAACGGCTTTACGCAGTTCCCGCTCGACTTTACCGTCGATGAAGCCGATGAGCGTACGGGCACGGTCGAGGTGACGGTGTTGGACACATCGTCTGCCAACGAGCTCGAGCTGCTGTCCAACGGGCAGATTCAGGCCGCGGCGCTTGCGACCAACGCGCTGCTCAACGATAAAATCGACCGCGTGGTGTATAACGTTCACGCCTATATCGACGAGGATAGCAACATTCAGCACGATTCCTTCTTTGGCATGTTTCCCGCCCAGGGCCACCAGAGCGCCATCCTGACGTTCGTGTGGGCCAAGAGTTCATCCAACGCCACGAATATCGACTGGAAGATGCGCATCGTAAGCATGGATGACACCATCGCCGAGCGCATTCAGAAGCAGGTGAACTCGGTGTCGTCGTTGATTGAGGACCCGGTGGTGAGCCAGACCAAGATTGACGAGGAAAAGGCCGAACGTGACCTGGAGCATCGTCTGCATGGCCGCGAGATTTTCCGCGGCGGTAAGCCCGACCGAACACCGTCCGATCTGCTGGAACAGGACAAGAAAAAAAGTAAGACGCCGTCATCCCGCGTGAGCCATTAAGCCCCGCGGGATGATTTTTAATCCCTGTCCCAGAAAAATCATTATGCATAGAAAGTCATAATTATCATTTCGTAAACATTTCGATGAAATTAACGCCATGAGGCATGCTTGCGGTTACAATACCGCGAGGCCTAACTACACACCTTTAAGCCGGTCCTGTGAGACCGGGAAGGAGAATTATGGCGAACAACCATACCGCGGGCGCTGCCGCCCGCACCTTCGCGCCCAGCGAGCTTTGCCAGCGTATGCTGGCCAAAACCAGCAAGGGCACCTGCGGTCCCTGCATCCTGTATCTTGAGGATGGGACCATTTTTTATGGACGTGCATGCGGCGCCGAGGGCACCGCGACCGGCGAAGTCTGCTTCAACACCTCGCTCGAGGGCTACTTTGAGGTCATGACCGACCCGAGTTATGCCGGCCAAATCGTAACCATGACCTATCCGCAGATCGGCAACTACGGTATCGACGAGACCGACGTCCAGTCGGCCTTCCCCGGCGACGACGTGCGCCCCGCGAGCGCTCCGGCTATGCGCGGCATGATCGTTCGCGATATGTGCGCCACGCCTTCTAACTGGCGCTCGGCCGTCAGCGTGCCGGAGTACCTGCGCGCCCACGGCATCGTCGCTATCGAGGGTGTCGACACCCGCGCTCTGGTGCGCCATCTGCGCGACAATGGTTCCAAGATGGGCATTATCTCGACCGAGATCTTCGACGTCGACGAGCTTGCCGAGCGTCTGGCCGCAGCGCCCACGCTGGTAGGCGAGAACCTGGTCAAGACCGTAAGTTGCCCCGCGCCTCACGAGTTTGTGGCCGTCGACCTGCCTGCCACGCATGACTTTGCACTTTCGGTTGCCGCTCCTGCCCGTCACAAAGTGGTCGCCTACGACTGCGGTGTGAAGCGCGGCATTCTGGAGGGCTGGTCCGCGCCGGCTGCGACCTTACTGTCGTGCCGTGGGATACGCCTGCGCGGGAGGTGCTCGACATGAATCCCGATGGCGTCTTTTTGTCCAACGGCCCCGGCGACCCCGACGCCGTGGTGGAGACCTACGAGCAGGTGCAGCAGCTGATCGGCAAGGTGCCGGTCTTTGGCATTTGTCTGGTCACCAGATGATCAGCCTGGCCTGCGGTGCCAAGATGGAAAAGCTTAAGTTCGGTCACCGCGGTGGCAACCAGCCGGTTATGAACCTGGTAAGCCGTCGCGTGGAGATCACAGCGCAAAACCACGGCTTTGGCCTGCTGTTCCCCAGCTTGGGCAAGCTTGTCCCCGAGCTTTCCGGCGGCGAGACCGAGCATGCGGCCGATGGAGATCTGCGCGTCTGGGTGCGCCGCGGAATCGCGCCGGTCGTGATGAACGAGCGCTTCGGCCGCATTCGCCTAACACACGTGAACCTCAACGACGGCACCGCCGAGGGTATCCAGCTGCTCGACGCCCCGTGCTTCTCGGTCCAGTACCACCCCGAGGCCTCGCCTGGCCCCACCGATGCCCACTATCTCTTTACCGCCTTTACGCGACTCATGGACGGCGAGGAGAACTACCTGGACATCGATACCGCGAAGGACCGCCTGGCTGGCTGGAATTTCGCTGAGACCGTCGCGACTGAGACCGAGGAGAACTAACATGCCGAAACGTACTGACATCAAGCGTATCCTCGTTATTGGTTCGGGCCCCATCGTCATTGGCCAGGCCTGCGAGTTCGACTACTCTGGCGCCCAGGCCTGCAAGGTGCTCAAGGAGGATGGCTTTGAGGTCATCCTGGTCAACTCCAACCCGGCGACCATCATGACCGACCCGGGCTTGGCCGACCGCACCTATGTCGAGCCTATCACTGCCGAGTTTATCGAGCGCGTGATCAAGAAAGAGCGCCCGGACGCGCTGCTGCCCACGCTGGGCGGCCAGACCGGTCTGAACGCCGCCGTCGAGCTGGCAAAGGACGGCACGCTCGACAAGTACGGCGTCGAGATGATCGGCTGCGACCTGGCCGCTATCGAGCGCGGCGAGGACCGCAAGCTCTTTAACGAGGCCATGGCCGAGATTGGCTTGGAGGTCGCGCGCTCGGGCTATGCCTACAGCGTGGCCGACGCCGAGGCCATCGCCGAGCGCGTGGGCTATCCCTGCATGCTGCGCCCGAGCTTTACCCTCGGTGGCGCCGGCGGCGGCATTGCGCACACTCACGAGGAGCTCGTCTCCATCGTGAGCCAGGGCCTGGAGCTTTCGCCCGCCCACGAGGTGCTGGTCGAGGAGTCCATCGAGGGTTGGAAAGAGTATGAGATGGAGGTCATGCGCGACCACGCCGGCAACGGCATCATCGTGTGCTCCATCGAAAACGTGGACGCCATGGGCGTGCACACCGGCGACTCCATCACCGTGGCCCCGGCGCAGACGCTCTCCGATCTTGAGTATCAGCGCATGCGCGTGGCATCGCTCGCCATTCTGGAGAAGATCGGCGTCGAGACCGGCGGCTCCAACGTGCAGTTTGCCGTGAACCCCAACACCGGTCGCCTGATCGTCATCGAGATGAACCCGCGTGTGAGCCGTTCGTCCGCGCTCGCCTCCAAGGCCACGGGCTTCCCCATCGCCAAGGCCGCCGCTCGCCTGGCCGTGGGCTACACGCTCGACGAGATCGTCAACGATATCACCAAGGCAACGCCCGCCTGCTTTGAGCCCACGATTGACTACTGTGTGGTCAAGGTATCGCGCTTTGCCTTCGAGAAGTTTAAGGGCACCGACCCCACGCTCACCACGCGCATGAAGGCCGTGGGCGAGATCATGGCGATCGGCCGCACCTTTGAGGAGGCCTTCGGCAAGGCCATGCGCTCACTGGAGGACGGCCACCAGGGCATTTGCGCCGGTGGCAAGGAGGGAGCCGACAAGCTGAGCGACGATGAGCTCGCTCAGGCCGTAGCAACCCCGACCGAGCACCGCATCTTCTTTGTGGTCGAGGCCCTGCGCCGTGGCTGGGACATCGCCCACATCCATGCCATCTGCGGTATCGATCCGTGGTACCTCAACCGTATCAACGACATGGTTCAGGTTCAGGAGAGCATCCGCGGCCTGCGGTGGAGGATATCGACGCCGACGCGATGCGCCTGCTCAAGCAGTACGGCACGAGCGACGTCGAGATTGCCGCGCTGACCGGCTCGGACGAGCGCTTTGTGCGCGCCTATCGCAAGGGTCTGGGCGTGGTTCCGAGCATGAAGACGGTCGATACCTGCGCTGCGGAGTTCTCGAGTGCCACGGAGTACCACTACAAGACCTACGAGAACATCTACCGCACGAGCCCGGTCGCCAAGAAAGTGCGTGGCCCCCGACGAGACCACGCCGGCAGATAAGCCCAAGGCGATGATCTGGGCGCCGGCCCCAACCGTATTGGCCAGGGTATCGAGTTCGATTACTGCTGCGTGCACGCGAGCTACGCGCTGGCGGCTCGCGGCTTTGAGACCATCATGGTCAACTGCAACCCCGAGACCGTCTCGACCGACTACGACACCTCCGACCGTCTGTACTTTGAGCCGCTCACCTACGAGGACGTCATGGACGTTATCGACGTTGAGCGCCCCGACGGCGTCGTGGTGACGCTCGGCGGCCAGACCCCGCTTAAGCTGGCGCGCATGCTCGAGGAGAGCGGCGTCAACATCATGGGTACAAAGCCCGATGCCATCGACTTTGCCGAGGACCGTGAGCGTTTCGCCGCCCTGCTCGACAAGCTGGGCATTATGTACCCGCCGGCGGGCCAGGCACCTCGTTTGAGGAGGCCGAGGCTGTGGCCGCGCACATCGGCTACCCGCTACTGGTGCGTCCGAGCTACGTGCTGGGCGGCCGCGGTATGATGATCGCCTACGATGCCGAGCATCTGCGCGATTACATGGCCGAGGCCGCGCGCATTAGCCCCGACTACCCGGTGTATCTGGACCGCTTCCTGGAGGGTGCGATCGAGTCCGATGTCGACGCCCTGTGCGATGGCGAAGAGGTCTACATCGGCGGCATTCTGGAGCACATCGAGGAGGCCGGTATTCACTCCGGCGACTCTGCGACCTGCATTCCGCCGTTCAGCTTTAGCGAGAGCCTGCAGACAAAGCTTCGCGAGACCACCCGTCGCATCGCGATGGCGCTGGGAGTCCGCGGTCTGGTCAACGTGCAGTATGCCATCAAGGGCGAGACCGTTTACGTGATCGAGGCCAACCCGCGTGCCAGCCGTACCGTGCCGTTTATCTCCAAGGCCACCGGCGTGCCGCTGGCCAAGTGCGCGGCGCGTATCATGGCAGGCGATTCCATCGCGAGCTGGGCCCTGCCGAGCGACGAACGTCAGCTGGACTGGTTCTGCATGAAGGAAGCCGTCATGCCCTGGGGTCGTTTCCCGGGAGCTGACGTTATCCTGGGACCCGAGATGAAGTCGACGGGCGAGGTCATGGGTATCGCTAAGAGCTATCCCGAGGCATACGCCAAGACGCAGCTGGCGATTGACTACAAGCTGCCCGATCCGAGCGCCGGTAAGGTGTTCATTAGCGTGTGCGACCGCGACAAGCGTCATATCCTTTCGGTCGCCCGTATCCTGCGCTACCTGGGCTTTGATATCTGCTCCACCGAGGGTACGGCGCGCGTGCTGCGTGGCGGCAACGTGACGTGTCGAGGTCGTGGAAAAGATCAGCGGTCCGCACGACGGCGAGCGCCCAACATCGGCGACCTCATCGCCGATGGCAAGATCGCGGTAATCATCAATACGCCGTACGGCCCGGGCTCGCGTGGCGATGGCTACCTGCTGCGCACCGAGGCCGTGCGCCGCGGCGTGACCTGCGTGACGGCGATGTCTGCCGCCAACACCTACGTGAGCGCCATCGAGGCGGTGCGCGAGGACCAGCAGGGTCACGGCAGCGCCAACGACATGGGCATGGACGTCATCGCCCTGCAGGACCTGCCGCAGTGGCCACGGTGTAGTGTGACCGCAATCGGCCGGGGCGGGAGGGGCCGAGATTTCCCCCCGCTCCGGCTGCAAGCAGAGTCGCTCAGGAGGAAACTCGGCCCCTCCCGCCCCGCAATTGCGGTGACTTGGCTTCACCGCGTGCTGCCGAAGGGGCTTTGCGCGATGATCTAGGGGCTGAAATAGAAATGAGTAATGGGCTCTGTCGTTCGAACAAACGACAGAGCCCACGTTAATATTCAGCCAACGTACGTCATGGCAATCCCCAGGGCAGCGGCGGCTGAGCTTTCCATTCGGGAACGCTTCGCGAAGCCCAGTTCCCGAGGGAAAGGCCCAGCCGCCGCCACAGAGACCGCAGGGACGGGAGCAGCTATACTACTCTCAGTAGTTAAGGGTCGCGGATCCGCCGCGTCACCGCTCTCAACAGGAGGTCTTTGTTTATGGCAGATCAGAAGCCGGTTGTCGGGATCATCATGGGCTCCAAGTCCGATCTGGGCGTTATGGAAGGTTGCACCGCCGAGCTCGAGGCACTGGGCGTGCCCTATGAGCTCGTCATTGCGAGCGCACACCGCACGCCGGCGAAGGTCCACGAGTGGGCCTCGACTGCTGCCGATCGCGGTATCAAAGTGATTATCGCTGCTGCCGGCAAGGCTGCTCACCTGGGCGGCGTCGTGGCTGCGTTTACGCCGCTGCCGGTCATCGGCGTGCCTATGAAGACGAGCGATCTGGGCGGTATGGATTCGCTGCTGTCGATGGTGCAGATGCCTTCGGGCGTGCCCGTGGCCTGCGTTGCCATCAACGGTGCCAAGAACGCTGCCATTTACGCCACGCAGATTCTGGGCGCTTGCGACCCCGAGTACCGCAAGGTTATCGAGAAGATGAAGCAGGAGATGGCCGACGCCTAGGCGTTCCGCCGTTTCACCGCAGTATAAGGAGAGCCATGTCCGACTATCAGGGAAAACGATTCAAGGCTTCTCAGATTCCCGATCCATCGAAGCCGGGTGCTGCCCATGCGGCGCAGCAGGGTCGGGCATCCTCTCCTCAGCAGCCGCGCGCGCCGCGCCCCGTGACACCGGCGACGCATCGTCGACAGGACGCGCCAGCCGCATATCGACCTTCATCTTATAGCAACGCTAAGAAGCCGCCCCGGTCTTCATCGCATGCCGCGCCGTCGGATTACACCGAGCCGCCGCGCAAAAAGCGCCGCTCCATTATTCCCATTCTGCTCATCATCATCGGCATCGGTCTGATTGTCGCCGCCGCCGCTATCTTTATTAATGCTCAGATTGGCTATAAGCAGGCGAGCGAGTCGTATCAGAAAATCGAAAAGCAATATGTGAGCGACAGCGATAAGGACGCCAGCGGCGTGCCGATTATCGACTTCAATGCGCTTGCTCAGACAAATCCCGAGGTTGTGGGTTGGATTTACAGCGCCGGGAACCAACATCAACTATCCGTGGTGCAGTCAATAACAACTCCAAATACCTCAACACGCTGTTTGACGGTGCGTAACAATACATGCAACATTAGTTCTTTTACTAAGTGGGGTAGAATCACCTATTTTTTTTGTTTGGAGATTAATGCCCTGGTATATTTCTGCATGGGGTATTATTTTTGTAAAGTATGATGTTCATTTTGAAAAACTTTCAGCTTTTAAAGCTCTGCCTGTGTTCGCTTTGTATATTGTATCTTGCTTGATATCTTATGGATTCAGAGATACTGTTGTATATACTATAGCTGATAATGCGAATATCTGTATTGGATTTGTTGCTTGCATTATTTTTGTGTCAAAATGTAATTTGAATGCGGTATTTGACAGCTTGGCAAAGTATAGTTTCAATATTTTTATTATGCATGAAATGTTTTTGAGAATAGCATTGAAAGCAACGGCAAAATTCCTTGGTACATCTGTTTTGATTCAGTTGGTTCAATATTTCGCGATTCCATGTGTTATTATTGGCTTTTGTGTTATAATGAGTATCTTTATGGAGAAAAAAAACTACCCCGTTTTTATAAAATATTTACTGGTTTAAGAGGTTGACAAAACACAAATTATGGATAAAATTTTGACAGACAGACAGACAGACAGACAGACAGACAGACAGACAGACAGACAGACAGACAGACAGACAGACAGACAGACAGACAGACAGACAGACAGGACTATTATGCAATAGATCTCGTTAAATTCTGTATGGCTATTTTGGTTGTGGCAATTCATACTGGTCCGTTTGAATATTCCGACTATCCAATTAAACGGTTATTCGCAACAATTACAGAAATTGCGGTTCCCTTCTTCTTTGTAACATCTGGATTTCTTTTTATTCAGAAATACTGACTGGAAGTTAAGAATAGGTAGATATGCAAAGCGTATGGCTAGGCTATATGTCGTCTGGAATATTGTTTATTTACCTATTTCCATCTTTGGGTTTATTCATGATGGTGTGTCTATAGGAACAGCATTGTTACAATTTATTAGAGGCTTCTTCCTGATTGGCCAACAGTTTTACTCATGGCATCTGTGGTATGTTTTAGCCCTGATTTATGCAGCTGTAATTTTTTTACTCAATGAGGAAAACAACTATTAATGTGAGATATTTTGTGTCGCTGGCGTTGTTTGTAATAGGAGCAGCTGTTTCCGCGATAGTATTGGATGGTTCTAATATTACGACATTTTCTGTGATCATAAGAATGGCAAAGCAGACAATAATTAATGGTCGTCTTTTTATGGGCATTGGTTATTTTGCTTTGGGAATGCTAATCGCAGAGAAAAAAATGATATATAATAAGAATGCCTTAATTGCAGTTGCTTTTGGATGCATAGTTTTAAGTTATATAGTACCATATTCAATTATCGTATTTGCTCTCAGATATATAACGGTGTTTTGTCTGTTTCTGTTTGTAATTCAAATATATCTTCCTGCAAGTGATGTATATGTTAAGTTGCGCCATAGTAGTAAGGTTGTGTATTTTACGCATATGCTCTTCTTTTTACATGGTCTGCGATAAAGAGTTTTCAAGATGTGAATGGCATGGATGCCTTTGTTATAGTTACAAGCATGACTGTTATTACTTCTTTATTAATCATCGCACATAAAGACGAAAAGAGCTATAACAAAATATATA
>VOFJ01000823.1_pt1 | contig 27671 bp, 47 predicted proteins | sample 5384081 | NCBI WGS metagenome assembly VOFJ01 (sample SAMN12384729, study PRJNA508395) | human gut metagenome | isolation source: healthy gut I | host: Homo sapiens | reverse complement strand
GAGCGAAAGACAAGCGCAGATTCGTACGGAGAGATTTTTAAACTGCTGATCATCACCATTATTCCGGTGCTGGTGAGCAGCACGATCTACAACTGCAACGCCACCATTGACCAGGCGGTCTACAAGAATATCGCGGCATGGCAGGGATATTCCAAGACGGACTACGGTACCTGGAACGGTATCTATACCGGAAAATACCAAGGTGTTAATCAATGTGCCGCTGGCCATTGCATCCTCCCTTGCGGCATCGAGTGTGCCGGCGCTCTCTGCTGCTTATGCGAGCGGAAAACGGGGCGAGGCGAAACGGCAGATCGGGCTTGCCACACGCTTTATCATGGTCGTGGCATTCCGTGTGCAGTCGGAATGGGCGTGCTTGCCTCCCCGATTCTTCAGATGCTGTTTGGTGATTCCTCCGAGCTTGCGGCAAGAATGCTGCAGACCGGTTCCGTGGCCATCATTTTCTTCTCCCTGTCGACCCTTTCCAACGGTCTGCTGCAGGGGATGAACCGGATGAAGGAGCCGATCAAGAATGCAGTGATTGCACTGGCGCTTCACTTGATCATTCTGGTGGCGCTGATGCTTGGGCTGGATCTGAACATTTTTTTTGCGGTGATCATCGCAAATGCATGCTTCGACTGATCATGTGTATTCTAAATGCGCGCTCGATCCGCCGTTACAGCGGATACCGTCAGGAAGTGCGGCGCACGTTTTTCGTGCCGGCGGTTTCAGCGGCTGGAATGGGCGTGGTGGTATGGCTTGTTTACCGTCTGTTCCTCTATCTGCTTCGGAGCAATCTGATCGCAACGCTTGTATCGATTGTTGCAGGCGTCTTTACCTACGCGACGCTGCTTTTGATGCTTAAAGGACTGACCGAGCAGGAAATCCTGCGCTTCCCGAAAGGCAGAACGCTTGTAAAACTCGCGCGGAAGATGCATCTTTTGCGTTAATTGAATAAAAAGGAAAGAACTGGCAGATACTTATCGCAGAGAATGGGAGGACATTATGAAACGGACGATAGGTATTTGCCTTTTTGCGGCAGTGATGCTGCTTGTCGGAGGCTTGTGCGGGAAAACCGCATTTGATGCAGGAAGGATCCGTACGGTAGAGGAGACGGAGGCGGTCACGGAAGATGCCGCAGTGGCACAGACGGAGCGGACTGCGGAGAGCATGCAGATCCAGAAAACCTGCCGCTATGCTTGCTCCGCATGGATGACGACGGCATCTTAAAAGTCTATGAGGCGGACGGGATAACCCTTTTATTTGAGACCAACATCCGTGCGGAACGGCTTTCCGTGCAGACGAGGGAGCAGCTTTCCGACGGAATTCCGGTAGACGATGAGAGAGAACTGTACGATCTGCTCGAAAGCTATTCCAGCTGACGTAAGAGAAGTTATTCATTGAATGTTACAGGGCTGTGTGGTAAAATTGTTACGGTTAAGAAGAACGGACAGAATGATACAGCGGTTAGATAAGAGGTTGAAATGACAGATATAGATGTTACGGTGATCGGTGGCGGCGCGGCAGGACTTATGGCGGCGGTCAGTGCAGCCAGGTGCGGCGCGAGAACACGGGTGATCGAACACATGGACCGGATTGGAAAAAAGATTCTATCCACCGGCAACGGAAAATGTAATTACACAAATGCAGTGCAGGGGCTTTCCTGTTATCGTGGAGAGAATCCTGCTTTTGTGCTGCCTGTTTTTGAGCAGTTTGGGCAGGAGGATACCGTGCGCCTGTTTGAAGAACTTGGAATCTATCCGAAGATCAAAAACGGTTACTATTATCCGGCGAGTGAGCAGGCGGTGTCTGTCGTGGAAGTGTTTGGCATGGAATGCGATTACCTCGGCGTTGATCTGTGGACGTCCTGCGGACTGCAATCCATTCAAAAAACCTGTACCGGGTATGAAATACGCACCACAAAAGGCGCGTTTTCAACCAAAACAGTGATTTTTGCGCCCGGATTGCTGGCAGCACCCAAGACAGGAAGCGACGGAAGTGCATTTCCATATATAGAAGCACTTGGTCATCATTTTGTAGATGTGGTGCCAGCTCGTGCAACTGCATGGAAAACAGGCATTTTTCAAGAAACTTGCAGGAATTCGTGCAGAAATGCAGGCAACACTCTACCTGGAAAATGCGCAATTTCAACCAAAAGGCAGCCGTGGGACAGCCCGGGGAGAAAATCCTGACGCGGTGTGCAGTGAGCGGGGCGAACTTCAGCTTACGGCTTCCGGAATCTCGGGTATCCCGGTCTTTCAGATCAGCCGTTATGCGACGAGAGCGCTCGCGGACGAAAAGCACCCCTATGTGCTGATTGATTTTGCGCCGGATCTTACGGACAAGGAGTTTTTTGACCTGCTGTCAGAGCGCTTCTACGAGAATACACATGGCAAGAGCGCCGGGGAGGCACTGATCGGTCTCTTTAACAGAAAGCTGAGCGAGGTACTGCTCTCCGAAGCTGGCATACGGTCGGAACTCTATGCCGGGGAGGTGGCACGCGCCACGTTGCACCGGCTGGTGAAGTGTGTCAAGAATTTCCGGGTTGATATTACCGGAAGCAACGGAATGGAAGCGGCGCAGGTATGCGCAGGGGGCGTTGACACGGAGGAGATTGAAGCCACAACGCTTGCGTCAAAGCTGGCAGACGGTATCTATTTTGCGGGCGAGGTCATTGATATTGACGGCACCTGCGGCGGTTACAATCTGCAGTGGGCGTGGTCGAGCGGCTTTGTGGCGGGGATGCATGCAGCAGAGGAAGGAATGTCAGAACAGAGATGATACGGATCAATCAGATAAAAATGCCGCTGCATCACGATGCGGCAGCACTGGAACAGAAAATCAGAAAACGTCTGGGACTTTCGGGAGGACAGGAGCTTCGCTACCGGATTATCAGAAAATCCATTGACGCGAGAAAGAAACCGGAACTGTCGTTGGTGTATTCCGTGGAGGTTTCCGCTTCCGGAGAAGAGAAAATCATAAAAAGGGCAAACGATCCGAATGTTACGATCGTAAAGCAGACCGGTTATTATCTGCCGGGAGCGGTTTCGCCAACGCCGTCCATCCCGCCGGTGATTGTCGGTGCGGGTCCTGCGGGACTTTTCTGCGCGTATGCGCTCACGATGAGCGGCTGTGCACCGGTTGTCCTTGAGCGCGGGCGTTCAGTGACGGAGCGCACAAAGGATGTGGAGCGCTTCTGGGAGAGCGGAGTGTTGGATACGGTTTCCAATGTGCAGTTCGGAGAGGGCGGCGCAGGAACTTTTTCGGACGGCAAATTAAATACACTGGTCAAGGATCCCACCGGCAGGAACCGGTTTGTTCTGGAAACCTTTGTAAAATTCGGAGCGCCGGAGCAGATTCTGTACGAAAACAAACCGCACATCGGAACGGATATTCTTGCCGGAGTCATCAAAAACATGCGGCAGGCGATGGAAGCGCGCGGCGCCAGGTTTTGCTTTGAGAGTTGTATGACAGATTACCGCAGGGAAGCGGACGGAAAGATGTTTGTTGAGGTCAACCACAAGGAGTGGATCGAGACTTCCAGACTCGTTCTTGCAATCGGTCACAGTGCGCGGGACACGTTTGGGATGCTGTATCAGAAGCAGGATCTTGTCATGGAGGCAAAAGCGTTTGCGGTTGGTTTCCGTGTGGAACACCCGCAGGAGATGATGAATCTGCAGCAATATGGAGCGCTGCATGCACACGAACTTCCGGCAGCCCCCTACAAAGTGACAGCGAACCTCGCAAACGGCAGAGGCGTGTATTCCTTCTGCATGTGTCCGGGCGGATATGTGGTAAACGCATCCTCCGAGGAAGGCAGGCTTGCGGTCAATGGAATGAGCTATTCCGGACGTGACGGGAAAAACGCAAACAGTGCGATTATTGTGGCGGTAACTCCTGACGACTTTGCGGGGAAAGATCCGCTAGCCGGTGTCCGTTTTCAGGAGATGCTCGAGGAGCGGGCATTCGCTATCGGAAAAGGGCGGATTCCGCAGCAGCTTTTTGGAGACTATTGCAGCAATCGTGCCTCGGTGTCTTACGGGGCGTTTGAGAGCGCCGCAAAGGGCGCATGTGTGCTTGGCAATTTAAGAGGTCTGCTGCCGCAGGCACTGGAAGAGTCCTTTATCGAGGGGATGCACGCATTCAGCCGCCGGATTCCGGCTTTTGACCGGGAAGACGCCATCCTCTCCGGCGTGGAGAGCCGGACGTCCTCACCGGTGCGCCTGGTGCGCGATCCGAAGCTTCTTGTGGCTGCAGGCGGCATCTATCCGTGTGGGGAGGGCGCGGGCTATGCAGGCGGCATCATGTCCGCGGCGATGGACGGACTGAAAGTGGCAGAGGCGATTATGAGAGATATGGAGGAGCAACGTGGCTGAATTTACACCAATGATGCAGCAATATCTGCAGACGAAGGAAGAATATAAAGACTGTATCCTGTTTTACCGGCTGGGAGATTTCTACGAGATGTTTTTTGAGGATGCCGAACTGGTGTCCAAAGAACTGGAACTGACGCTGACCGGAAAAACTGCGGCATGGAGGAGCGCGCACCGATGTGCGGCATCCGTACCATGCGGTGGAGGGATACTTAAATAAACTTGTGGCAAACGGACACAAGGTTGCCATCTGCGAGCAGGTGGAAGATCCGAAGCTGGCAAAGGGACTGGTCAGGCGCGAGGTCATCCGGATCGTGACGCCGGGAACGAACCTGGATATGCAGGCGCTGGACGAATCCAAGAACAATTATATTATGTGCATCGTGTATCTGGCAGACCGCTACGGCGTATCCATTGCGGACGTCTCAACCGGAGACTACTATGTCACCGAGGTGGATTCGGAGCGGAAGCTTTTCGATGAGATCACAAAATTTTCGCCATCTGAAATTATATGCAACGAAAGTTTTTATATGAGTGGTGTCGATATAGAAGATTTAAGGCATCGACTCAAGATTACAATTTATGCGCTGGAGACATGGTATTTTGGGGATGAGCTTGCAGAGACAACACTGCTTACACACTTTAAGGTAAAGAGTCTGGAGGCGCTGGGACTTGCCGATTATGACTGCGGCATGATTGCTGCGGGAGCACTGTTAAAAGTATCTGTACGAGACACAGAAGAACGATCTCAACAACATTTCCGTGATTCATCCGTATTCCACCGGAAAATACATGATCATCGACAGCTCGACCAGAAGGAATCTGGAGCTTGTGGAAACGCTGCGCGAGAAGCAGAAACGCGGATCGCTCCTGTGGGTGCTTGACAAGACGAAGACGGCGATGGGTGCCAGACTGCTCCGCTCCTATGTGGAACAGCCGCTGATTGACAAGGCTGAGATCGAGAAGCGCCAGGATGCAATCTGTGAGCTGAATCAGCACGTGATTACCAGAGAGGAACTCCGGGAATACTTAAATCCGATCTACGATCTGGAGCGTCTGATTACGCGTGTTACATATCTGACCGCCAATCCCAGGGATCTCATTGCCTTCCGCAGTTCGATTGCCATGCTGCCGCCGATCAAGAGCCTTTTAGGTGATTTCCATGGTGAACTGCTGGGAGAAATCCGTGAGGACATGGATACGTTGGAGGAGCTCTGCGCACTGATCGACCGGGCTATCATGGAGGAACCGCCCATTTCGGTGCAGGGACGGCGGTCTGATCAAAGACGGCTACAACGAGGATGTCGATAAATACCGCAAGGCGAAGACGGAGGGGAAGACCTGGCTGGCGGAACTGGAAGCCAAAGAGCGTGAAAAAGACAGGCATCAAGAATTTAAAAATCAAATATAACAAGGTATTCGGCTATTATCTGGAAGTGACCAACTCCTACAAGGATCTGGTTCCGGATTATTTTATGCGCAAGCAGACGCTCGCCAACGCCGAGCGCTATATCACGCCGGAATTAAAAGAACTGGAGGACATGATTCTCGGCGCGGAGGACAAGCTTGTCACATTAGAGTACGATCTCTTCTGTGAGGTGCGGAGTAAGATCGCTGCGGAGGTTGTGCGCATCCAGCGGACCGCCAAGGCGGTTGCCGGTCTGGATGTATTCGTGTCGCTTGCACTTGTCGCGGATCAGAATAACTACTGCCGTCCGAAAATCAACGAGAACGGCATCATTGACATCAAGGGCGGACGTCATCCGGTGGTCGAGAAGATGATCAACAACGATATGTTCATTGACAATGACACGTACCTCGACAACGGCAACCATCGCATCTCAATTATCACGGGACCGAACATGGCGGGAAAATCCACCTATATGCGCCAGACGGCGCTGATCGTTCTGATGGCGCAGCTTGGCAGCTATGTGCCTGCGGCATCCGCGAAGATCGGTATCGTGGACCGCATTTTCACACGTGTGGGAGCGTCGGATGATCTTGCCAGCGGGCAGAGTACGTTTATGGTGGAGATGAATGAGGTTGCAAATATTCTGCGCAACGCCACCTCCAACTCGCTGCTGATCTTGGATGAAATCGGGCGCGGCACAAGCACCTACGACGGGCTGAGCATCGCCTGGGCGGTGGTGGAGCATATCAGCAACCCGAAGCTCCTCGGTGCCAAGACGCTTTTTGCCACACATTATCATGAACTGACAGAGCTGGAAGGCAAATTAAACAACGTCAACAATTACTGCGTGGCGGTAAAGGAAAAGGGCGATGACATTGTATTTCTCCGCAAAATCGTAAAGGGCGGCGCGGACAAGAGTTACGGTATCCAGGTGGCAAAACTTGCCGGCGTGCCGGATTCCGTCATTGCGCGTGCCAAGGAGATCGTGGAGGAATTAAGTGCCAACGACATCACGGAAGTTGCGAGAAATATCTCCGTCGATACGGGAAGCAAAAAGAAAAAAGAAAAGCTGGACGAGGTGGATCTGACGCAGATGTCGTTGTTTGATACCGTGCGGGACGATGACATCATAGAGGAACTGCGGAATGTGGATGTCGGAAATCTGACGCCGATTGAGGCTTTAAACAAATTATACGAACTTCAGAACAAGGTAAAGAACCGCTGGTAACCGGAAGCGCCTTTGGCAAAGGCAGATGGGAGGAATGGAATGCCGCAGATAACACTGCTTTCGCAGGAAACAATCGATAAAATAGCAGCCGGGGAGGTGGTGGAACGGCCGTCCTCGGTGGTCAAGGGAAGCTTGTCGAGAACGCGATCGATGCCCGGGCAACCGCCGTCACGGTCGAGATCAAGGAGGGCGGCACAACGTTCGTGCGCATTACGGATAACGGCTGCGGAATTGAGCGTGAGCAGGTACCGCTCGCGTTTCTGCGCCATTCCACCAGCAAGATCAAGAGTGTGGAAGACCTTTTATGCATCCATTCGCTCGGGTTTCGCGGTGAGGCGCTCTCAAGCATTGCCGCCGTATCGCAGGTGGAGCTGATTACCAAGACTTACAGCGATCTGACCGGAACGCGCTATGTCATTGAAGGCTCAAGGGAGATGAGCAACGATGAGATCGGCGCGCCGGACGGCACGACCTTCATCGTCAGAAACCTCTTTTTTACAATACGCCGGCACGGAAAAAGTTTTTAAAAACCGCGCAGACGGAGGGAAATTATATCAGTGACCTGATGGAGCGCCTTGCCTTGTCCCATCCGGATGTCTCTTTTAAGTTTATCAGCAACGGACAGACCAAGATGCATACCTCCGGCAACTCCAATGAAAAAGATCTGATCTATCATATCTACGGGCGCGATATTACGGCGGCGCTTCTTCCGGTCTGCGCAGAGACAGAATATTTCTCGGTAAAGGGCTTTGTCGGAAAACCGATGATTTCCCGCGGAAACCGCAGCTACGAAAGCTATTTTATCAATGGACGCTACATCAAAAGCGCACTGCTCTCCAAAGCGGTGGAAGAGGCGTACAAGGGCTTTATGATGCAGCATCAGTATCCGTTCTGCGTGCTGTATTTTACCATGGATACGGAGCTTTTGGACGTCAATGTGCATCCGACCAAGATGGAGCTTCGTTTTTCCAACAATGAGGAAGTGTACCGGAAGCTATATCAGACGATCCGCGATGTGCTGACTCACAAGGAATTTATTCCGGCTGTCCCGGTGGAGGAAAAAGAAAGAAGAAAAGCGTCCGGTCATTACAGGGAGCCTGCCGGAGCCATTTGAGACAAAACGTCTGCATATCCCGCCGCAGACACAGGTGCTGCCGCAGGGGCAGAACGTGACGCCGGAACCTGTCAGAACACCGGAAAATCTGGACGTGTTCCGGCAGCTTCTGGTGCGGGAAGAGAGCAGCTATCATACGGATTCCGCATTTGCGGGTTCTGCTTCGACCGAAGATGGCAGCCGGATGCAGGAGATGCCACGGGAAGCGGAAAGCATACCGGCGGCGGATACCGTACAGCCGGATGTGCGGCCGGAGCCGATTCCTAAGGCAGAGGTCGTGCAGGGAACTCCTGATACACCGGAGAATCTGAATACGCCGGAGAATCTGAATATGCCGGAGACAGACACACAGAACGTGCAGGAGACGCAGAATCCGCAGGAGACAGCGGACACGGTCGTGTACGAGCAGCAGACGCTCGAGGCGGCGGACACCGGATTTTTCACGCCGGATGCAGCCAGACGGCACCGGATCATCGGCGAGGTGTTTGACACCTACTGGCTGATTGAATACGAGGATAAGCTGTTCATTATCGACCAGCATGCCGCCCATGAAAAAAGTGCTCTATGAGCGCACCATGGTGCGCGTCCGCACGCAGAATTTTTGCCTCGCAGACCTTAAGCCCGCCGATCATTCTGACGTTGAGCGCCGAGGAACAGGAGATGCTTACACGCTACGGGGAGCAGATCCGTCTGTTCGGTTATGAGGTGGAGCCGTTCGGCGGCAAGGAATTTGCCATCACGGCGATTCCAGCCGATTTTGAGGCGGTCGATATGAAAAGTATGTTCCTGGACATGCTGGACGATTTTACCAACATAAGCGGCAGGGAAGCGCCGGAACTGATCCTGGAGAAGGTGGCTTCGATGTCCTGCAAGGCAGCGATCAAGGGCGGCGACTCCATCAGCAGGGCGGAGGCAGAACAGCTGATCGACGAGCTGCTGTCCCTGGAGAATCCCTACCATTGTCCGCATGGGCGGCCGACCATTATCTCTATGAGCAAATATGAGATTGAGAAGAAGTTTAAGAGGATTGTATGACAATGAAACCAAATCCCCATGGTAATTCTGACCGGCCCGACGGCAGTCGGGAAGACAGCACTTTCCATTGCACTGGCAAAAAAGAATAAACGGAGCTATTATATCTGCAGATTCCATGCAGGTATATAAATACATGGATATCGGCTCGGCAAAAATCATGCCGGAGGAGATGGACGGTGTCCGGCACTATCTTGTGGACGAACTGGATCCATCCGATGAGTTCCATTTCGTCCGTTTTGTGGAGATGGCAAAGCAGGCGTTAAAAAGAGATTACGGCAAACGGTCAGATCCCCATTGTGGTGGTCGGGACCGGATTCTATATCCAGGCGCTGCTCTACGATATTGATTTTACGGAGCAGGAGTGTGACAGTGCATACCGCAGGCAGCTGGAAGAGCTGGCGGAGACACGCGGGAATCATTATCTTCACGAAATGCTAAAGGCGGTAGATCCGGCATCTGCAGAGGCGATTCACGAGAATAACCGCAAGCGCGTCATCCGCGCCCTGGAATTTTACCATGAGTCCGGCGAGCGGATCTCCGAGCATAACGAGCGGGAGAGCCAGAAGACATCCCCCCTACAATTTTGCCTATTTTGTCTTAAATGACGACCGCGAAAAGCTTTACCGCCGCATCGATGCGCGCGTTGATGCCATGGTAAAGGCTGGGCTTGTCGATGAGGTGGCAAGGCTGCAGCAGATGGGCTGCCATGCGGATATGGTGTCCATGCAGGGACTTGGCTATAAAGAGATACTGGCGTATTTAAACGGCACCAGCACCCTGGAGGAAGCGATCTATATCATTAAGCGCGAATCGAGACATTTTGCCAAGCGGCAGCTGACCTGGTTCCGCAGGGAGCGGGATGTCATCTGGCTGAACAAGCCGGATTTTGAGTATGACGATACAAAAAATACTTACATACATGATGGATGTGTTACAGGCGAAAGAAATTTTGCCGGCATAAAAAGAGAGGTACAGAGATATGAATCAGTTATTACAGGAACAATACGAGCGTCTGGGAATTTCCCCGGAGGTAAGTGCATTCGGGGAAAAAATAGAAGCTTCCTTGAAGCAGCGTTTTGAAGAGATTGATGCACGCGCAGAATACAACCAGCTAAAAGTGTTAAAAGCCATGCAGGACAACCGTGTCTCGGCAGAATGTTTCAATACGACTTCCGGGTACGGCTACAACGATCTGGGCAGAGACACCCTGGAAAAAGTCTATGCCTCCTGCTTCGGCGGGGAGGATGCGCTGGTGCGTCCGCAGATCACGTGCGGCACCCACGCGCTGGCTCTGGCTCTGATGTCCAATCTGCGGCCGGGCGATGAACTGTTATCCCCGGTCGGCAAGCCATACGATACGCTGGAGGAGGTCATCGGCATCCGGCCGTCCAAGGGATCGCTCGCCGAGTACGGCATTACCTACCGTCAGGTGGATCTGCTTGCGGACGGAGAGTTTGACTATGAAGGCATCCGCGCCGCCATCAACGAGCGCACGCATCTTGTCACCATCCAGCGTTTCTAAGGGATATGCGCCGCGCAAGACGCTCTCTGTGGAGCGCATCGGAAAACTGATCGCATTCATCAAGGACATCAAACCGGACGTGATCTGCATGGTCGAAAACTGCTACGGCGAATTCGTGGAAGAGCGTGAGCCGATTGAGGTCGGGGCAGACATGATTGTCGGTTCCCTCATCAAGAATCCGGGCGGCGGACTTGCTCCTATCGGCGGCTATATTGCTGGAAAGAAAGAATGTGTGGAAAATGCGGCATACCGTCTGACCTCTCCGGGACTCGGCAAGGAAGTCGGCGCTTCCCTTGGCATTCTGCAGTCGTTCTACCAGGGACTGTTCCTGGCACCGACCGTGGTGAGCGGCGCGTTAAAGGGCGCTATTTTTTGCGGCAAATATTTATGAAAAGCTGGGATTTGACGTTGTGCCGGACGGCAGTGAGAGCCGTCACGACATCATCCAGGCGATTTCCTTCCACAATCCGGACGCACTGATCGCCTTCTGCGAGGGAATTCAGGCTGCGGCGCCTGTGGACAGCTACGTGACGCCGGAACCGTGGGCGATGCCGGGCTACGACAGCGATGTCATCATGGCGGCAGGGGCATTTGTGCAGGGTTCCTCCATCGAACTGTCTGCCGACGGACCAATCAAACCGCCGTATGCCGTGTATTTTCAGGGCGGTCTGACCTGGTACCATGCGAAACTCGGCATTTTGAAATCTTTACAAAAACTTAAGGAACGAAAACTTGTGAATCTGGATGCGTTATGCTAAAATATGATGTAAGTTTTTGTCCCGTAATTGGTTGACATAAATTCTACAAACCATCATAGGGAATTGCCGGGGAGAGACGGGAAATCTTTATGAATCATCATTTTACAACGGTTAAGGAACTGCCGGACTCGGAGAAGCCATATGAGAAGTTTTTAATATCCGGGGTCGAATCCTTAAGCGATGCGGAGCTGATTGCCGTCATCATACGTTCAGGGACGCGCGGGACGCGTTCTGTGGGAAGTGGCGCAGGAATTGCTGCGGCAGGACGGACACGATCTGTTGAATCTCTACACGTTATCTGTTCAGGATATGCAGAAGATTCCCGGAATCGGACAGGTGAAGGCGATCCAGTTAAAATGCATTGCAGAATTATCCAAACGGATGGCGAAGACGCGCTATAAAGAGCGCATCTGTCTTGGCGATCCGGGCTCCATTGCAAGTTATTACATGGAGGATATGCGGCATGAGAGCAGAGAGCGTACGATGGTGCTTCTCTTTGACGCCAAATGCCGCCTGCTGGAGAAGGTTATGATGTCTGTCGGTAGTGCGACGGCTGCACTTGTCTCACCGCGCGAGATTTTTCTCGCTGCATTGGACAAAAGTGCGATTCAGATTGTGCTGATGCACAATCATCCCAGCGGTGATCCCTCCCCTTCGGCGGAGGACGATGCAGTGACAAAGAGAGTGGCGGAATGCGGAGCGCTTCTTGGCATCCCTCTTGTGGATCACATTATTATCCCCGGTGACCGCACGTACTACAGCTACAGAGAATGCAAAAGAATACAATAAAGGGAGAGAACAATGACGAATAACGTGTATGGTATTGACCTTGGTACCTGCAATATGAAGATTTATTGTAAGGCGTCCAACAAGATTATGAACGAGAAGAACACCATCGCTCTGGTGAATAAGAATGAGATGTATGCCTACGGTGATGACGCTTATGCAATGTATGAGAAGGCGCCGGAAACGATTCAGGTGACATTCCCGGTTGTGGGAGGCGTGATTGCGGATTTTAATAATCTTCAGGTAATGCTTCAGACTTATCTGGAGGCCCACGCCAAGGGCAAGCTGCGCGGAGCGGAATTCATTGTTGCTGTTCCAACAGATATTACGGACGTGGAGAAGCGTGCATTTTTCGACATGTTCTACAAGAGCAAATTAAAGCCAAAGAGTGTGCTGTTATGTGAGAAGCCGATCGCGGATGCCGTCGGTCTCGGTCTAAACGTCAACGAGCCGACCGGTATTATGGTGGTGGACATCGGTGCGGATACCACAGAGATTTCCGTCATCTCGCTGGGCGGACTGGTCTTAAGTGATCTGTTACATTCCGGCGGCAACAAGATCGACGAATCCATTATCACTTATGTGAAGCGCAAGTACAATCTTGTCATCGGACAGAAGACCGCGCAGAGCATGAAGGAGACCCTCGGAAGCGGTATCCCGGGCAACACCCAGACCATGGTGGTTGTCGGACGCGACGTGGTGAGTGGTCTGCCGATTGAGATGGAGATGTCGGGAGCTGTTGTCTATGAGGCGATCAAGGACAACCTCAACACGATCTGCAATTCCATCAAAATGATCCAGGAGAAGACGCCGCCTGAACTTGCAAGAGACATTATTCATTCCGGCATCTATATCACGGGAGGAAGCTCCCAGATTCATGATCTGGATCAGCTGTTCCGCGATATTACAGGAATCGAGATCAATACCTGCGAGGAGCCGGAGGAGTGTGTGGTGCGCGGACTCTTAAAGATCGTATCCGATGCCAAGTTTAAGCATCTGGCATTCAGTATGAAGAATAAGATATTGTTATAGAGGAAATTATGAAACGGAAACCCAAAATTGTTTTGCCTGCCAAGTACATATTGCTGATTCTGACCGTTGTCTGCGTGGCAGCCATGATTACCAGCTTTACGCTCAATATCTCCGGCGGTCCGCTCAACGCGGTTGCCGGTTATGTGTTTGTTCCCATGCAGCGCGGGATCAACACGGTCGGCGCATGGATTACGGAGAAAGCCGACAATCTTAAAAAATTTAAGCGATGTCATGGCGGAAAACGATGCGCTCAAAAAGCAGGTGGATGAGCTTACCTCCGAATTGAATACCAACAATCTGGAGCAGTATGAGCTTGAGAATCTGCGCGAGCTTCTGGCACTGGACCAGAAATACCCGAGCTATGAGAAGGTGGCTGCCAATGTCATCGGCAAGAGCAGCGGGAACTGGTTTTCCTATTTCACAGATCGACAAGGGAACCGACGACGGAATTGAAGTCGACATGAATGTGATCGCCGGCAGCGGACTTGTCGGCATTGTCACGGACGTCGGTCCGAATTATGCCAAAGTCACTTCCATTATCAACGATACGGCGCAGATCAGCGGTATGGTGACGACAACCTCCGACAACCTGATCGTAAACGGAAGTCTCCAGAACATGAATGAGAACATGGTCATCGAGTTTTCCAATTTGAATGACAGCGACAATAAAGTGGCGGTTGGCGACCCTGTTGTCACGTCCTACATTTCAGATAAATATCAGCAGGGAATCTTAATCGGCTACATCAGCAGTCTTTCGACGGATTCCAACAACCTTACCAAATCCGGCACGATCACGCCGGCAGTGGATTTTGAGCATATCGAAGAGGTTCTTGTCATTCTGGACAAGAAGCAGTCAGCCGGGGGAGTAGGATTCATATTATGAGAAGAAAAAAAGTAAATGTGTTTATTATCATTGCAATCTGTTTCCTGCTTCAGACCACGCTGTTTCAGGCATTGTCTTTCGCATCGATCTCGCCGAACCTTCTGATTATCGTCGTGTCGTCCTTCGGGTTTATGCGTGGGAAAAAAGGAAGGAATGTATATCGGTTTTGCCTGTGGGCTTCTGCTTGATATCTTCGGCAGCGGAATTCTTGGATTTTATGCGCTGCTCTATATGTATATCGGCTACATCAACGGCTGTTTCCGCAAAATGTTTTACCCGGAAGACTTAAAGCTGCCCATGCTTTTGATTGCCGGCAGTGATCTGGGATGCAATCTGTTGATCTACTTTTTCTTGTTTTTGTTCCGCAATCGTTATCATTTTCAATATTATCTGTGGAACATCATGTTGCCGGAACTTGTCTACACCATGCTGATTACGATCTTTTTGTATGTGATTATCCTGAAAGTCAACCAGCGGCTTGAGATATTGGAAAAAAAGGAGTGCAAGTAAGTTTGTTTGAGAATATAAAAGAAGTTTTTCCGCATGTTTTTTAAATCGAGACTTGCCGTTGCTGCCGTTCTTATGACGGTGCTGTTCGGTGTGCTTTTTTGTGGCGCGTGTTCTACCTGCAGATCGTAAAGGGCGAGAAATATCAGGACAACTACACCTTAAAGATCGTAAAAGAGCGGACCTTGAACAGTACGCGCGGCAATATCTACGACCGCAACGGCGAACTGCTCGCATACAATGAGCTGGCTTATTCGATCACCATCGAGGACAACGGCAGTTACAGCAGCACCGATAAGAAAAACGAATCGTTAAACGCCGAGATTGCCCAGGTTATCACTGCACTGGAGAAAAACGGCGATGCGATCACCGATGATTTTAAGATTGACCGCACCGGAGAGGGTACCTACGAATTCAATGTCACAGGTACCTCGTTAAAACGTTTCCTGGCGGATGTTTACGGCGAGAGCAGCTACGATGATCTCGGCATGAACAAAAAGCTTGGCTACGACACCTCCCAGGCGACCCGTGGATCAGGTTATGGACTATCTCCGCAACGACTGTTACGGCATCGACGACAGCTACAGCGACGAGATGGCGTTCAAGATCACGATCGTGCGTTTTGCCATGGCGCAGAATGCCTACCAGAAATATATCGCAACCACGATTGCGACCAACGTATCCGAAGAATCCGTGGCGTACATCAGCGAGCACGCACAGGAGCTGCAGGGCGTTGAGGTGATGGATGACACCATCCGCAAGTACAATAACAGCGAATATTTTGCCTCCATTCTCGGATACACCGGTAAAATTTCTTCCGAGGAATACGTCAAATTATCCGAGACGGATGACAGTTATACCACCAACGATGTCGTCGGCAAGGGCGGCATTGAGCAGTATATGGATTCCTACTTAAAGGGTGAAAAAGGCTACGAAAAGCTGTATGTCGACTATCTCGGAAAAGCCATCGAGGTGATTGACCGCAAAGGAGTCCAAGGCCGGGAATAACCTGTACCTGTCATTGGACAGTGATCTGCAGATTGCGGTATACAATCTTTTGGAGCAGGAGATTGCGGGAATCGTATATTCCAATATTGATAATCCTTCTTCCGATATTCCGATCCCGATCACAGATGTCTACTTTGCGTTAATCAATAACAACGTCATCGATCTCTCACACTTTGACAGTACCGACGCATCGACGGCGGAGCAGTCGGTATCCGCCATTTTTTTCCGCACGGCAGGATGTGGTAAAAAGCCAGTTGAGAGAGCAGCTTACCGGCAGCACGCCGACGGATTTTAAGGATCTCAGCGAGGAGGAGCAGGATTATTTCACTTATATTATCCGGAGACTCCGCAAAAATAATATTCTTGCCGACAGCAACATCGATACTTCCGATGAGGTCTACCAGCAGTGGCAGCAGGGGGAGTGCAGTCCGAAAGATTATCTGAATCACGCCATTGCCCAGAACTGGATTGACATTACCCAGTTTACGGTGGATGAAAAATACTCGGATTCCACGGAAAATATATGATGCCCTGTGTAATTATATTCTGGAAGAGCTTTTCTATGAAAAAAGATTTTTCCAAGATCATTTATGAATATCTGATTACCGGCGGGCAGATTTCCGGGACACAGCTCTGTCTGATTCTATTCGACCAGGGCGTGCTTCCGTACAACGAGGAAGAGATTGCAGCGTTAAACAACGGCTCTGTGACAGCGGTATCGTTCTTAAAGGAAAAGATACAGAATCTGGAGATCACACCAGCCCAGCTGGCATTGGATCCGTGCTCGGGATCGTGTGGTCACGAATACCAAGACAGGAGAGGTGTTAGCGCTTGTCACCTACCCGGGATATGACAGCAACCGTCTGGCAAACAACGTCGACACCGAATACTTTAACAGTCTGCAGGATGACAAATCACTCCCGCAGTACAATTACGCGACCCAGCAGGGAGACCGCACCGGGATCTACCTTCAAGATGGTAACCTCCACGGCAGGTCTGGCGGAGGGCAGCATCACAATCGGGGAGCGCATCCGTGATCTCGGCGTCTATGAGAACGTAAGCAACCATCCAAAATGCTGGATTTTTTCATCCAACGGCGGAACCCACGGGGAGATCAATGTCTCCGAAGCGCTTCGTGATTCCTGTAACTACTATTTCTACGAGGTAGGATACCGGCTTGCCACGAACAATTATTCCACGGCATATAACGATTCGCTCGGCATTGAAAAGCTTCAGAAATACGCGAGCCTCTTCGGTTTAAACGAACGCACCGGAATCGAGATCGAGGAAGCGGCGCCGCAGATCGCCAATGAATTCCCGGTCATGGCCGCTATCGGACAGAGTAATAACAACTACACCACGGTACAGCTTGCCAGATATGTGACAGCCGTCGCCAATGAGGGAACCGTCTACCAGTATACACTGTTGAACCGCCTGGAGGATTCCGACGGAAATGTGTTACAGACATTTGAGCCGCAGGTGCGCAATCAGATCGACGTGCTTGATACGGAAGAGTGGTGGAATGCCATCCATTCCGGTATGCGCATGGTGGTGGAGAATACAAAAGAGTTTGACGGTTTTCCGATCGAGGCAGCCGGAAAAACCGGTACGGCACAGCAGAATTTAAAGCGGCCGAACCACGCATTATTTGTGGGATATGCGCCTTACGACGATCCGGAAATCTCGATCGCGACGCGTATCGCATACGGTTATATACCTCTCAATGCGGCGAAACTCGCCCGGAATGTATTTGCCTACTACTTTAATGTCGAGAATGAAGATGAACTGTTAAACGGTCAGGCTGGAAACGGCAATTCTTCATCCAACGAGATCAGTGATTAAGAGAGAAAGGCGCAGACAATGAGTCAGGCAGTCATTATCAAAAAGCAGTAAAAACGGAATCAATCTGGTGCTGGATGCATCGATGCCGTTTCCGGAACTGCTCACAGAAATTCTTCACAAATTTACGGAGGCGGAGCGCTTTTTCGCGAACGCATCGTTTTGCCATCTCTTTTTGAGTGGGCAGAGAATTAAGCGATGAAGAAAAAATACCAGGTCGTAGACGCCATCATGGAACAGACCAGAGTCAAAATCCTGTGTATTTTTAGACAGTGATGAGATCCGTGATGCGGTGATCGAACAGAAATGCCGCGAGATGCAGCAGACAAACGAAGAGAAAGAGGCGAGAAGACAGAGCCGCGGCTGCTTTTTACCGTGGCTCCCTTCTGCCGGGAGAGCGCCTTGAGACCGAGGAGAGCATCGTCATCATCGGTGATGTCCCGCAGGGAGCGGTGGTGGTATCCCAATCGGATATCGTGGTGCTCGGCGAACTCTCGGGAAGCGCCTTTGCCGGAATGAGCGGCAATACCAATGCCACGATCACGGCGCTTTTCCTGCCCGAGCAGTATAACATTGCCGGCGTTTACGGCAGTCCGATGGAAAAAGCAAAAAATTCCATCTTTTCCAAGCGTAATAAGACCACACATGCGAAAATGGCTTTCCTCTGTGACGGTATTATTTAATATAAGGTCTTTCTCGTAAAGACTATAAAAACAGGAGGTCTTCCATGGGTGAAGTAATTACGTTTACCTCAGGAAAAGGCGGCGTTGGCAAGACGACTACAACAGCTAACGTCGGTGCGGGACTTTCACTGTTAGATAAAAAGGTGGTATTGGTAGACACCGATATCGGCTTAAGGAACCTCGATGTAGTCATGGGACTGGAAAACCGGATCCTCTATAATCTGGTCGATGTCCTGACCGGGAGATGCCGCGTTAAGCAGGCGCTGATCCGGGACAAGCGGTATCCGAATCTCTGGATCATACCGTCTTCGTGCTCCGGTGACTCCAAAAACAATCTGAATGAAAAACAAATGAAAAATCTGCTGTCGGACCCGCGAAAAGAATTTGATTACGTTCTGATTGACAGTCCGGCGGGAATTGACGGCGGTTTTAAGCTGGCGACGGCGGATTCCGACCGCATTATTGTGGTCACAACGCCGCAGATTGCGGCGATTCACGATGCGGACTGTGTAATCCAGCTTCTGCACCGGAAAAAGGTGCCCCGGATCGATCTGCTGGTCAACGGTTACCGCAGACAGATGGTGCGTGACGGCAACATGCTCGATATTCCGGATATCTGTGAGCTTCTGGAAGCGGAGCTTCTGGGTGTTGTTCTGGAAGACGAGGAGATTATCATCAGCCAGAACCACGGGGAACCGGTGATCGGGAAGCATACGGTTTCCGACACCTGTTACCAGAATATTGCACGCCGGATTGCCGGCATGGAAGTCGCAATACCGGATTATCTTCATCACAAAGGGATGTTCTCCAGATTCTTCTGGCGGAATCATGCCGGAAAGCTGGTGTAGGATGTGTCATAGAAGCAAGGGTGTTGCAAAAGAGCGGCTGAAGCTGATGATCGACAGCCGCAGGAAAACAGCTGGATGACGAGACCCTGGCGCAGATCCGCCACGAAATTGGCGAAATCGTTACCAGATATGTCGATATTGAACCCGAAAAAAACGTTGAAATTAAAATCATACTTAAGGATTACATATGTTCAAACAATACAAACTAAAAGAATTACAAGTTCATATTGATTGCACTGGTGGTGATCTTAAATACCATCGGTGTGGCGCTGGTAGGAAGTGCAAGCCCGGGCGACCAGAAAAAAGCAGATCATCGGTATGGTATCCGGGATCATCATTATGCTTCTGGTATCCTATATTGATTATAATTTTATACTGCGTTTTTCCTGGCTGATCTATCTGGGAGCCATCGGTCTTCTGGGGCTTGTCATTGTGGCAGGAGAGCAGAGCAAGGGTGCGCAGCGCTGGTTTAAGATCGGCGGATTTCAGTTCCAGCCGTCCGAGCTGGTCAAGATTCTGATGATCCTTTTCTGGCTTACTATTTTATGCGGTAGGAGGAAAAAATAAATTCCCCGCGGGTGCTGTTCGGATCTTTTGTGCTGATCGGCATTCCGCTTGCCCTTATTCTGGCACAGCCCAATCTTTCCACGAACCATCGTTCTGGCGCTCGTTTTTGCGGCGATGCTGTTTGCCGCGGGGCTCAGTTATAAGATCGTGGTGGGCGTGCTGGCCGTGTGCGTTCCGACCTTTTTATCGTATTGACGTTAATCATTCAGGATAAGTTTCCGTTTATACACAGCTATCAGCTCGGACGTATTATGGGATGGGCTTTATCCGGATAAATATCCGGATATTGCCTACCAGCAGCAGAACTCTATCATGGCGATCGGTTCCGGCCTTTTTGGGGGAAAAAGGACTCGGCAATACCGATCCTACCTCCGTAAAAAAACGGCAAGTTTATACTAGAGCCGCAGAACGACTTTTATTTTCGCCGTAGCGGGGGAAGAAATGGGCTTTGTGGGAACGGTCACCATTATAATTCTCTTGCTTTTCATTACGATTGAGTGTATATTTATTGCTAGAAAAGCAAAAGATGCGGCGGGCAGACTGATCTGCTGCGGCATGGCGGCATTGATTGGATTTCAGAGTATCGTCAATATCTGTGTAGCGACGGGATTACTGCCGAATACCGGTGTTACGCTCCCGTTTGTCAGCTATGGGCTTACGTCGCTATGGTCATTATATATCGGTATAGGGCTTGTTCTTAATGTAGGTCTGCAGCCGAAAAAAATATTAACAGGGGGGACTTAAATTATGAACATCGGATTGATTGCACATGACTCAAAGAAAAAACTCATGCAGAATTTCTGCATTGCTTATCGTGGAATTTTATGTAAAAACGAACTTTATGCAACAGGAACGACAGGGGAGACTGATCGAGGAGGTCACCAACTTAAACGTCCACAAATATCTGGCTGGACATTTAGGCGGCGTACAGCAGCTCGGAGCACAGATCGAACACAATGAGATCGACCTTGTGATCTTTCTGCGCGATCCCCTGACTCCGAAGTCCCATGAGCCGGATGTCAATACGGTTGTGCGCATCTGTGATACCCACAATATTCCGCTTGCAACCAATCTGGCAACGGCCGAGTTGTTAATCAAATCACTGGACAGAGGAGACTTAGAGTGGCGTGAAATGTATAAATAAATGGATCTGTCTGTCCCTTCTGATTGCAGTTTCCTGCGTCAGCGGATGCGGTAAGACGTCAGCTGCCATCGAACAGCCCTATGACGTGTATGCAACCGCAGCGGATTTCGGGTTGTCCTCGAATGGCACCGCAGAGGCAAAGTCTTATTTTGCGAGTGATCTCTGCGTTTCGGAAGATGTGGCGATCGGAACGGATTCCACGGATTCCCAGGTGGCAGAGGGCGCAGGCACGTTTAATCTTGAGACAAATACCGTAGTGTATGCCAAGAATCTGTATGAGCGGCTCTATCCCGCCAGTACCACAAAGATTCTGACGGCGTACATTGCCTTAAAATATTGTGATGATCTGGACGCTATGGTGACGGTCAGCGAGAATGCCGTCAATCAGGCATCCGATTCTTCCGTCTGCAATTTAAAAGCCGGCGACGTGATCCGGCTTTCGGGATTTACTATACGGTCTGATGCTGCGCAGCGGGAACGACGCCGCAGTTGCCATTGCGGAATACATATCGGGAGATGTCGATTCGTTTGCGGCTCTGATGAATCAGGAGGCGGCAGCAATGGGGGCAACAAGGTCCCATTTTGTCAATCCGAACGGCCTTCCGGATGAGAACCATTACACCTGTGTCTATGATATGTATCTGATTTTTTCCAATGCGATCAAAAACGATACCTTTGTATCCATCATCGGCACAACCTCCTACGATGTTACCTATACCGACGCTTCCGGCGAGGCAGTGACCCATACGTGGGAGAACACCAATCAGTATCTGACCGGGAATGCAACCACACCGGACGTATTTCCGATTGTGGGCGGTAAGACCGGAACCACGGGCGAGGCGGGCTACTGTCTGGTACTGTATTCGTATAATCCATCCGGCCAGCCGATCATATCGATCGTATTCAAAGCGGACGGTAAGTCCAATCTCTATCTTTTAATGAACGAAATGCTGCAGGGATTCGCCATTTAGACGGTGGATCCCTGATTGTATATATTTATTTGAAAATTGGTTGTATTTTATGTGCATATAGACTATAATCAATTTATAAAATCAACTGCTTTTATACATATTAACGGATTTTGTGTAGGAAGCATCAGCAGGAGGAAATGACTATGATAGAGATTATTTCAGGCGAAAAGGGAAAGGGAAGACAAAAAGAGCTTTTGACCAAGGTAAATGCTGCGGTTGCCTCTGCATCCGGAAGCATTGTATACCTTGATAAGAGTCAAAGCATATGTACGAACTCAGCAACAAGATTCGTCTCATCAATGTTACCGATTATCCGATCGATAATTGTGATGAGTTCCTCGGATTTATCTGTGGTATTGTTTCACAGGATCATGATCTGGAAGAAATGTATCTGGACAGCTTTCTTACGATCGCTTCCGTAGAGACGGATGACGAGATCTGTCATGCAATTCAGAAACTGGATACATATCATCAGTGAAAAATACAACGTAAAATTTGTTTTAAGCGTCTCCAGGAACGAGGCATCTCTTCCGGATTGCGCCAAAGCAAAAATTGTCATTTCCTTATAAAATGTAAAATGCCGTAAGAAAAAGTGCTGTAGCGATACAGCACTTTTTCTTTGCCGGCAGGGACTTCTTATGCCTGATCGACAGAGCGGATGCGCCCGAACAGGCTGATCAGATAGAGACCGCCGAGTCCGACAAGCGCATAGATGATCCGGGAGAACCATGACATATTGCCAAAAATAAAGGCAACGAGGTCAAAACGGAAAAATCCGATCAGTCCCCAGTTAATGGCTCCGATAATCACCAGCGTAAGCAGTGTATAATCCAACCAATTTGTATTCATTTTCTATGCCTCCTTTTTTCTATCATAGTATGGACATGCTGCGCCGGTTTTATTCTGCTTTGCCGGACTTGTTGTTCACTCCGGGAACAAATCCCGAATTTATTGCCGCTAAAAAAAGTTGTTTTCCGGGGCTGAAAATGGTAGAATAAGAATGTTGAATTTGAAAAAAGGTGGGGCATTTTTTGAGTAAAAATAAAAAGTGGTTCGCTATCGCAAGCCGTTTAATGTCAATATCGGAATGATCATTTTTATTATTATTTTTATCTATCTGATATTTAACATTTTCTCCTACATGACGACGGAGCATATTTCCACGTATGAAGTAGAGCAGGGCACGATGGCAGAAAATAATATATACCGCGGACTGATTCTCCGCCAGGAGCAGGTCTATTCCTCGGATACGGCGGGAGCGCTGAATGTATATGTAAAGGAAGCTTCCCGGGTGGGTTACGGAAATCTGATCTGCTCCGTTGATGAAGGAGGCAGTGTGTCCAAGAAAATCGATGAAGCAGCCGGCAACGCTTCCAATCTGAGTGCGCATGATCTCTCGGAGATTGAGGATTCCATAAGCGAATTTCAGACTTCCTACAGCGCCCAGAATTTTTATAACGTTTCCACGTTTAAGGAAGATCTTGACTCTGCACTGAATGAATCCTTGAGCCTTGCCGCGCTGGACGGAATCTCTGCTTACGCCGCGGCGGCGCAGGCAGAAAATACATTTCACACCTATCATGCCGATCAGCCCGGCATTGTCGTCTATTCCACCGACGGGTATGAGGGCGTTACCACGGATACGTTTCAGTCGTCCATGTTTGACGAGGCATCCTACGACCGCACGGACGGTCAGCGGGCACTGCAGGTTGCGGCAGGAGCCCCTTTATATAAGCTGATTACAAGTGAATACTGGTCGCTTGTCATTCCAATCGGCTCCGATCTGGCAAAGCGGCTGGCGGACGATGATACCTTGCAGCTGCGTTTTATGAAGGATAACACCACGACCTATGCGACCTATACCATCACGGAAAAGGAAGGTTCCGCCTATCTGATTCTGACGCTTCGCTCGGGGATGGTGCGCTATGCCAAGGATCGCTATGCCGAGGTAGAGCTGCTGCTTAGTGAGGAGACCGGACTTAAGATCCCCAATTCCGCCATCACGGAGAAGGAATTCTATACCGTTCCCAAGGATTTCTTCATGAAAGGCGGCGATTCCGGCAGTCTGGGCATTCTGGTGCAGAGGAGCGATTCCTCCGGGAAAGCAGGGGCGGAGTTCATTGCTCCGACCATCTACTATGAGACGGATACCGCTTATTACATCGACGGTGAGGAGGTTGGCGCTTCGGATATCATCCGAAAGGCGGATTCTACGGAGACGTACCAGATCGGTTCCGGCACGGCGAGCCTGCAGGGCGTTTATAATATCAATAAGGGATATGCCATCTTCAAACAGATCGACATTCTCTATCAGAATGAGGAATACGCCATCGTGCGGACCGGGACAACCTACGGAATTGCGCTCTATGACCATATAGCACTCGACGGAAGTAAGATTCACGAAAATGATCTGATCAATTAAACGGAGGAAATAGATATGTTAAAGGAAAATTTAAAAACAGTGGAAGAACATGTACAGGAGGCTTGTAAGCGTGCAGGACGTTCCCGCGAGGAAGTGACGTTGATCGCTGTCAGCAAAACAAAACCTTTGGAAATGCTGCAGGAAATCTACGGGGAGGGCGTCCGCGATTTCGGAGAAAATAAAGTGCAGGAACTGTGCGATAAAATGGAGCAGCTCCCGTCCGACATCCGCTGGCACATGATCGGCCATCTGCAGCGCAACAAGGTCAAATATATTGTCGGAAAGGTTGCCCTGATTCATTCGGTTGATACATACCGGCTGGCAGAAGAGATCAATATCCAGGCAAAGAAACGCGGCATCATCGTGCCGATTCTGGTGGAAGTTAATATCGCCGGCGAGGAGACCAAATTCGGCACAACGGCAGAAGATGCCATGTTGCTTGTGGAAGAGATTTCCAAACTGGAAAATGTGCGGATCAGGGGACTTATGACGATTGCGCCGTTCGTTGAAAATCCGGAGGATAACCGCCTTTATTTTCGGGAAAAATAAAGCAATTATCTGTTGACATAACAAATAAAAACATAGATAATGTATCTATGGAAATTCTGTCTATGGGTATGACAGGAGATTACGAGGTTGCCATTGAAGAAGGAGCGACGATGGTGCGTGTCGGAACCGGAATTTTCGGTGCACGCAATTACAAAAAAAGCAATGAATCGCATTAGAGTATAACATGAGTGTTTTAGATAAATTTTTAAATGTCATGCGTCTTAATCCGGACGATGACGACGATTTTTACAATGAAGATTATGATTACGATGATGATTATGAAGAGGATGAACCGGTAAAACCGAAGAGTTCTTTCCGCAAGGACAAGAAGAAGGCGGAGGAGGATGATTATGAAGAAGATCATTCTATCCACGAGAAAGCCGTCAAGAGTTCTCCGAAGGTCACACCGATTCGCCCGGTCAAGAAGCAGGGAGGAAGCGGCATGGAAGTATGTGTCATCAAACCAACCTCAGTGGAAGATGCCAGAGAGAGATTACAGAGACGCTTCTCAATAACCGCACGGTCGTATTGAACGTTGAGGGACTGGACGTCGAGATCGCACAGCGGATTATCGATTTTACATCGGGTTCCTGCTTTGCAATCAGCGGTAATCTTCAGAAGATCTCCAACTATATCTTTATCATTACACCGGCATCGGTTGACATTTCCGGCGATTTCTTAAGTCTGGTAGACACGTTCCAGTCGACACGCAGTGTCCAGACCGATTTTTAGAGTCTATGAACGAACAGGATCTTTGTCAGAAGCGTCTGCTTGATCTCTCCAGACAGGCGGATCGCAAGGGAATCGTTCTATTCAGCGATTTCCTCAATTTAAATGAATTGAATATATACCACCAGTCCGAGAAGCTGTTTGCGACGAGGACCGAATGTTTTGGCGGTATTCCATGTGCAGAGCGTCAGATGATTGCCTTTCTTCCTGATGCTCTTTATTATGATTGGGAATATCCCATTTCCGCCTTAAAAATCACCCCGGCTTATCCCAAATTTGCCGAGAAGCTTGGACATCGGGACATCCTCGGATCGCTGATGCAGCTTGGCATTGACCGCTGCAAATTAGGCGATATTCTGGTAGGGGAGCAGGAAGCCTATCTGCTGTGTGAGGAGACCGTTGCGGACTATTTTGCGGAGCATCTTGAAAAGATACGCCACACCCTCGTGAAAGTCGAGCCGTGCAGCCTGTGTGATCTTAAGGTCACACAGGAATTCCAGTCACAGGACGGGATCGTAACCTCAGACCGGATTGACGCCGTCATCGCGTGCGTTTATCATCTGTCCCGCAGTCAGGCATCGCTTTTGCTGCGCCAGGAGAAGGTTTTTGTCAGCGGAAAGCTGATGCAGAATCCATCCTATACCTGCCATGCGGATGATATTATTTCTGTCCGCGGTTACGGACGCTTTATCTACCGCGGGGAATACGGGACGACCGGAAAGGGACGGCTCAAAATACATTACGACCTCTATGCAAACTGAAAAAAAGGAGTTTTTCATGGCAAAATCGATTCCGGTAAAAGCAAACGACAGTATCATTTATCATATTGAACTGGTTCATGATTTTTCAATGTTCCCTGCGTTTCTGCAGGAACTTGGCTACGGGCGCAGTCAGAAAATCTGCATTGTGACCGATTCCAACGTTGCGCCTTTGTATGCGAGGGACGTTCAGGATCTGTTGGAAAAAGAGTTTGACACGGTCATTCTTCATACGTTTGAGGCAGGAGAGCACAATAAAAATCTTGAGACGGTAAACTCTTTGTACCAGACGCTGATCGAGCAGCATTTTGACCGTCAGGATCTGCTTGTCGCTTTAGGCGGCGGCGTTGTCGGCGATCTTACCGGTTTTGCGGCGGCGACCTACCTGCGCGGCATTGATTTTATCCAGATGCCGACCACGCTGCTTTCCCAGGTAGACAGCAGCATCGGCGGGAAGACCGGCGTGGACTTTATGCAGTACAAAAATATGGTGGGTGCTTTTTATCCAGCCCAAACTGGTCTATATGAACCTGTCCGTCCTGCAATCCCTTCCTTCCAGGCAGATCATTTCCGGGATGGGAGAGATTATAAAAGCACGGTCTTATCAAAGATGCCGCTTACTATGAATGGCTGATGGCACATCATGATGCCATTTTGGCACTGGAGCCGGCTGTCATGGAAGAGATGATCGCACGAAGCTGTGAGATCAAGCGCGAAGTTGTAGAGCACGATCCAACGGAGAAGGGAGAGCGCGCACTGTTAAACTTTGGTCATACCATCGGGCACGCCATTGAGAAGTTATGCGGTTTTTCCCTGTACCATGGGGAAATGTGGGGGCTTGGAATCCTTGCTGCGGCTTATCTTTCTAAAAAAGCAGGGAAATCTGACCGAGGAGCAGCTTGCCGGTATCAGGCAGTGCCTGTCTGCCTTTTGGATTTCAGACACAGATCGATGGAATCTCAACGGATGCTGTGCTTTCTGCCACCAAATCCGATAAGAAAATGAAGGGTCGGAAACCAGGTCAAATTTATTCTGCTGCATACCATCGGAGATGCCTATATTTACCGCGAGTTAAGCGACGCGCAGATTCTGGACGGCATTCGTTATGTATGCCGGGCGTAATCCCGGTCTGGCAGGGAAAACAACATGGAAGGACAATCTATCTATGAAAGATCATTCACCTATTTTGAAACGCAATCTGACCGGCTGTGTGGCTGCAGTGCTCCTCATTCTGTTCGATCAGTTTACCAAAATGCTTGCGGTAGCCCATTTGAAGAATCAGCCGTCCAACGTACTCATAGACGGCGTGTTTGAGCTGCGCTATCTGGAGAACCGTGGCTCCGCATTCGGAATGATGCAGAATAAGCTGATAATTCTAATTCCCGTTACCGTCGTGGTGACGCTGCTTATTCTGTATCTTTTTTCAAAAAAAACTTCCCGCCACGAGACACTTTTTCTGGCTCAATGCGGTTGCCGTACTGTTTTTTGCGGAGCCATCGGGAATTTT
>VOFJ01003316.1_pt1 | contig 27674 bp, 32 predicted proteins | sample 5384081 | NCBI WGS metagenome assembly VOFJ01 (sample SAMN12384729, study PRJNA508395) | human gut metagenome | isolation source: healthy gut I | host: Homo sapiens | reverse complement strand
GCAAATGCCCAATGTATACCGGAGGAACGGATTTCTTCACCGGCCTTCGAAGTCGTGCGATAAATTAATTCCCCGGTTGAAAGTAGCGGCCATGCTATGGAAGTCAGGAAAATTGTTCTGCCCGTAAGCATTGCATATCCATGTGCCGCGTCCATGCCTATAAGATAAGGAATCTTCAGACGGGTTTGTTCGGACAGTTTTTGTAGTTGATTGCATTCTTCAGGCTCCAAATCCGCCAGCCATGCACCGAAATCATAATATCCATTCTTAAATATGGCCTCTTTATCCCATACGGTAACCATATCCATTTGCCCGACCTTTTCCTCCAATGTCATCTGCGCAAGCAATGCTTCCACTCTTTGTCTACAGGTTGTTTGGCATCCATATAAACGGAGGTGTCTACCTCTTGCGTAGACCGACAAGACATAAGAAATAAAATTAAAGTATATAAAATCAATTTCTTCATGTTTATTCAAATTTTTATCGTTTTATAATTTTCGATTGGGTTCAGGCATACATTACCCGGTTCTATTATCGGGATAACTGCTCCGGATAGTTTCACTTTCTTACCTTCATAAATAACTTCACCCATTTCACGACGTTCCAGACCTGTATTTAAAGATATGAAAAAGGAAATAGATCGTGTCCTGTTGCAAGACTCATGTCCTCTATCATCTCTTCCCAAGTCAGAAGTCGCATCGGATCGTTTTTCCAACGGGTATACTGGATATGTTTCCACCGGGCATACCAAGTATTTCCATACGTGTCGTCAAACGTTGCCAGATATACCAAAGTTTGTACCAGCCTGCTCCGTAAGAAAATTGCTGGCATACTCTCCGTCATTTGTATATCTTTTTAAGTCTAGTTTATCAAATTCTGAAGAACGGAAGAAATCTCCGCACTTTTTATTCGCATGTTGCCGGAGTTCCTCATTGTAAAAGTGCCTCTACTTTTCCCTGAAACCAACCGGCATGTGCTTCTCCCTGATTTCCAAAAAGGTACATCACCAGCCGCTTGTCCTTTCTCGTTGACCGGGCCTGCCAGTGTATGCGCCAGTTCATGTCCATAAATAGAAATCAGACTGGCTGAATCTTGACTAATAATACCATTCTCCTTAGGAAAGAAACTGTTGACAGCCCAGCCTCCTCCACTTCCGGCAGAGAGAACGAGAAACATCGGTTCCTCGGTTTGCCGAGACGGGATACCACTGCAACAATGTATCGTTTATCCTAAAGAATTCTTTTTTTTTATACATTCAAGAAGAGTATGGTTAACAGTAGGCGCATAATAAGTGACCATACCATTAATAACACTTTCAATTCCGGATAGATAGCTCCGCCACCACCATTGTTTGGGGCAAACGAGGCTCTCCTCCTACCGGAACTTGTTTCTCACATAACCAGTCCATTATTTGGTCAACAAAAGCACTTCCCGCTTCTCCATTACTTAGAAAATCATCTAAAGCCGTACCGACTGCTATACGTCCCTTACCATATTCACGGTAGCGCGGATAGGCAAACTGTCACTCCCCATTTCCCAAGGTATCCACTGTTCTGAAAGAAGCCAGACCAATATGCCGACGATTCTTATAGTTCTGATAATCTTTGGTATAACTTGCATCAAAACTCTTGAGCAACCGGTTCAGAGACCAATTATCGACCTGTTCTGCTTTTTTACAGGATCAGCCAGAATAATCAAGCTACCTCCCTCAGATACAAAATCTTTGAGCAAGAGACACTCCTGCTCCGTATAAACCGGAGCAGAAGGGTCATTCTGAAAAAGTAATGATTACGTTATATCTAAAATTAGGATACCAGGCAAAAGGATAAATCTTACGTTCCGGATCATATGGAATACGGATACGGGACACCCCCTTCTCATCCAGGACACTACCGAGTGAGGCTTGTGACGATACACTACGAAATCCTTTCTGGTGTAACATATCCGGCAATCCCACATGAAATTGAACGAACATTGATGCGAAAGATCAATAAGGACATTATATCCTTTATCTATCGTCATGGCAATGGGAGCAGGAGGATATTTCTTCCCGATTTCGACAGGTAGAGTTTCTCCGGAATGCCACGCCTCGGTGATAATTTGTTCTTCATCTTTCAGTGTGCACCCAGTGACGAGCACAGTAATCCAAAGCATTAATAAACATCTGATAATCATTACTTATATACATTTTATTTAGAACGTTCAACAGTTATCAGTTTACCGTCTGCTTGTACGGCTCTGATAGTACATTGGCTGACAGGAAGTTCGTCGGGTAAAGTGAACTTCAGGAAGTTAGAAAGTATTTTCGTTTTCCGTCTTTCCAGATTTCAAAAAGCTACCGCTTCATTACCGTTAATTATGGTTACTTGCTGTCCACTGGTACTATAAGTCGGGGTCCTGGTTATCTTTTGATTCTCTTTAAACTGAGTATAGTGACCTACATCCCCTATTTTACCAGTCAGTCCCAGACTTTCCAAACCTGCATCTCCGTCTTTCCGATCTTCAATATAGTAGAAAGGTTGAGGATTCGGATATTTGGAAGTGTATTCTCTAGTTTCTGCAATCATTGCATTGGTGACAGTATAGCGATTTGACCCATATTGTTCGATAGTTTCGTCTACCGGAGTCATAAATCGCCACATATGAAAGAAATCTGCCAACTTCTTTTGAGCACTTTCACTTGCATATTTCACAAATAGCATTTGGCGCTCTCCTACAGGGATATTATTCAAGTTTCTATTATTACGCAATTTCTTGAATAATTCCGGGTAGAAATCGGATTTGATACCGCATCGGTGGAAATAAAGCCATAATTGCCAGTATATACGCATATGAATTTCCGTATCTTCCTTCTTGGGATCGCCAAGGAAATTACAGAAAGGACGGTTATTCAGTTTCCTATCTGCTAATACGCTCAACGGAGCTCCGTTTGAACATTCTCTCCCTATTTTATAAAGTACATAATTTGAAAAGAGGTTATTGGATGACTCAAAACAACCGGTCCAGGCAATAGCTCCCTGGTGAAGGTGACCGATTTCATGGGCAGGGGCCCCAGCAGCGTCGTTCGGTATATAACTTTTCAGTAGGCATAAATTCGTCCAATGCATTAATCCCGAAACCTATTTGTCCGTTACCGGCCCATATAACTATCGTCATTGATCGAGGAACCATTCACATGATTATTGAACAATGCAGGACGAATATCCTCCAAGCCTAATAGTTCGTATTGCCAGTTCACAAAATGATCAAACATAGTGATATACTCAACTATAGAATTCGGCTGCCACTGAAGTAACTTGGTACGATGAAAATTCAGTAACATTTCATTTCCTTTAATAAGAAAATATTCATAGGTCGCCTTTTTGAAGAAGTTCTGTGTAAACTGCATCGGTCTTATCCCTTTCCAAATCAAAATAACCGCTAACTGTACCGGAAGTCAATGGTATATGAATCTTTACAGGCTTCGCATTCTCCGAAGTTAGTTCGGTGTTATACATAACAAACAACATACCATCACCCTTCATTTGGAGTTTGTTGATACCTTCATTCAACATGTATTTGTCTCCACTCAAATTGGAGGATCGAATCGCTTGTAAACTAATAGTATTCCCATAAGTTTCTCCTACCATGACTATTAATTCATCACCTGAATTTACATAGATACCAGTAGGATTATCCAAATCAGTGTATGATTTCATCATATACAGTTTATCAGCCCAATTATTAGAGTACTATAAGGTTTGTATTCCTGAATTCGGAATTTTTTTCCCAAGTATCATAAGTGCCGTTTTTCAGTTGCATAGCTATATTGATAAAATAGCCGGGCAATGCTTGAATTTGTTGCATAGTTGCCTCCGGACGCACTTCGCTACAAGTGAGATCTGTAAATACACTTAACAGCTGTTTCTCTTGTTCACTCAAGCCTGATTTCATCTCATAAAATTCGATTTCTTCACAGTTTACATAATCATCTTTTGCGGTATTGATTACAACCTTTAATTTAGTGATCTTTGCTAATGGTTTATCCATAGCAAGTTTAGTCTGCGAAGTTGACTTCTTGACATCGTATGAACCCAGAAGAATATATTCAGGTGTGTCTTGTGCCGCATAATACAGGTCAAATATCCCCCAATGACCTCCTCCGGTACTTCGCGGGTATAAACAAAATAATCCAATGTATGTGTTCCGTCAAAATCAAAACTCAAGAATGACAGGGAATTTCGTGGCTCCCGCAGCCCAAGGACTATGATAAAAAATTATTTCCACCAAGTCCATCCCAACATTTTTCTATTTCTTGTCCCGGTTGATGCTGACTGGCAGTTCCACCGATAGGTTTGAACATAACATCTCCTCCCGGTTCAACATCATCGGTATTGGGTTCCAACGGTTTTTGTTGAATAACACATTCAGCCGCTACGCCTTCATATTTCTCATTATCAAAATGAATAGAAGCAGAACGCACCTCTCCGTACATCGCATAATTATCAATATGGAAAGTATGTTCTTTACTACTCAGGGCACGTGTATCAGGAATAGTCGTCTCGTTCAACCAATCACAGACTTCTGGTATATTGACCTTATAATCTATATTGGATGTAATTTTAAGTCTTACATCTCCACCGTCGGCAGATAATGTGGTAGCAGTAAGCGGAGTAACCAAAATTGCCGGACCATATCCTAGTTGCCGAACCTTGATAGTATATTCTTTGACTGTCGAAACAACTTTTACTACTGCTTCTCTGACCTCTGGTTCTTCACTGGCAGGAATATACAGACGCACCATGTTTTCGTCAATAACTTTCGTCGCCATACACCAGTTTGGGGCAGAAGATGTAATACGCCATTCATCCTTGGATAAATTGGTAATTACCGGTATTTCGATATCATGTTTTTTGTTATCGAAATCCTGTATTAGAAATTCTTCCGCTATTTCCAATTGAGGTATAGAATGATTTTCATCTTCATCATTGCATCCACAGAAGACTGGCATGCAGCATATAAGCATAACCAAAATTAAGCTTTTGATTCTTTGTATATCTTGTTTATCCATACATTTTTAATTTATAAGTATATTATTTGATTTATTCCGCAACCCATAAATTTAACTCGGCAATAGCTATAGCATTCAGTATTGACTCATTAGAATGAGTCGATTCAATACGCAGATATCTGAACGAACCAGACATTGGCACCATAAGTTTCCGATTCATAAGTGGCTCCCATTTCTGACAATGGCAGATCATCACTTAAAGTTTTCAATAAAGTAAAGTCTATTCCATTCTCACTTGTATAAATATTGAGCTCTTGCGGATTTGCATTACCATTGTTAGAACCATTTGCGGCGGTTCTAGTGATATAGCTAAATTTAAAACCACTATACACATGAGGCAATTCAACCTGTATATATATGGGAATTCCGAGAAATCACTAGGATAACCATGAAATGCCCAATACGAATGGAAGGAGGTATTGATATCTCCATCAATGATATTGACAAGTTGCGTACGTGGATCCAATGATTCAAAATCTTCGGTTCTCGCATTACTGGAGATCATGCTTTCTGTCAGTTTGATCTCTTTTAATTCTGTTATATCAATATGCTTCTGATATACGATACCAGCCAGATAAGTATTTACCCCTTCTTTAATGTCAAATGTAGGCATACTACATTCGGACAATTCTATCGGTAACATGTATTTACCAAATTTCAAATCATCCGGAATATTAATTTTAACCGTAGCGATACTTGTACTTTTTCCGGAAACGAACGAAACCTTTTCTGCTAAAGTATAACAATTATCCGGTAGTAATTCGAAATCTGCATGATTAGTCTCATTATAAGCAGTCAACAATTCAGGATTAATCTTTAAAGTGCAATCAAAATTCCAATTATTTTCCATCGGCATACTTATAGGTATAGTAATATCGAAACTTGTTTCCCCACCTTCTTCCCGCTTTATAAGGCTGATAACCTGATTTTTCAAAATAGAGATAAGGGGTGACAATATCCGGAACAATAAATATTTGCCTTTTATCAATATTGATATCATCACTAGAATTATTCAAGACAAGTGGCAAAATATAGTTGGCCTTATCCAATTCTTTAATTTTATCAATATAGAAAAACGCTTTTACCTTTTTTGTGGTTATCGGTATCTTCAAACGCCAATGTTGGTGTTTCCAGCTTGAAACAGTTATCAGGTAACAATTTATAATCCGTTTCATTTTCTGCATTATAAATTTGTATATTAACAGCATCTAAAACAGAAACATCAACTGTTGAATATTTCTTTGAATTATATCCGGCCCTAATAACGGTGAATTCACAACTGGCTTCATTACTTGTATCATAAATAGTAACATGCTGCTCTCCATTATTTTTAAAATAGAGAATAGACTCATATTGATCCAGATAATCCTCACATCCATCATCACAAGCGCCTAATGACACTAATACGAAAAAAAAAAAAAGATGATGATTTTAAATATATTGTTTTTCATACAGTTTTCTTTTTGTTGATTTACGAAATTACCACCCATAATTTTGTGTCAGTTGTTTGTTCAAGCTGATTTCTGTCTGAGTAAACGGATACAAGTAATGTTGTTTTTGAATACACGTTTTTCAAACACTGTTCTTTCCCAAAAACTATCAGGAGTTACATCACCGCTTCCGGTAGTTTCCACATTCATACCCCACCATCTTACCCCCGTCACATTCTTCAGCGATTTTCCAAGTACGAGTATCAAAAAAACGATGATTTTCGAAAGCCAGCTCTACACGACGTTCTTTACGGCATAAATCAAGTAATTCATTATCATCAGCATGAGGATAAGATTCAGTAATAGACGGCAGAGCAACTCTTGCTCTCAGCTCTTGCCACACTTCCATTGCTTTGGTATAATAATTAGCCGGGATATTCACCCCTCTAATTTTACATTCTAACACAGCCTCTATAAAATTCAAGTAAATTTCTCCCAACCGGAAAGTCGGAAAAGTAATTTCTCCCCATTGTCCATTTGCCGAATTAGCCGTATGGTCATAAAAAGCGATTCACCAAAAAACCAGACTTAGGACGAGCGTCCGAAGTATAGCCGTTGGCCCCATGAGCAAAAAGAAGTAAGTGTCATTTCATTACCATGATGCCATTTGCTCCCACTAAAGAAAACTGTTACATAAAAACGCGGATCTCTTTCCGTACACATCTTTACAGTATTCAGTTTGTAAGAAGCAGCTCCTCCCCATGCAGGATAGACGAAATCAGTATAAGCCATCTCGTCCATAGGATAACCAGACTCCTGATCAACTATAGGACTACCGTCTGATTCATAACCTGTAATAGGAAACCTACCTGTCTTTGCCATTGGATAGGCATCCACTTGTTGCTGAGTAACCCCGACAAATCCCCAAGAAGAACTACCTGCAACGGAAGTAGGACATGTATGAGCCGACATTATAAAACGCCCTTTCGAACCGGTAGTCCATATTAACTCACTGTTCCACTTTTCTTGTGTTATGCCATAATAATTATCATACGGATCATCATCATCAGAGTGATATAATTGGTAAAGATTGCCATCAATGATCTTGTATGCTGCATCTGCTGCCGTTTTTCCACTTTGCCGCATCATAATTCTGCGGAAATAGATTCGTTCCATCAGGATTTTTAACAGAGGCATACATCGTATTTCCATTAAAACAAATCACGTGCAGAATAAAGAGTCAAGCGTGAGATTATGGCTTGGCAAGCACCTTTGGTAGCCAAGCCCTTTTTTCTGTACTGGAAGTCCAATTAGACTTCATATACGGGCTATCAATCAACGAATTCAACTCACCTATTACATAATTCACACATTCATCCCATGTATTACGGGGACGTTCCAGCTCAGCTGCACTTTTTGTAAAATCAAGTAGCTCATCATGCAGAATGAATACCGGTCCGTAGATTCTCATCATCAGAAAATAGTAATAACAACGTGCAAAACGAGTTTGTACCTTCCACTGTTCTTTTTTCATCATTGCTCAACAACGGGTCAGTACAACGATCAATATTAGCTAAAAATATGTTACACTCACGTATCCCTCTATAATAAGTACTCATACGTTCGTAAGGTACATTTGACGGATTCCAAGCTCCGGAAGTCATAATATGATATTCACGGTCCCGCATTGAAACTGTTACTTCATCAGCTGCCCCGCTCCATGGAGTATATTGGAAATCATTAGCGTCATCCGGTAAGAAACTCATAGTAGTTAACCAATATTTACGTGAATCCGCACGGGTTTCCCACACTTTATCCAAAGTCAGCGCTTCATCTTCCTGTCTATCCAGAAAAGAGTCACATGATGTTTGTGACAGCAGTAAGGCACACACAAACAAAGAAGAACAGTATTTAGTTATTTTTTTCATATATCGTTTCATATTATATTAGAATTTAGCGTTCAAACCTATTGTGAAAACTCTTAATGGAGGATAAATACCTCCGTCTGAACTTCCGGTTTCCGGATCCCATAATTTGAATTTACTAAAGGTCAGCAAATTACTCCCTGAGACATAAATACGGGTAGATTTGATAAACGTTTTTTCAAGAATAGACTTGGGAATAGTGTATCCAATTTCAAAATTTTTCAGTCGCAAGAAGCGCCCGTCCCGCATAGTAAGTGTAGATGTCTGGTTATTGTTAGTAGAACCTTCCCCCCACCGGCTTCACTCAATCTGGGATAGTAAGCAGCCTGGTTCTGTTCCGGTGTATTGGTTGTCTTCCACACATGATCGTAAATATCAGCATTGATTGCACTTTGATTAATATTACCGGTAGAGAAAGGACGCATTGCAGTGCCGCCAATATAGAAAGTACAATGAGCTATTCCCTGGAAGAAAGCATTGATATCCCAGCTTCTCCATTGGGCAGTCAGTCCGAAACCATAAGTAATCTCCGGAATATTTGTATATCCTAAAGCCACTTTATCATATGTATCAACCACTCCGTCTCCATTAACGTCTCTGTATCTGACATCACCCACACGATAAGTTCCAAAATTCTGTTCAGGAGCATTGTCTATTTCTTCCTGGCTTTGAAACAATCCTTCAGCTATAAGTCCGAAAGTATGGTTTCCTCCAGTTCCGAATGTTTTTCCAATACTGTTTTGATATTTATAAAGGTGTTCTACTTCGTCGTTATTCAGTAATTTATTCCGGGTTGAATGTAAAATTAGCCCGCCCGGTCAAAAACACCTCTCCGACTTTTTCCTCATATTCGAGTGTTGCATCCACTCCCCGGTTAACAGACGCCCCGATATTGGTTTTCGGTTTTGTTGTCAGTCCGACGATAGCCGGAAGTCCTTGTCGGTTAATAAATACCCCTTCACGTTTTTCATGAAAATAATCAGCTTGCATCTTAATTCTGTCAAACAGTCTCATTTCAAATCCCAAATTGGTTTTATAAGCTTTTTTCCCAACTGACATTTAAATTTTCAACATTTCCGACTTGGATACCTCCGCCTCCTTCACTTCCATTCTCACCATAATTCCACCCATTGTTGGTGCTGATAGTTGATTGATAAATCCACCGGTCTCCACCAATCGCGTCATTTCCCACACTACCATAGGACGCTTTCAATTTCAATTCACTGACAACCGGAAGAATTGGTTCCCAGAATTTCTCATTAGAAATCATCCAACCGACAGCATAAGCCGGGGAAAAAATCCGAACCGATGTCCCTTGGCAAAGTTTTCCGAACCGTTATATCCCATATTAAATTCAGCAAAATAAGTATCCTTAAAAGCATAAGTCACACGCCCGGCAAGTCCTTGATATTTATAAGGTAATGAAAGGGTTTTTGCTATAAGTCAGTTTCTTGTTTGTAACCTTATGATTGTATAAAAAGCATGGCACCTACACGATGTTTTCGGCAAACAACCGATTATAGTTGATACTACCTTCCAAATAGGTAGTAATGGAACCACTACCACTTTCACTAAGTCCTAATTCGTCTGTTCCGGTCACAATAGGACTACCAAAAATCAAATTCCCGTCTTCATCACGACCCTTAGCATAATATTGATTCGGTGTTTTAGAACGAACAATGGTGTTAGTATTAACCGCATCCCAGGAAAATTTAATAGAAGCTGTTAGCCCTTTGGTGACTAAATCTCCTAAATCCTGATTGATTCCGATAAGTGACTGTGCGGAATTCCAAAATTGTTCGCGATATCCGGAATGAACTAAAAGATTCCAAGGATTCTCGCCACCTTGCATACTCGGATAAGAAAGAGTTCCGTCTGAATATGCTTTAGGATAAACACCGGGAGAAGCTTCGAAAGCTCTCGACCAGATTTTATCTTTCTCTACACCGGGACCATAAAACTTCTCATATATATTGGCCAGATTTACATTCAGAACAGTAGACTTTGTTACATTAAAATCCATATTAGCACGGAAGCTATATTTATTGTAACGAAGAGATGTATCATAGTCATATCGTTGCCCTGCATTTCTAAAAAAATAGAACCTTCATTATACAGCGAACCGGAAACAAAGTATTTACAAATATCACCTCCACCGGATACATTCAAATTTACCCGCTGGTTAGAGGCCATATTCTTATAAAGTTCATGCATCCAGTCAACATCAGGATACAAATCGGGATCTGTCCCATTCTGGAAATATCCTATTTGCTCTGGAGTATAATATTCATAACCTTTCATCTCATTGTATAATTCAGCCCATTGTGCAGAGTTTACAAATTCCGGCATTTTGGTAGGTTGAGTAAAACCAGCTTCTACTCTGGCATTAATAACAGGTTTACCCTCTGCCCCTTTCTTGGTTGTAATCAAGATTACACCATTAGCTCCTCGCACACCATAAACAGCGGAAGCGGAAGCATCTTTTAATATAGAAAAAAAGAAGCGATATCCTCTACATCTACTAAGTCCAAATCCCGTTCGATTCCGTCTACCAATACCAATGGAGTGTTACCACCGGTAAAAGAAGATACCCCTCGAATATAGAAATCGGCTGCGCTGGCTTTTCCCGGTTCTCCCGTGCGATTCATCGCTACAACTCCTGCTAGTTGTCCTGCCAGTACACTCGAAATAGAAGAACCCGGAACTTTAACACCTGCCATATCAATAGTGGAAATAGAACCGATGACACTGGCTTTTTTCTGATGACCGTAACCTACGACTACCACTTCGTCGATTTTTTTCAGTATCAAACTTTAGAGTCACATTGATAACGTTTTGGTTTCCTATCGCAACTTCCTGAGTACTCATTCCTATATATGAGAATACGAGTACTCCACCTACAACCGAGTTGTCGATAGTAATAGAATATTTACCGTCCAAATCGGTAATAGCTCCCGTCGAGCTGTTTTTAAGCCATACATTGGCTCCGATAATGGGCATATTGTCTCCTTCGGAAATTACCGTACCGGTAATAGTACGCTTTTAGGAGCTGCCTGGCTGTCCTTTGCAGCGTAAGTTTGGATTGATATTCCGGCTAATAAAATAAGAAAAAACAACCGGAAAAATTGGGTGTGAAATAAATTTGGTTTCATGTATGTTTATTAAAGTTAATCACAATACTAATTTAAGATTCATAATACAGTTTCATTTAATCTCTTTACTTATTAATTTCCCCCTTTCTTTTTATTAAGTTCGACCTTTTATCTCTTTGCATTTTGAGTATACGCAAAGAAAAGGAACTTTAAAAAAGAGTGTGGGGTGGGATATTTATATTTGAGAGGGGAGGAATTAGAAAGGGGAGAAAAAAGATAGTTTTTATATAATTTATCCCCCTCCTCCTAGAGAAAGCTATTATTTTTGTAATCGGAAGGTAATACTCCAAACTCCTTTTTGAAGCATTCTCTAAAATAACGTAAATCACTAAAACCTACCGCATAAGTAACTTCAGAAATACTATACTTTTGTGATAATATCATTTGTGAAGCAACCTTCAACCGAATACTCGGATAAAAGCATTTGTTGTCTGGTTAGTCAGTTGTTTTATCTTCTTGTTGAGTGTCAATTGGCTCATTCCTATTGTACGGCAAAGTAACGAAACACTCAATTCTTCATTAGCAATATTATCTTCTACTACCTTTATGATTTTTTGAATAAAATCCCTATCGGTCTTTTCCGGAAAAACAGTAGTAGGATCTTCCTCAGACATTAAGTTATTGCTAAACTTTTGGGCCAACATTTGTCGGTTGGTAAGGATAGAATGTACTGTGGAAATTAAAATATCATTATCAAAAGGCTTACTGCAATAAGCATCCGCATAAACAGACAATCCTTCTTGCTGTATCTCTTTAGATGTCTTTGCCGTTAGAAGAATTACAGGAATATGTGAAGTCTCTTTCGTCGATTTAATAGCGGAACAGAGTTCTATTCCATTCATCTCCGGCATATAGATATCTGAGATGACCAATGACGGTATTTGAGACAAACAAAGGTCAAAAGCCTCTTTACCATTGAAAGCAGTCAATATCTTATAATAAGGACAAAACAACTCATCCAATATTTGTACAATACCTTTATTATCATCCACAATAAGCAAAGCCGGTTTATCACTCATATCTCTGTCTCTATCCTCTATTTCCGGATGTATATATTCTGATGCAGTAAAGGGAACAGAATCCTCCTGTGAGAAGGTTGTTGTCTCTGATAATGGTTCTATAAGAGTATTCTTATTTTGGGAAGGGAATAAAAACTTGAAAAACAGTCCCTTCCCCTCAGTACTCTTGAACAGAATTGTTCCTTTATGAAGTTCTACCAGACTTTTAGTCAAAGAAAGTCCGATGCCGACTCCTGATTCCGAATAGAAACGTTCGAAAATATGTTTTTCACTTCTTCTGTCATTCCCGTACCCGAGTCGGTTATGTGAATAGAAACACCTTTCTCTTGTTCCATGACATCCAATGTGATAGAACCTCCGTCAGGCGTATGCTTGATAGCATTGGAAAGAAGATTATACAGAATTTCTTCCATTTTATATGCATCAAATAACAAAAGAATGTAAGAGGCATTTGTATTAAATGCAAACTGTATCTGCTTGTCATGAGCTATTTGAAGGAATTGTGAGAAACAATTTCTACAAAATTCCACGATATCCCCCTCCCCGTAGTTCGATATCCAGTTTGCCTTTGTCTTGCTTAGACAATTTAAGTATCTGATTTATCAAACGTAATAATATAGAAAACTATTATGTTGTATGTTCATCAGATGACGATGCAATTCATCCTTCGAGATATCCGGCGTAGAAAGTAATTTTTGCAGAGGAGAAATGATCAATGTCAACGGAGTACGAAATTCATGTGACAGATTCATAAAGAAATTCATTTTCATCTCTGACAGTTCCCGTATCTGTTGTTTTTCTTTCTGTGCAAGAAAGAGTTCATTCTTCCTTTTCTCACGAATCTTGAAATTCCGGATAATCATATATACAATGAATATACTTATAAGTATATATAATAGTATAAAATACCACCGGAGTAAAAGCGGCTGCAAAACCTGAATTTCCATTTTCAGTGGTTCCGACCAAGTCTCACCATTGCAAGAGGCTTTCACTGAAAAAAGATAATTGCCGGGAGGTATATTAGTATATTTTGCCGAACGATTACCTTGTTCGCTAGTAATCCATTCTTTATCAAACCCTTCCAACTTATACTTATAAATAATTTTTATCTGTGGAGGTGAAATGCAAGGCAACGAAGTCGAATGAAAAATTATTGTTACGACTGGATAATGTCAGTTTATCAGTATTAAGAATGGAGCGTTCAATAGAATCTGCCTGTTCACTTCTTCTCCGACTTTCAGAGTCTTATTATTTATGGAAAGATTAACAAAAGAAAGTTTGGGAAGAATAGTATCCTCCGTAAACACAGCAGGAGTAAACGAGGTAATACCGTTAATGCCGCCAAAATATAAAGTTCCATTCCTTTTTTTCTATATAAGCTCTTTCACTAAACTCATTATTTGCAAGCCCGTCATTTAGTTGGTAGATTTTGACGGACAATGTTTGAGGGTCAATCCTGTTCAATCCTTTATTAGTAGCTACCCAGATAAAGCTATTGTTATCCTCTGATATAGCTTTGATACAATTATTGGAAAGCCCCTTCTGAACATTAATCCATTGATAGTTCCAATCATTAGTAGAGGGATTACGTTTCAGATAATACAATCCATTGTCTAAAGTCCCTACCCATATATCACCATTCTTGGCTTCACGAATATGAACGATGTTATCTTGAAACAACAGATTATTCTGATGAGTGGCAAAGCTAAATTTCGAAATATGGGAGAAGACGTGAAACGTTCTTTACCATTTAACACAACAAGTCCTTCTGCCGTACCAACCCATAAATTATTCTCTCTATCTTTCAGAATTGTACGTATAGTATTGGAGGGAAGAGGCAAAACTTCAGAATCAGTTTTTATAAGTTACAACACTCTGTTGAGTAGAATAATTATAAAGAGTAACCCCATTGTTATAAGATGCAATCCACAAGAAACAAGAATCCTGCACAATACTTCGGATAGAAGGGATATTTATTCCTGGAGTTTTTTGATAAACAATTTGTTTGTTACTTTCTATCCATGCTTCATAAAGGCCATGCATGGTACCTACCCATACCTTGTTTGAAGACTCTTGACCATAAATTGTATGTATCATATCATTAGGGGGAAAATCGTCTTCCCCATTATTTGTTTTTGTGTGGAGTCAAGTACACATACCTCACCATTCAGACTGCCTATCCAATAATTGCCGGAATGGTCCGTTGACATACATTCGATGTTTTTTGCCAGACATACTTTTTTTGAAAAGGGAGTCTGGTTCTTGTGGAAGCAAAATGTTCCGTTACGATAAGTGCCAATCCATATATTACCAAAACTATCCTCAGTAAATGAAGTCGTCCAGGGATTACCACTAAAAAAACAGTTTCCATAGCCCGTTCCGGTGTGAGCCCTTTCAAAGACGTACGATACAGACCGTCGAAACTAGATACCCAAAGTTGGTTATCCGAAGAAATGAACAACTCTCTCCCCGGATGGTTTGTCAGTTGGAAAAGAGTCGATGTTTTCTCATTATAAAGGTATGCTAAGCCTTTTTGAGAAGATAGAGTTGCTGTTTGTGTACAAAAAAATTTGATCAACATCTTCGAGAATATCTTCCTGAAAGCGTTCAAATGTATTGCGGACTTTATCAAAAAGCATAAACTTTTCCTTCTGCCACAGTTAAATAGTATCCGTTAAAAAGGAATACATAAGCTAGGAAAATAATAATAGGAACTCAAATATTGTTTCAATTGATATTTATTATTCTTTTGTCAATAACATCAATCCGATAAATCCCCCTTTACCTGTGTATACCCAAATCTGGTCTTCTCCTACAGCTTTGATTTTGAGAATAGCTCTTTGTATTCCGAAATCTTTCGGGAAATATGAAGAAATACGTGTAAACTGGTCAGTATCTATATCATAACAGTAAAGTCCCATTTCCGTACCAACCCATAGATTGCCAGCTGCATCTTCGGTGACGTACAACATTAATCCGGTATCTAATCCGTTATCATACCGACGATACGTTTTGAAAGAATATCCATCATACCGGACTATACCGTCAAAAGTAGTAAACCACATAAACCCTCTTGAATCTTGTATAACAGAACGTACATAGTTCTGTGGTAATCCATTAGCAGATGTTATATGTTTAAAAGTATACTCATTTGCCTGTGCCAAAGGAAAAAAAAAATGCATAAGCAAAATGATTAAAAGACTGTGTGTTTTTTTGCATAATTAATAGATTTGACTTAAATCAACAGTCAAAGATATAAAAAAAAACTGTTGTAATATTGAATTTAGTCCCCAATAGAATGGGAGAAAACGATTATCAAAAAAGAAAAACCTCTGCTTCCAGAGGTTTAATTCATTGATAGTGGACCTGGAGGGAGTCTCTCGAACCTTTTTATAAAATATCATAATCTATCAAACATCAGATTATTAAATAGTTATATTTAGCTATCATCTATCTAAATATCTCTTAATATCATTGCATATCTCAATTATTGGGTGTACTTTTGGGTGTAACTTTTCAAATACACCCAGTTTATGAACATCAAGAGAAATATCATCTTCGCACTGGAAAGCCGCAAAAAAGATGGCATTCCTATCACTCAAAATGTACCCATCCGTATGCGTGTCGTTTTTGCAAGCCAACGGATTGAGTTTACAACAGGCTATCGGATTGATATGGAGAAATAGGATGCAGAAAAGCAACGGGTAAGAAACGGCTGTACCAATAAGCTGAAACAAAGCGCATCAGAAATCAACACCGAACTACTGCGTCAATACACCGAGATACAGAATGTGTTCAAGGAGTTCGAAGTACAAGACATAATGCCCACCCCTGCACAAATCAAAGAGGCTTTCAATCTAAAGATGAAAGGAGAAAAGGAAGAGAGCCATCATGAGAAAGAGGAAGTGAAATTAGACTTCATGAAAATCTTTGATGAGTTTGTTGCCGAATGCAGCAAACAAAATGACTGGTCATCCTCTACTCTAAAGAAGTTTGCAACAGTAAAAAAGCACATCGCAACTTTTGATCCGAACACGACATTTGAGAGCTGGACGGAAAGACACTTCAATGAGTATATAGATTACTTACGCAGTGATAAAGATATGCGCAACACTTCCATAGCCAAGCAAATCAAGTTCTTGAAATGGTTTTTACGTTGGGCTAACCGAAAAGGGTATCATCAAAACACCGCTTATGACAAATTCATGCCCAAAATGAAAAGTGCACCGAAAAAAGTAATATTCCTTACCCGGAATGAATTGGACAAAATCAGAGCCTGCCAGATACCTGCTGCCAAACAATACCTTGAAAGAGTAAGGGATGTTTTATTATTTTGTTGCTTCACAGGTCTTCGGCATTCTGATGTGTATAACTTGAAACGCAGCGACGTGAAAGAGGAACACATAGAAATTACCACCATCAAAACGGCTGACAGCCTTATTATTGAGCTGAATGACCACAGCAAAGCTATTCTTGAAAAGTATAAAGATATTCCTTTCCAAAACAATAAAGCATTGCCAGTGGTAAGTAATCAGAAGATGAACGAGTATTTGAAAGAGTTAGGAGAACTGGCAGAAATAGACGAACCTGTACGGGAAACCTACTACAAGGGAAATGAACGAATAGACGAAGTCACACCTAAATATGCCTTGTTGAGCACCCATACTGGCAGACGCACATTTATTTGTAATGCTTTGGCTCTAGGCATTCCGGTATAAGTGGTCATGAAATGGACAGGGCATAGCGACTACAAAGCCATGAAACCTTACATTGACATAGCAGACGACATCAAAATTCAGGCAATGAACAAATTTAATCTCCTATAAACATGAATACGATAACAACCCTCATACCCCAATATGGGGAGCTGAACAGAATCAGCAAAGACTGGATTGTAAGCCATACTTTCTCTTTTGAAAAGCAGAAATTCATCGTTGATTTCTACTCGGAATGGAACGATATAACAGCTTTTGAACAAGCTATCCTTGAACTGGTGCTTCATACACCGCCAGAACCATGTGCCCTGCTGCTGAAAAGTCTGAAAAAGGAAGTCAGAGAATACACACGGCTTTATGAAGCTTACAGCCTTCCCCATGATGAAGTGATTATGCGCGTATGCAACCAATACGCAGACAGCTACAAAGAAGCCATCAAGGAAGAGATGGAAGTGGTAAACAGGCTGCGCAAACCGATGAACGAAGCCAACAACCGCTATGATACCATCGGCTACCGAGAGCATACACCCGAAGAAGAAAAGCTGGCGGAAAGAGAATATGAGCGTTGCAAGGCTGAATATGAAAAGGGGAAAGCCCAGCTGGACCATCTCTATGACCTGCAAACACTTGTCCGGAAAGAAGCCCGGCAATACATGAAAAACCGTTGCGGTGACATCTGTCTGCTTAGCGTACACTTCATGGGCATCCTGACCAAATATGTACCGGACGAAGAAAGCAAGCCGAATGAAGCAGACAGGCAGAGCCGTACAGACAGCCAGCCAGAAACAGAAACGGCAACCGCATCGGCTACAGCTACGACTGCCGGATTGCCTGAATATTTCAGCATGAAACTGATTTCCCTCATTCATGAAATTTGTGTAGGGGAACAGTTTGAAGAAGACATTACCGCACCGGATTTCTATGCCTGCATGAATCTGCATCCTTGTCAGTGCGTACTGAAAATAAAGCCAAGGGAAAAGATACGGGTATGCTATCTGATTTCCCTGATCAAGGAGCAGTTGCCAGAGCAGGATAAGGACAAATGGAAGGAAGCCATCCTGAAACACCTAAATATTGATGAAGACTATTACAAGTCCAAGTACAGGGAACCCGTCTCCGATTTACCCAGTATTCCCAACCAAAAGTTCGCCAAGGAAATGGACGGAATATTCCGATAACCCGTGATATTCCAATATATTTTACGACATGACCACTTATACCACTCAAAAATATTTTTTTGAGTGGTATTTTTATTTCTTGATATTCAGCGATATAACAAAACAATCCGTATATATCATCCACATACTTACCACTCAAAACCCTACCTAATTTTGCATCGTTCGAGAACAGAAAAAAACAGCCTGTGCGCAGGGCTATTGTCAAACAAGTAATCATACGGACGATGAACAATCTCAAAGAACTGTTAGTGAAACCCGTCTGGCAGATGACAGGCGAAGAGTTCCTTTTTTTAAGCAGACACGCTTCGGTACAGGCAGAAGCGCAACCGCAGCCGACCACCGATACGGAAAGAAAGTACGTGTACGGCATACTCGGCATAGCCAAGCTTTTCGGGTGCAGCCTGCCCACAGCCAACCGCATCAAGAAAAGCGGAAAGATAGACAAAGCCATTACCCAGATTGGGCGCAAGATTATCGTGGATGCGGAATTGGCGCTGGAACTGGCTGGCAAGAAAACCGGAGGACGCAGATAAAGGAGGTGATTATGGACTATATAAAAGAAATATCACCCGAACAAGCCGTTATCCTCTGGCAGGAATCCCGGTTAAGCCTGTCAAGATGTTACGAGAAAGCGCCTGAAATTCTGAAAGTACACGGCTCTGTCATCGGGACGCTGGGCAATTTCAGCGCATCCATCGGCAAAGCCAAGAGCAAGAAAGACCTTCAATGTATCGGCTATCGTAGCCGCTGCATTGAAGAACGGTACCGTGTTACGATATGCGGCTGAACTGCCCGAGGAAAAGCGGAAAGTGCTTTATATAGATACGGAGCAAAGCCCCTACCACTGCCTGAAAGTGATGAAGCGGATCCTGCGGATGGCAGGATTGCCCGACGACAGGGACAGCGGTTATCTGGAGTTTCTCGCTTTGAGAAAATACACCCCGGAACAGCGCATCAGCATTGTAGAACAGGCTAGCTACCACTCACCGGATATTGGGCTGGTCATCATAGACGGCATCCGGGATATGGTGTACGACATCAACAGCCCCGGTGAATCCACCCGCATCATATCCAAGCTGATGCAATGGACGGACGACAGGCAGATTCACATCCATACGATACTGCATCAGAACAAGGGGGATGAGAACGCAAGAGGGCACATCGGTACGGAACTGAACAACAAGGCGGAAACAGTCCTGCTGGTGGAAAAGGACAAGGGAAACAGCGACATCAGCCATGTTTCCGCCATGCACATCCGGGCGATGGATTTCGAGCCTTTTGCATTCCGCATCAACGATCGAGCCCTGCCCGAACTTGCGGAAGGTTACAAGCTGGAAGCAAGGAAGCCGGGAAGACCTGTGGAGGAAAAGTTTGACCCCCACAAGGATATTAGCGAGCAGCAACACCGCATCGCACTGGAAGCGGTATTCGGGTTGAAAGAGGAATACGGCTACAAGGAACTGGAAGAGGCTTTAATCAAAGTCTATCCCACGGTAGGTATCAAACTGAACCACCAGAAAGCTGTTACCCTTATCACCATGCTGCGCAACAAGCGGATGGTAGTGCAGGAAAACGGCAGGAAGTATTCCTTCAAGCCAGACTTCCACTATTAAACTGAACCGTCCAATCACTTCACTTTATTTCCGTATCCTATATATACGAGAATATAGCGAAGTGATTATATACAGACCGAACTTCACGGACGAAGTTACGGGCAACAAAAAAGAAACAACCGCTTCACTTTATTCCGGGGGTGTATATAATAGGAATAAAGCTAAGCGATGATACAGACCGCATAGTTTTAAGAGTTGCGGGCAAAAAGAGAAATAATCAAAGTACTCACTAAAAACGATTTCCTTATGAACATCGAGACTGCAAAACAAATCAATCTGGCTGACTACCTGCACAGCTTGGGTTATTCACCCGTCAAACAGCAGGGTATCAACCTTTGGTACAAATCCCCCTTGAGGGAAGAAACAGAGGCTTCCTTCAAAGTGAACACCGAACGCAACCAGTGGTACGACTTCGGTTTAGGAAAAGGGGGCGGTATCATTGAACTGGCTGCACACCTGTATGCTACCGACCATGTACCTTACCTGCTGGAGCGGATTGCGGAACAGACACCGCATGTACACCCGGTATCTTTCTCTTTTGGCAAGCAGGACTCTTTCGGTCAGAGCTTCCAGCAGCAGGAGATAGTACCATTATCGTCTCCTGCCCTGCTTGCCTACTTACAAGGTAGAGGAATAAATCTGGAGCTGGCAAAAAGAGAATGTAGTGAAGCCCGTTACACCCACAACGGCAAGCGTTACTTTGCCATCGCATTCCCTAACGGTTCGGGTGGGTTTGAGGTTCGTAACCCCTATTTCAAGGGCTGCATCTCTCCCAAGGATATCTCCCACATCAGACAGGCGGGAAAAAGCAAGGACTGCCTGCTATGTGTTCGAGGGATTCATCGACTTCCTTTCCTTTCTGACATTGAGACAGGAAAGCTGCCCGAATTATCCGGAATTGGACGGGCAGGACTACATTGTATTGAACTCCGTATCGAATATAAACAAGGCTCTCTATCCGTTGGGCAATTACGAACGCATCCACTGCGTTTTCGACAACGACCATGCAGGACTGGAAGCACTCTGGCAAATCCGCATGGAATACGGCAGAGACCGATACATCCGGGACGCTTCGCAGATTTACAGCGGATGCAAGGACTTGAACGAATACTTACAACAGCAGAGAGCCGAAAAGCAGGCGGAAGCCATCCGGATGAAAGCTGAAACAGCAAGCCGACAGAAGGGAAAAAGCCACCGGGGAGGAACCTGCCAAACGGGGCAGAGGGCTCAGCATGTAGGGACGGACGCGTGGACTTTTCCATGCTGAAAAAGTCGTAGCTCATTAGGGGATTTTTCGAGCCGCATTACAAGTAACGCTAAAAATCCCCCAATGAGCCAACGGGGTTCCACCCCTCTGGACACCCCCGATGAACGGCTATGCCGCCCCCAAGAGGGGTAAGAAAACAAATGTCTAACGAATCAGAAAGAAAGGAAGAACATGGGATTCGCAGTATTGCATCTTGACAAAGCGCACGGGTCGGACAGCAAGATGTCCGACCACATCGAAAGAAAGACCACCCCAAAGAACGCTGATCCGACACGGACGCATCTCAACCGTGAGCTGATTGAGTTCCCCGGTGGAGTAACCAACCGCAACGAAGCCATCAGCCACAGGCTGAAAAGTGCCGGACTGATACGCAAAATCGGTACCAACCAGGTACGTGCCATCCGCTTCATCCTATCGGGAAGCCCCAAGGACATGAAGCAGATAGAGCAGGCAGGCAAGCTGGATGAATGGTGCAGGGACAGCGTGGAATGGATGAAACGTACATACGGCAGCGAGAACGTGGTTTCGGCTGTGCTGCACATGGACGAGGAAACACCCCATATCCATGCCACCCTCATCCCTATCGTCCAGACCGAACGCAGAAAGAAGAAGTCGGAAAAACTGGTGAAGAAGAACTACCGCAAGAAGCCGAGCGGTGCAGCACGGCTGTCAGCCAATGACATCATTACCCGGCATAAGCTGAAAAAGCCTATCAGGACGGGTATGCACTGGCTATGGCAAAATACGGATTGAAGCGAGGCATTGTCGGCTCGGAAGCCCGGCATACCACCACCGCCCAATACTACCGTGATCTGCTGAACCAGACAGAGGACATACAGGAAAACATCGGTCTGCTGCTTGCCGAAAAGGAACGGGCGGAAAGCGAGCTGGCTAAAATCAAAAGTGAAGCCAGAACCGAGCAGTTGAAAAACAAGGCTACGGATGCCATGACAGCCATTGCCAGCGGAGTCGGTTCTCTTTTCGGCAGCGGTAAGCTGAAGGAGCTGGAACAAGCCAACGGAAAACTACAGGGTGAGATAGACAAACGTGACAACCAGATTCGTCTGCTGAACGAGCACATGAGGATGCAGGAAGAGCGTCATAGCACAGAGAAACACTGCCAGCAGGAGATACACCGACAGGAGCTGAACATGAAGATGAAGAAAATAGAAGAGCTGAACGAAATCATCGGCAAAGCGTTCAAATGGTTCCCCATTATGAGAGAAAATGCTGCAAATGGAGAAGTTCTGCAAGTCTACTGGATTCACGCAGGAGATGATAGATATGCTTTTTAGCTAAAAGGAAGCCCATCGTTTGCAGCGGCAAGCTGTACTCCACACAGCATAGACAGTCTTTTCAAATAAAGGATGCGGTCTGCAAGATTGAGGACGATTTGACCGAAGAACATAAGTTGGTGCTGACCATAAACCGACAGCCCATAGTACAATGGTTTAAGGAACAATGGGAAAAGTTACAGCAGAATCTGCGTAACTCGGTGCAGAGAGAGCAAAAATCCAGAGGTTTCAGAATGTAATCTGATAGTATTTGGTTGGATTTCAATAAAATTGACTATCTTTGCAAGCGGATGGAGGTAACTCTGTCCAGACATATTAGAATTTTGAAGAAGCGTTATGCTTATCTTGTAAGTTAGAAACCTGAGAAACTTCGAACGTAGTACAAGGATAGCATAGTGGTTCTCACGCTATAGCGTGTGCTGCTATCACCATATCTGTACTACAAGGTTTTCTCAGGACCTCTAACTTAGGACGTGGGCATTTGCAGTTCCACGCTTCGGGGTTTAAACTAAACGGTACTCAAGTAAGCTGCAAGACCCCAATTCTCTTTTTTATTATGGAAATTATTTTTATTGGAATTGCCGTTATCTTAGAATTTGGCTTCTATTTCATGCGGCTATATATTTATGGGTTTTATTCGAGGAATATGTTCTTCCTATACTCATATTTTGTGGAGTTGGCTCATTTTTCTTTTTGGTTGATATTTTGGATATTTGGCATAAAAAAGAAATCTTTGGCATTTCTACCATGATTATAGGTGCTGTTATCGGTTTTATTCTATGGATATGGATAACTTTTTTGGCGACAATGGGGGACATAGCGATTATGAACATGAAGATATGGATCATGACATGCCGATTCATGTAAAAATAGACAATTAATAACCCAATAAAAAAGAGTAAATATGAAAAAGTTTTGCTATTCGATTATCGGCTTATTTGTAATAGTTTTAGTAAGCAGTTGTAGTAATGGAAGTAAAGTGTTACAATCGCCTGAAGATGCCGTACGCGAAAGGTATGGGCTGCCGTGGCAAACAGAAGAAGAATATGAAGCCGCTTGCAAGTCTAACAGAAAGTTCCAAGGGCTTACACCCTTTACAGAGCTTCAAGAATGGTCGAAATATTATTATGAAGAAGATGCCGTATTTGAAGAAAAAGTCAAACAGTACGACATGATAAACAATACGCTTCAAAAACTGGCATTCGGGGTGATGTATAACAAGGGCAATGATGAAAACGCAATGAAAAAACTACTCATAGAATCAGGCTATGGCGATAATGAAGAACAATGCAAAGCCCTTATCGAAGGATTGAAAAAAGACGGATTCCTAATGAAAGAGCTGAATGAAATGCGCTTAGCGCACAGAAAGCGTATCATGGCAGAGATAACCCCTCTGTGCGAGTCTCTAAATGATGAAGGGATTGCGTTTCAGGCAGAAAGCAGAGAAGGGATAGAAAACAATGTCATCAAAGAAGCGTATGTTACTGCGAAACCAAAGGACTATGAAATACAACCGGGACAATGTCCCTTTAATTTCTATATCAAGGCATCAATGCTGAAAGACGTCTATGTGAGTAGTTGTTCGATATATAATAAGACATTTCTAATGCATGAAGACGGAGAAGATTTTATATCGGGCATAATAGGCTTTGAAGACTTGAGATTGTTTCCATTTATCACAGGAAAGTTAGTTACATTTAGGTATTTCTAATATTAAAACCAAGAAACAATGAAAATTAAGACATTTACTATTATCGCTATAGCATCATTTGCCGTTTTGTCAGTTACCGCATGCGGTGGGAAACAAAAAGCATCAATCGAAACCGAACAAACAGAAGAAACTTCAAAGACAGAAGTTATAGTGAGTGACAATAAACTTTTTATTAACTCTGATTTGTATAACATGTCGGAAGAAAAAGTGATATTCAATGCGCACGGCAGACTAGATCCTGACAACCCATCCTTTGGTACAGACCACATAGACCATTATCGCACTTTATTCGTTAAAGAAAATGGCGGACTGACCGTTGGCTATGTAGTTAAGACAACGAGAGGAATCACCCTGCAAACCGGGAAGACTTTCTATTTTTACAATGACTTATGTTTGAAGGAAAGAACAAGGGATCTTTACAATATTGTTGGGATGGTGAAAAACAATGGAGTCTTGATACCAATGAAAATCACAATTGACGGAGAGGACAACCGCATCATGCTGGAATGTAAAGGAGATGAGACGCTTACATTCGTTCCGCTTCGTGGTGATGATTCCGAAATTGAATATACGGTTCAAGCACTAAAAGATTATTGCCACAAGAACAAACTTACTATCCATGCTGTACCTTATCTGGAATTTACAGATTAAACAACTCTAATATAGCGAAATTCACTCTTTTTAGTGAAATTGGGTAGTATAATTCCACAATGGTAAAAACAAAAAAAGTCGTATCATTACTCATAAACGAGCTTGATACGACTCTTCTATTTAATTAGGTAACTACAATTCAAGAAGGTTGTTCTATTGGTTTATCAAAAATAACTAAATTCGTCAAATAGAAGACATAATCATAAATAGCCCAATCTTTATATTTATAAATACCTTCTATCGGGAACTGTAATTTGCATTTCTTTTGGGCAGTTGAAAGTATAAGAGAAATATCGTCATCCGTAACTGTTAAGCCTTCAGGAAAAAGCTAATGTAATATCAGTTATACAACCATTTAAATCCGAATACAAAAAAATATTCATCCAACCTTTTACACCTTGAGACTTATATTTATTACAAATTTCATCTAAAAAAACTGATCCTTGCAAAATTACCGGAGGTGCATATAAACTTTCTTCTGCAAATGAGAAATTTCGGATAGACTCAGCTTTTTTCTCACTTGTATTTGTAGATACATACACATTGTTACCGATACTTTTTTTTTTCAAATATTGACTGAGCAACAGTATATTGAAATGCAAGAAAAGCAAATAAAAAAAACAATATCTTTTTCATAACAGTAAATTTAATAAAGTTTGAGTAATGAATTAATGCATGATGTACCATAGTCGTAATTGCCAAACTTATATCCTTTTCCACTATATCCTCTACTATATTCTCCAAAAATATTGCTCCACTTTACGAATTCATTAATATCTATAGATGTAGGCTTCCCATTTGCACATATAGAAGCAACATACGTTTGAAATTCTCTTTCATATTGAGGTATTAAAGAAGGGTCAGTCAAGCCCGAAGTCCATAACGATTGATATGAAGGGTCACCATCTTCACCTTTAAAAGTCCAAGAATACCCAGCATGAATATATCTAATAATACCTTGATAAAAGGCTAATTCAAATTCCATCATACCTGTATCTCTTTTTTCCTTATCAGTATCAACTTTTTTACCCTGAACATCTCTTTGATACATGTGAATAAACTCATGTTCCATGCTGCTGGCTAAGATACCATAAGGAGGAAAAGCTAAACTTCCTTTTCTAAAATATGCCGACGCATATGTATCATCCAAAAAGATAGTTCCAGCATAAGAAGTCTTATTGCGTACTGCTTCATCTATATTTCTATAGCAATTTATACTGGTCATTTTTGCATAAGCATCATTAACTTCTTTAATTTCAGCAGAAGTTAATGTCGGAGCTCCTCCTGTAAATAACGATGCCAAATTAGCGTTTAAGGCAGTTGAAACTGAACGGGTGCTTGGTTCAACATTACCTATAAATTCATCAACCTCATTAGTACAAGAAGACCAACATAGCCCAACGCATGTAAGTAAATACAAAATTTTCTTTTCCATAAGAGATCTGATTTTTAAGGTTATTACAAAACAGGAAGACTGTCACTATTTATAAGCAACTAATCATCCATGTTAATATATTTTCAAATAACAATTTTAGAAAAACAACTTAAATCGCTTACAGAAAGGATTAGATTATTTAATACTTTAAAATTTCAAAGGGGATGGAATGGAGTAACAAAATCGGGGTATTCACAAAAACTCAAGGTACAAAACAACAAGCAATACAGAAAAAAAACACCATTAGTTTTCATGATATACTTACCGCTCATCAAAAGTGGACCTGGGGAGAATCGAACTCCCGTCCAAACGAGGAAACCATATGCTTTCTACATGCTTATCTTTGCCTTCGGTTTTCGAGCATAAGCAAGACCAAAGCCACCAACCTATGCCTTATCTCCCTAATATTTCGTAAGAGCTATGGAGAAGAACTCAAACTATCCCCGATTTTGCTGTGCCGCTTTATCAAACGCTTCGGAGCAAGAGCTTTTGAGCGACATCTCGTTTCCACCACTTTGGCAGAAATAAAGCTAATCTACTATACTTCGATTAAGCAGCGAGAGCATAATTTTCGTTGCCAGATAAAATTTTGATAACTGAGATTTAAGTGGAAATTACCGACCCACTGCATGCTTACATACCATTCCAACTCGCTGTCAATTCCAGTCAAGCCCAAAATGATATTTCAAAGTTACGTATTTATTTGATAAGAACAAACAAAACAGCAAAAAAATATAATAGAATACCACAAGGCATCATAATAGTTAAATTATTTAAGACTTGTAGATAGTGCTTGATATAAAGAATGATAATCAGACTATCACTTTTTATTTTAGGGTGTATTTTGGGGTGTAAATCCCGTAATAATCTGATTATCAATCTTATTTGTGGAGCTGGAGGGAATCGAACCCTCGTCCAAACGAGGAAATCATAAGCTTTCTACATGCTTATCTTTGCTTAGATTTTCGAGCAGCGGCAGAACCAAAGCCATCAACCGTTGCCTTATCCTCTAAATTTTCACCCGCGCCACGAGGCTGACACGAACTATCCCCGATTTGACTGCACCACTTTATCGGAATGCTTCGGAGCAACAGCTTCCGAGTGATGTCACGTCCCAGCACCTGGTGCCGGGATTAAGCTAATCTACTATGATTCGATTAAGCAGCAAGAGCGTATTGTCTTTCGCCAGATAAAATTTTGAAGACTGAGATTAAAGTGCAAATCAACGACGCA
>VOFJ01003809.1_pt1 | contig 27676 bp, 37 predicted proteins | sample 5384081 | NCBI WGS metagenome assembly VOFJ01 (sample SAMN12384729, study PRJNA508395) | human gut metagenome | isolation source: healthy gut I | host: Homo sapiens | reverse complement strand
TGTAGGAATAAGTATTATCTAAATAATTTTAATTGTTGCAAGATTGGCAATGATATATTTATAGAAGATTGTGGTTTTTCCCATAAATTCATATTTGAAACAGATATAATTGGAGTAAAGGTAAAAAATGATGATTTAAATTATTATGCACATGAAAACTTACCAAAATTAGATGCAATACATGATTGGTGTTCTAAGAATATTACACAAAATGGATTCTATTTTATTCATTATATTCTTATAGACGAAGAATTAATAATCTGCAAAATTTTAGATTTAGACAAAACCCAAAAGAAAGATTTGAAGCAATATTTAAAAAAAGGATTATTGAATAAATTGAACGATTAACACCCTTTTACAGCCTTTTATTAGACTTTGCAAAGACCTTTTTTACCTTTGCAGAAAGAAGAAAAGGAAGAAATCATGCAAGAGATTTGGCTCTTGCATGAATAAATAGATTTATTATCTATCTTCTTCTTTAAATTCAGAATCAAAGTCTGATGAATCGTCTTCGGTAATTATACCGTCTACTCCTAAGAAGAGTAGAGCTAGATTTTCTGGTTTACTAATATCAAGCATACGCATTGAATTTTATGTTAGACAATAAAATTAATTTGCAATTAATTTATAACTAATTGGGCTTGGCTTAAATTAATTGCTTATAAGTATAACAAAAAAGTAGCCAAAGAAGAAAGCTGTGAATAATCAGACAAAAAATGTCACACAAAAAAAAAGATTTGTGTGACATTTATTTTATTTAGCTTTATAATATTGATTATAAATATATTATATTTGATTATTTGATAAAAATATTATTATATTTAATTTGAAAATTTACAATCTTTAAGGGGCTTTAAACTGTAAGATTGTATATAGTTACCTTGCTGATTTTTTTTCATAAGCAGCCACACTGTTATTCAGATTCTTCAGATTTTCATCCATAATTGTTTTCAGATTATCCGGATTGTTCAACCCGAGAGAGTCCAATGCTTCATAATCAGCATAAACAAGTGCCACCAATTTCTTGTTGTACTCGATAACAAGGCTTTCAAGGATAAAAGGCAGGTTGTTGAGTTTGGTTTCCAGTTCTTCGGGGAAGATGTTCTGCCCGCTTGAACTTAAAATCATTGTTTTCAATCGTCCGCGAATGAAGATGTTGCCGTTTGCATCCATTGTGCCGAGGTCGCCGGTACGTAGCCAGCCGTCTTCGGTGAATACTTCGTTTGTAGCTTCGGGATTCTTATAATATCCCACCATTACATTCTCGCCCCGGACTTGTATTTCTCCGGTTTCTGCCTCCGGGCTTTCCTTGTAGATGCGTGCCTCCATAATATCCAGAATCTTTCCGGAGGAGCCTAGAACGAACTCATTCCATGGAGCATAACTGATAAGGGGACCACACTCTGTCATTCCATAACCAATAGTAAAAGGGAATTTTATTTTGTAGAAAAAATTCTTCCACTTCTTTTGTCCATAGCTGCGCCGCCGATAATAATCTCTTTGAAACGGCCACCCAGCGCATCAATCAGTTTTTTGCGTATCTGATTGTAGATTTGCGTATCAAGCAAGGGATGTTGAGTGCCCACTTCATACCTTTCTTATTAATGAGCGGCTGAATGATGTTCTTGTATATTTTTTCGATGACTAATGGAACAGTGATAATCAAATTGGGTTTCACCTCCTCGAAGGCTTTCAACAGGATTTTGGGAGAAAGGGATTTTTACCGAGCAAGGTGACATGGGTTCCGACTGCTGTCGCTGTCAGAAAATCAAATGCACAGCCGTATGCATGAGCGAGCGGGAGGAAAGAAAGCACTTTATCTCCCTTTTTCAGTAACTCGGTCCGAAATACCGAAAGTGACGTTTCCTGCCAGGTTGTTTCCGGTAAGCATAACCCCTTTACTGAAACCGGTCGTGCCGGAAGTATAGTTTAGGAGCATTACTTTATCGTTGGATAAAGTGGTATATTGTATATTTTCACGGCTGAATCCTTGCGGATAAGAAGAATGCATTTCTTTATCAAGATTCTTCAGGAATTTCTGTATGGTTTCCCCGTCGCGTTGGTAGAGACAACGGAAATCGGTTAATGAGAATACACCACGCAATCCGGTGAGTTTTTCTTCCTCCAGGTTATCCCAAATATTGTCACTGGTGAATAAGAAAGTTGATTCGGAATGGTTGACAATATGGTGAACATCGTTTGGAGAAAAGTCCTGTAAGATAGGGACAATAATTGCTCCGTATGTAATTGTTGCCATATAGGCGATGCACCAATGGGCATTATTTTTGCCGATAACTGAAATCTTATCCCCTCTGCGGAGGCTACAATGTTTGAATAACAGATGTAAACGGGCGATTTTTTCAGCTACCTCCCCATAAGTATATTGGGTATCTTCTCCATAATCTGTGTAACAAGGCAAATCCCAATTCTCACGAAAACTGTTTTCGTATAGTTTAATGAAATTCTCTTTAATCATTGCACGTTTTTTAGTGAATTGTGCAAAAATAGGAATAAACTTTCGTATCCTAAAGCGTTTTACTAATAATAATGTGTAACTTTGCACGAAATATGTGTTTATAACAGCTTATGATAGATACCACTGTATTTCAAAAATAAGACAGCCGTTTATTATACTTTAGGCTGCAAATTAAATTTTTCAGAGACTTCAACTATTGGTAAAATTCTGCGTGAAGCAGGGGTCAGAACTGCGCGCGTAAAGGAGAGAAAGCTGATATCTGTGTGGTAAATACCTGTTCGGTGACGGAGATGGCGGATAAGAAAGTGCCGGCAAGCGATTCATCGTCTGGTAAAACAACACCCTGGTGCTTTTGTGGTAGTGACCGGATGCTATGCGCAACTGAAACCCGGCGATGTGGCACAGATAAAAGGAGTGGATGTCGTGTTGGGTGCTGAACAGAAAAGTGATTTGCTCCGGTATCTCGGCAACCTGCAAAAACATGAAGAAGGAGAGGCTTTTACTACTGCAACCAAAGATATCCGTTCATTTTCACCCTCGTGTTCCCGTGGAGACCGTACCCGCTTTTTCCTGAAAGTGCAGGACGGCTGTGATTATTTTTGTTCGTATTGTACGATTCCTTTTTGCCCGTGGGCGTAGCCGTAACGGAACAATCGCTTCTATGGTGGAACAGGCCGGGCAAGCTGTTGCCGAAGGCGGAAAAGAAATTGTATTGACAGGTGTCAATATCCCGGAGATTTCGGTAAGACAACAAGAGAAACCTTTTTGATCTTGTAAAAGCATTGGATCAGGTTGAGGGTATAGAACGTTACCGTATATCTTCCATTGAGCCAAATCTGCTGACAGACGAAATTATTGAGTTCGTATCCCGTTCGCGTAGTTTTATGCCTCATTTTCATATTCCGTTGCAATCCGGTAGCGATGAGGTGTTGAAATTGATGCGTCGTCGTTATGATACCGCTCTTTTCGCATCGAAGGTGAAAAAAAGATTAAGGAAGTGATGCCGGATGCTTTTATCGGTGTTGATGTGATTGTGGGTACTCGCGGCGAGACGGAGGAATACTTCGAGGAGGCTTATCAGTTTATCGCCGGATTGGATGTGACACAGTTGCATGTGTTTAGCTATTCCGAACGTCCCGGCACGCAGGCATTGAAAATAGACTATGTTGTTTCTCCGGAAGAAAAACATCAGCGCAGTCAGCGGCTGTTAGCGCTTTCTGATGAGAAAACGCAGGCTTTTTACGCCCGACATATCGGGCAGACAATGTCGGTTTTAATGGAAAAATCAAAAGCGGGGACTCCGATGCATGGGTTTACGGAGAACTATATCCGTGTTGAAGTGGAAGCGGACAACTCATTGGATAATCAGGTAATCAATGTCCGTTTGGGAGATTTTAACGAAGATAAGACAGCACTTAAAGGTACAATTCTGATATAAGTATGAAATCCAAACTTATCTATTGGCTGGTATATGGTGGAATGTGGTTGTTTTCGGCACTTCCGTTCCGGGTTTTGTATATGCTCTCGGATCTTAATTGTCTGTTGATGTATCATGTGGGAAAAAATATCGCCGTAAGGTTGTCAGAGGAAACTTGACGAAGTCATTCCCGGAAAAGACTCCCGCTGAAAGGTTGCAGATAGAGCGTAAATTCTATCGTTATTTGTCGGATTATATGCTTGAAGACTTAAAACTTCTGCACATGTCGGCTGAAGATCTTTGCCAACGGATGATTTACAAGAATACGGAACAATATCTCGAACTGACGGAGAAGTATGGCGGGATTATTGTGATGATTCCGCATTATGCCAATTATGAGTGGTTGATCGGAATGGGAGCAATAATGAAGCCGGGAGATGTACCCGTACAGGTCTATAAGCCATTAAGAGATAAATATCTGGATGAACTGTTTAAACGTATTCGTTCTCGTTTCGGGGGATATAATATCCCGAAACATTCTACTGCACGGGAGATTATAAAGTTGAAACGTGAAGGAAAGAAAATGGTTGTCGGTTTGATAACCGACCAGTGGCCTAGTGGTAATGACAGGTATTGGACTACATTTTTAGGTCAGGAAACAGCTTTCTTGAATGGGGCGGAACGGATTGCTAAGATGATGAATTTCCCGGTCTTTTACTGTGAACTGACTAAAAAAACGCAGAGGATACTGTGAAGCGGAATTTAAATTGATGACGGAAACTCCTAAGAATACAGCCGAAGGAGAAATTACTGAAATGTTTGCCCGGTATCTGGAACAGACAATCCGTCGGGAGCCGGCTTATTGGCTGTGGTCGCATAAGCGTTGGAAAGCCTCCAGAGAAGAATGGGCGGACATCGTGGAACAGGAGAAGGAAAGGCTGAAAAGAGAAACAAAAAGTAATGAAAGTATCAGTAGTCATTTTGAATTGAATGGGTGTGATATGCTTCGCACTTTTCTTCCGTCGGTAGTCCGGTATTCGAAAGGAGAGGGGGTAGAGGTTTGTGTGGCTGATAATGGTTCTACGGACGCTTCGGTGGAGATGCTCCGACAGGATTTTCCTTCGGTTAGGGTGATTCTATTGGATCAGAACCATGGTTTTGCAGACGGATACAACTTGGCTTTGCAGCAGGTGGAAGCCGACTATGTTGTTCTTTTTAAATTCGGATGTTGAAGTAACGGAACATTGGTTGGAACCGATGATTGCGTATCTTGATATTCATCCGGAAGTTGCTGCCTGCCAACCGAAAATACGGAGCTGGCGGCAAAAAGATCATTTTGAATATGCCGGGGCGGCAGGTGGCTTTCTGGATAAATATGGTTATCCCTTTTGTCGCGGACGTATAATGGGAGTGGTTGAGAAGGATGAAGGCCAGTATGATAAGGTCATTCCCGTTTTTTGGGCAACAGGCGCGGCTTTGGTTATTCGTCGTGCCGATTATAAGGAAGTGGGCGGACTGGACGGACGTTTCTTTGCGCACATGGAAGAAATTGATTTGTGCTGGAGGTTACGCTCTCGCGGACGGGAGATTGTTTGTGTCCCTCAAAGTAAGGTCTATCATGTAGGTGGGGCTACACTTAAAAAAGAGAACCCCCGAAAGACCTTTCTTAATTTCCGTAATAACCTTGTCATGTTGTATAAAAATCTCCCGGCTGAGGAGTTAAATAAAGTGATGCGTATCCGGGCTTGCCTGGACTATGTGGCGGCATTTGTTTTTCTTCTGAAAGGGGATTGGGACAATGCTTGTGCCGTGATGCGTGCAAGGAAAGAATATAAGCAGATTCGTCCTTCATTTTTCTTCTTCCCGTGAAGAAAATATGAGAAAAAAAAGAAAGTTGGATCTGATACCTGAACGGACAAAAAAATAGTATCTTGTGGCAGTTTTATGCGAGAGGATGCAAACGATTCTCTCAATTGTCGGACTTAAAAGGATAGCGAAATGGAAGCAAAGGTTAGAAGGGGCATCGGGCTGGTGGCACATGATGCCATGAAGAAAGATCTCATCGAATGGGTATTGTGGAATTCAGAACTATTAATGGGAAATAAATTCTATTGTACAGGTACTACCGGTACCTTAATATTGAAAAGCACTGAAGGAGAAACATCCGGATGAGGAATGGGATTTTACGATTCTAAAATCCGGTCCCCTGGGAGGTGACCAGCAAATGGGATCGCGCATTGTAGACGGTCAGATTGATTATCTTTTTTTCTTCTTTACGGATCCCATGACACTGCAACCGCATGATACGGATGTAAAAGCATTAACCCGTCTGGCAGGTGTGGAAAACATAGTTTTCTGTTGTAACCGTTCGACGGCTGACCATATAATCTCCAGCCCTTTATTTATGGATCCTGATTACGAACGTATTCATCCCGACTATTCCGGTTATACGAAACGTTTCGAGAATAAGCCTGTCGTGACGGAGGCTGTGGAATCTGTGAATAGAAGAAAGAAGAAGAAATAGAAATTTCCGGAAGATTAATTGCAGAAAGAATATAATTTGTAGGGTATCCCAAGCTGGATACCCTTTTTATTTTCTACTACAATACAACTCAATGCCTGCGGCATCAATGTCTGCTCCCATAGGTGGATTCCGCTTAGAAAGGCGAAGCTCCACTTCCTCAATATCAGGAAATGTCTCGAAAAGTTTTTTTGTACGATTCTGCCACCGGCATGTTCCAGCAATTTGGAAGGAATCGCCATTTCGGTTTTTATCACATTATGTACTTCGGCGTAGTTGACTGTATTCTGTCACTTCATCCGTTTGTGCGGCTTTGCTGATATCTACTTTGAGTTTCAGGTCAATGACATACTCATTTCCGATAAGATTCTCTTGTGGTGCTACTCCGTGGTAGGCGTAGCAACGGATATCTTTTAAAAAAATAGTACTGTTGTTTATCTTCATGTTATTCTTGGTATCTCCCATTATTTTAGTCTTATTTTTGGGGAGCTCTCCCTGTATATTTGATAAGCTCGCCTATCTTCTTATTAAGTTCTTTAGCCTTCATTAGTTGTTCCAATGTGAGATGCATTCGATATCGCCAGTAATTTCTCGGGTTCGACGGCACGTTGATCCGTTCTTCCTGCACATTGGGATTTCTCCATTTTCCGTCAATCGACAACCAGTCTTGCAGGGAAAGAATACAGAGAATTGAGTTACTGTTGAGATGGTTACGTACCACCTCCTCGCATAGTTCGGGGGTTGCAACAGTTGGAGCAATGCCATAATGTCCTAAAATCGTATTGCATAATAACATTGGGTCTGTTGATAATCTTCTTCCCACCAGCCACGTAACGTAGACATATCGTGAGTGGAGATTGTGCAGACAGACCGGTACGGATACTCATTCAAATGCCCGAATTCATACATCGGATTCTTAGGCATCCGCTGAATTTCCAGGCTAAGGATGCGTAAGTCGTTCATTACCGATGCAACGCAATCGGGAATCATCCCCAAATCTTCTCCACAAACCAACATACGGGTTGATTGTGTCAGTTGGGGTAACTTCTTCATTGCCTGTTGATACCAGAACTCGTTGTGCCGATGATAATAATACTGGTCATAGAGCTTGTTAAAAGCATTCTTTTCTGCCTCACTCAATGAACGGAAAATAAAGTCGCGCTGTACTCCGATGCGGGATGATATTTTCCTTCCTCTTTCTTGTCCGGAACAAACAGTACGTTGCTAATTAAAGAATAAAGTCCTTCCCGAATCCAAATACTGTCTTCATCTTTTCTGTCGGAAAAGAAATTTTCCACTTCCCGTTGAGTCTCAAATCCCGGTTTCATGTGGTAGATACCGGATACATCAGTTGTTTGAAGAAAGTTCTGTTTCACGAATTCGGTATGCGGCCCGAACACTTGCCCGAGGAAAGACTCATGGATATAAGGAAGCAGATATTCGTCACGGAATGTAAAACCGAAACTCTCAATTTCTTCCCCGGCTCATAGGGAGAGAAGGGGTAAATTGTCCTAATAAGCCGTGTACAGCGTGCATTGGTATTTCCCAAATACGGAAGAACCCGAGAATATGATCGATCCGGTAAGTATCGAAGTATTCTGCCATTTTTGGAAACGTCTCATCCACCAGCGGTAACCGTCCTCTTCCATGATATCCCAGTTGTAGGTAGGGGAATCCCCAGTTCTGTCCGTTTATCGAGAAATCATCGGGAGGTGCACCTGCTTGTCCGTTGAGGTTGAAATAATAAGGCTCCGTCCAGGCTTCCACACTATTCCGGCTGATACCGGATAGGGATATCTCCTTTCAGTGCGACACCTTGCTCGCGGGCATATTGGGTAGCGGCCAATAACTGCAAATGCAGATGATACTGAATATAAAAAGTAAAGGGCGATATGCGGATAATCTGCCGTCTCCGGCTGGCACATCTTTTCTATCTCCTTTGCATGGTAAGTAGAATATTTAGGCCATTCACGGAAATTCGGTGTTTTGTAGGCATCCGTAAATAACTGAAAACAGCATACGGTTGCAGCCATTCTTTATTGGCATCGAAAAACTCTTTGAAACCTTTGGAAGATAATGTCTTTTCTCCGTCCTGCCGGAATAATAGGCGGTAATACTCCCATTTGGTTTGGTTGACTGCTTCATAGTCAATGGCTGGCAGACTGTTCAATTCTTTTTGTTTTTTGTTGAACCTTGCTACCGCTTCTTTGTCTTTTGAGCGTTCCCATTTGCCTTATATCCGCGTACATCGGGTGAAAAGCATAAATAGAAATACTATTATAAGGATAAGAATCAGTCCATGCGTGTGTCATTGTTGTGTCATTGACCGGCAGAATCTGTATCACCTTCTGATGAGTAGATACAGCCCAGTCAACCAACCGTTTCAGATCACCGAAATCCCCGACTCCGAAGCTCTTTTTCTGATTTTAAGGAAAATACGGGTATAGCCATACCTGCTCCTTTCCATGCAGGAATATCGAAATAGACATACCGGTCGGAGATTACTAGTGTCTCGTTGGTCTTTAGTTCCGGATCGGCTAAATACCGGTTAGGATTCTTCTCCCAACAATCCGCTTTTTTTCCTGTTTGTTATAGAGGATAAACTTATATTCCAGCGGGAACTTCAGTTTACTTGCATCCAGTTCTATCTGCCATTCCGGAAAGTTTGCATCACTCATGAGGACGGCCTTCTCCGGATTCCAGTTGCCTAATGCCTTTTGATTGCCGCAGATTGCCAGGCAGTAATCCTTGTTGATACGCGGAGCATAAGCCTTGATAACCAGCCCCTTTTTTTGTAACTTTGCGGAATTTCTTCCCTTTCAGGATGTGCCAGCAGGGCTTCTGTAAAAAGCAGAACTGTAAAAGCATAATTGCTCGGGAATATTCTTCCAGCAGTCATTAATTCTATATTTCTTCTTGGAGGTACCGGACAGGAAAAAGACATCGGGAAAAACTGTCCCATTCTTTGCGGGTCACAATTCCGTTCTGTTCTATCTGGTAATCGTAATGAATTGTCAATCCTTCGTTGGGAACTTCGAATTCCAGTTCTGCCGTCCAGTAGATACCGTCTGTGGTATGCAAAGGGACAGATTCCGGAGACAGCCCGGCAATTCTGACCTCTTCTCCCCAGTTGGTGCGGTATTCTATATTAAATGATAAAATCATATATATTAGATTTTGATTGTATATGTAAGACACTGCAAGTATAAGACATTTTTTGAATAAAAAATAAAGGAGCCGCACCGGACTCCTTTTTAATCTTTTGTTTATATATTAATTAACATACGTGACTATGTTTATCCACATCTGGAAGCGCCGCAAGTAGTACAAATCAGACAGCCTTCCTGATAAACCAATGTCTCGTTGCCACAGTTCGGGCACTTCTTACCTTTGGCTTCCGTTCCATCCTGAATATACTTCTTCAATGCACGTTCTACACCGTTTTTCCAAGTGTTGATACTTTCACTGTTCAATTGCAGAGAACCAACCAGTTTGATAACCTGTTCAATCGGCATCCGGTAGCGAAGCACGCCGGAAATCAATTTTGCATAGTTCCAGTATTCCTTGTTGAACTTTTCGGACAACCCTTCAATAGTAGTCTTATATCCGCGTTTGTTTTCAAACTGGAAGTCATAACGTTTTGTTCCATCTTCGTCTACATTTTTGATGATACGTCCGCAAGTTACGCTCTTAGGCAGCAAGATACCTTCGTCGTCATCTTGCAAACCAGTGAATATTTCATAGGGGTGTCCGTCCAATAATCCGACAAAAGCTACCCATTTTTCCTTGTTGTTCTGGAAACGGACAACGTCTGCTTCCAATATTCTCGGACGTACCTCTACAACTGTAGGCGGTTTGCAAGGAGGAAGTCCTTCTTTCTCTTTATCCGATTTCGTAGAGATCAGCACTCCGGAGCGTGAACCGTCACGATATACGGTACAGCCTTTACAGCCGGATTTCCATGCTTCCACATACAGTCGGTTTACGAGATTCTCGTCCACATCGTTCGGCAGATTAATGGTTACGCTGATGGAATGGTCTACCCATTTCTGGATACGTCCTTGCATCTTCACTTTCATCAACCAGTCTACGTCGTTAGAAGTAGCTTTATTATAGGGTGATTTGCTTACCAGTTCATCGACTTCCTCCTGAGTATAGCGTTTAGCAGGGTCATAACCGTTCGCTTCCATCCATGTAACAAACTTATGGTGGAATACAATGTATTCCTCGAATGCGTCTCCTGTTTCATCAACGAAATCCACATGTACATTGGTGTCATTCGGGTTGACCTTTCTTCTACGTTTGTAAACAGGCAGGAATACAGGCTCGATACCTGAAGTTGTTTGCGTCATCAGACTTGTTGTACCGGTAGGGGCGATAGTGAGACACGCTATGTTACGGCGTCCGTACTTTTTCATTTCCTGCATATAGCTTCCGGATCAGCTTCGGCCAAGGCGTTTGATGAACGGATTGTTCTGTTCACGTTCGCTATTGTAGATTTCGAAGGCACCACGCTCTTTGGCCATTTCGACAGAAGAACGATAGGCACCCAAAGCCACTGTCTTGTGTACTTTCTCTGAGAATTCTGTTGCTTCTTCCGTACCGTAACGCAATCCTAAAGCAGCAAGCATATCACCTTCGGCAGTGATACCTACGCCGGTACGACGGCCCTGACCGCTCTTCTTATAGATCTTTCTCCCAAAGTGCACGTTCCGCATGTTTCACTTCTTCGTTTTCCGGATCTTCATCAATCTTCTTCATGATACGCTCGATTTTCTCCAGTTCGAGGGTCGATAATATCATCCATGATGCGCTGAGCCAGAGCCACGTGCTTCTTGAATAAATCAAAATCAAAATATGCGTCCGGCTTGAACGGATTCACTACATAAGAATATAGATTGATAGCCAGCAATCGGCAAGAATCGTAAGGACACAATGGTATTTCACCGCATGGGATTAGTAGATACTGTCTTGTAACCCAGATCAGCATAACAATCGGGCACAGATTCACGTATAATCGTATCCCAGAACAATACACCCGGTTCTGCCGATTTCCATGCATTATGTACGATCTTCTTCCACAGGGTAGAAGCGTCGATTTCCTTTGGTGAATGCAGGATTGGGCAGCGTCAATGGGATATTGCTGTACATAAGGTTTGCCCTCTACGGCAGCCTGCATGAAAGCATCGTCCAGTTTGACTGATACATTTGCTCCGGTAACCTTTCCTTCCGTCATTTTTGCATCAATGAATGCTTCGGAATCCGGATGTTTGATAGACACACTTAACATCAACGCGCCACGACGTCCGTCCTGGGCAACTTCACGGGTCGAATTGGAATAACGTTCCATGAACGGAACAAGGCCGGTAGAAGTAAGAGCCGAGTTTTTAACGGGAGAACCTTTCGGGCGGATGTGAGACAGGTCGTGACCTACACCACCACGTCTTTTCATCAATTGCACTTGTTCTTCGTCGATTTTGATGATAGCACCATAAGAGTCTGCGGCGCCGTCCACTCCGATTACGAAGCAGTTGGATAATGAAGCCACCTGATAATCATTACCGATGCCTGTCATCGGGCTGCCTTGGGGAACGATATATTTGAAATGATCCAATAGATCATATAGTTCCTTTGCAGTCAGGCCGTTCGGGTACTTAGATTCGATACGTGCCACTTCATTTGCAATTCTCCAATGCATATCTTCCGGAGACTTTTCGTAAATATTTCCGAAAGAGTCCTTGACTGCGTATTTGTTTACCCAAACCCTGGCAGCAAGCTCATCGCCTTGAAAATATCGTAAAGATTCTTCATAGGCTTCATCATAAGAATAAATTTGTTTTTCCACGATGTTATGTGTCTTAGATTTTATTTTTAATAAGTAATGTGTAGAAGTTTACTTATCATTAACACATGTGGTTGCAAATCTAAGAATGTTTTTTCATCTATCAAAATAAAAATGAAATAATTTATTAACAGGTTGCAAGTTTTCCATTTGTTTATGCTAAGTCTTTGATAAACAGTGAAATTGAAATAGGTTCAAAGGTTAAAGTTCTCCAAAAAGAAAACTATTCTATTTCGCTAGATGTGGTGGAATGAATTTTTCTCTTTTTATATCTTTGCAAAAAAAAGGATATGTTTGAAACCGTAAAGAACAGAAGAACTATCCGGAAATATCTGCCTAAAGATATAAATCCGAGTTTGTTAAATGATTTGCTTGAAACCTCTTTCCGTGCTTCTACAATGGGAGGGAATGCAACTTTATAGTGTGAATTGTCACGCGCGTGATACAGAAATGAAGGAGAAACTTTCGCCTGCACATTTTAACCAGCCAATGGTAAAAAATGCACCGGTCGTGCTTACTTTTTGTGCCGATTTCCGTCGTTTTTGTAAGTGGTGCGAACAACGAAAAGCTGTACCGGGCTATGACAATTTAATGTCTTTTATGAATGCCTCTATGGATACTTTGCTTGTTGCACAGACTTTTTGTACACTGGCGGAAGAAGCAGGACTGGGCATTTGTTATTTGGGAACTACTACTTATAATCCGCAGATGATTATTGATACTCTGCAACTTCCGGAGCTGGTATTCCCTCTCACAACTGTAACGGTAGGCTACCCGGACAGTATCCCTGCACAAGTTGACCGTTTACCTTTGGAAGCGGCTGTACATCAGGAAACCTATCATGACTACACATCCGAAGATATTGATAAACTGTATGCCTATAAGGAATCGTTGCCTGAAAATAAACAATTCATCGAAGAGAATCAGAAAGAAAACGCTTGCTCAGGTTTTTTTACAGATATACGTTATACAAAAAGAAAGATAATGAATTTATGTCCGATAACTTGTTGAAAGTACTTCGTCAACAAGGTTTTTTGAAATAAGTACTTGAAATAAACAGCAGGTATCAAGTATTATCGCAGTTACATTTGCTTTATATGCACACGCATGGATAATACTTAATACCTGCTATTTTTATCGTTGATTTAGTTTCTCTTCTTCAGCAGTGATTCTATTTCCTGTACTTCTGCACTAAAGCTTTTGTCTACCTCCAATTGTCCTTTTACGGTTTTGCAGGCGTGAAGTACCGTTGCATGGTCTTTGTTACCAATGAACTTACCTATCTTAGATGTTGAAAAGTCTGTGTGGTTTTTAGCCAGGTACATGGCAATCTGGCGTGCCTGAACCACTTCTCTTTTTCTGGATTTCGTATGTATAGCAGACGGTTCCAAGTCGAAATGCTTGCATACGACTTTAAGAATATCGTCAATTGTTAACAGCTTTTGTTTCGTTGTGAACTACGCCATGTACAATGTGTTGTGCCAAATCCAAATCTATTTCTTTGTTGAAAATAGTGGAACGAGCCATGATAGCAATGACGATACCTTCCAGATCGCGTACACTTTCATTCACATTTTCGGCAATATAATCGATCACTTCCGGCGGGAATTGTAATCCGTCGCGGTGTATCTTGTTGCGTAGAATGTTTTTGCGAAGTTCTACCGTCGGCTTTTTCAAGCTCGGCTACCATACCCCATTTGAAACGGGTCAACAGACGTTCTTCGATACCTTGCAGCAACACTGGGAGCGCGGTCGGAAGTCAGAATGAGCTGCTTGCCGTTCTGATGCAAATGATTGAAGATATGGAAGAAGTTGTTCTGAGTTTTGGTAACTCCGGCAAACTCCTGAATATCATCAATGATAAGTACATCAATAGTCTGGTAGAAGTTGATAAAGTCGTTGGTCGTGTTGTTACGTACTGAGTCTGTATATTGAACCTGAAATAAATGCGCCGAAACATATAAAACTCTTTTTTTTCGGGATATATTTCTTTGATTTTCGTGCCGATTGCGTTTGCAAGGTGCGTTTTTCCTACTCCGGAAGCTCCGTAGAGGAATAACGGGTTGAAAGCGGTACCTCCCGGTTTTTGTGCTACGGCTTCGGCAACGCTTCTTGACAGTTTGTTGCTGTATCCTTCGATGAAGTTCTCAAAGTTATAGTTGGGGTTTAAGTGTGGATCCAAATCCTGAACAGCAGGAGCTTGCAGGAAATTGGGTGCTTTGTTGGCACCAAATATACTTTTAGGGGTAACAGCGGTAGAACGATTGCTTGCTTCGAGATTCACGGTTTGATTCGGAATCGAAGTCTTGTCCACCATGACATTGTACATCAACTTGGTGCCTTCGCCAATGACCTTATATAATGTCTTGCGTATTAGATCTACAAATCTCTCTTCCAGAATTTCATAGAAAAACTGGCTCGGGATCTGCAAAAGATTAAAGTTTTGTCCTCATATTTTAATGGAACAATCAGGGGCAAACCAAGTATTATATGTCGTCTCAGGGAACATTGTCTTTAATTACGTCGAGACAGCGGTTCCAAAGTACGACATGATTGGATTCAATCATAGTAACTTTTAATACATTTATTAATTAAGCAAAACTTCTACGTTTGCAAAATTGGGAATCTTATTCGGAAAAAACAAATCTATTTTTTTCTTGTTTTTTTCATGCGAACAATAATGTGTTTACTTTCAATGACTTATACATTTCTATAAAAACATGATGCCTCTGAAGGCTATTGCATTTTTTATAAGTATCTGTATAATAGCTTTTTATATCCCTAAATTATGTAGCTTTTCTTTCATTTATCTGTTTGTACGGGAATATTATTTCGGTTTATAGATAGACATTTGAAGAGCAATCTACTTTCTTTTGAAGCTCTCTCGTTATTTAGATAAAATCTATATAACGATGAAAACTTACTTATCTTTCTTGCCGAATAATGAGAAGTGAACATAACGCTTCGGATGTGCTTTCAGGTCTTCAAGCAAACTGGCTGCATTTTCTGTTGTAGCGTTCAGATTATTGTATAAAGTCGGGTCGTTGAAGAGCAGGCCGAGCGTGTTGTCTTTGCTGTTTAATTTCTCTGTAAGTATTTTTACGTTAGCCAGTGTTTCGTCTATTTTTTGAAAGTGGCTGCATAATCTATTTCCTTTAAATTACCGCTAATGGCTATGAAAGTTGTCTCCGATTGTATTAAGTTTCCCGGTGAGCTGGGGGATGTCTTTGCTCATTAGTCCTTTCATCTGTGAGCTGACTACTGCCAGGTTGGCGGTGGTAGTCTCCATTGAATGCAGGGTGGCAGGGGATGCTCTTGTCTCCCAGAATATTGTTCAGGGAGATCAGGATTGAATCCAGCTTGGGCAACATTTCCTGCACTTTAGGCATGAGCTGTGCCACGCTTTCCATCATTCCGTTATTCAGTTTGCCGCCGGGAATCGTATCTCCTACGGCATATTTTTCGCGCGGATTGTTGGCGAGAAGGATGTTCATGCGCACACCTCCCATTAACTCGGATACCAGTTCGGCGCTACTTCCTTTGGGGATACGCAGTTCCGTATCCAATTCAACTTCGACGATCACATTTCCCGGGTTCACGTAGTCATAATAGATGTCACGTACAATACCTACGCGGACACCGTCTGCAAATACCGGACTTGATTTGGTCAGTCCGTTTACGTTTTGAAATTTGGCATAGAAATAACTGGAAGGCTGGAACATGTGTATACCTTTCAGCCAATTAATTCCATAAATCAGTACGCATAGTGCTATTATACCTGCAATACCTATTCTGACTTCTTTTGTAATGTACTTCATTTTATATTTTTATTTATTTTTTCTTTTCTTGAATTCGGCAATCGCTTCGTTGACGTTCATTTTCTCGCCGTTCCGGAAAGCGATGATAAAGGCATCCTTGAATTGTGCCGTGATGCGCTACGTTTCGTACGCAATACCTTATTATAGTCGGCAGAGGCACCATACGTATATTTATAGATTCCTTTTTCTTTATAATAGTCCACTCCTTTCAGTCCTTTCAACCTTTTGTCATTTTTGGTGAGAGGCTTGGAAGAGGTGAGTATCTGTATCTTAAACGTAATTTCACTGTCATTGGTTGCACTTTCTACTACAATAGGACGTTTGGGCGTTGTTTTTCGCTGTTACGGCAGGCTGGGGAGAAGCTTGTGCGATTACCGGAGCATTTTTCTCCTCCTGTTCTTCGGCAGGAATAATCGTCTTGCTGACTCCTGTCAGGCGCAGTTCATGTTCTCTCTTGTAATTCAGAAAAGCACGGTAAATTCCGTTCGCCATTGTATTGGCACCTGCTTCAGTGTTCAGGTAACGTTCCTCTTCCGGTGTGGAGATAAATCCTAGTTCCACCAGAATGCTTGGCATGGCACTTGCTTTTAATACAAGGAATCCGGCTTGGTGCACGCCCCCGGTCCACTCGTTTGCAAGTATGTCGGAATTGTTTCTGCACCAGTGAAGCCAGATGCACGCTCTGCTCCATATATTTATCCTGCATGAACTCAAATATGATATAAGATTCTGCAGAATTCGGATTAAAACCGGCATATCTTGTTTCGTAGTCGCTTTCGTAGAGGATAACGGCATTCTCGCGCTTGGCAACTTCCAGGTTGGCGTCTGATTTGGCCAGACCCAGCGTCCAGGTTGAAGCCCCTTTGGCTGTACGGTTGTTTGCCAGCGCGTTGGTGTGAATGGAAATGAAAAGATCGGCTTTCGCGTTGTTTGCAATTTCCGCCCGTCGTTCCAAAGGAATAAAGACATCTTTGCTGCGCGTATAAATCAGTTTGACATCATCACAGTTCTTTTTTATCAGATTTCCCACTTTCAGGGCAACGTTCAAATTGATATTTTTCTCTTTCGAGATTTTGCCTATAGCACCAGGGTCATGTCCACCATGTCCGGCGTCAATAACTACTACGAAATCCTTCCCCCATAAGTGGTTGGTACATGAGGGTAGAAAAAGTAGCCAGAGGCAAATAAATATGTATAATATGTACGGTCTATTCAGTTTCATATCTATAATACGGTGCAAATGTAGTAGAAATTTGTAGAAAACTCATTATTTGCCATTAAGTTTTGTGTTTTTTTTCGGTTTAAAGGTAGCTTTTCTCCTGAAATCTCCGTTACTTTGCACCCCGAAGTTAAAATGTACGCCGATGCTTAAGTTTTTAAAGAATTGGACATTACCTATCGCTATGTTGGTAGGCGCTGTGGGGGTATCCTTTGTTCATCAGTCTATCTTTCCTGACTCCTTATCTCATATTCACGATGCTGCTGCTCACTTTTTGTAAAGTATCTCCGCATGATTTGAAACCAAAGCCACTTCATGCATGGCTGTTGTTGATCCAGATTGCGGGGGCGCTTGCTGCTTACTTGCTGCTTTATCGTTTCAATAAAATTGTGGCGGAAAGGGGTCATGGTTTGCATTATCTGCCCTACGGCTACTGCTGCGGCAGTGATTACTTCCAAATTGGGAGGGAGTGCGGCGAGTCTGACTACTTACACATTGCTGGGGAATATTGGAGCAGCTATTGCCGTCCCTATTTTTTTTTTCCTTTGGTGGAAGTACATCCCGATGTTAGTTTTTGGGGAGCATTCTTTGTTATATTGAGTAAAGTATTTCCATTATTGATCTGTCCTTTTCTGGCTGCGTGGCTGTTGGGCAAATGTCTGCCGAAAGTGCATCAGAAGCTGTTGGGCTATCATGAACTTGCTTTCTATTTGTGGGCAGTCTCTCTGGCTATTGTTACAGCCCAAACGTTGTATTCGCTGTTGAATGACCCTGCGGACGGCTTTACCGAAATAATGATTGCAGTCGGGGCTTTGGTTGCTTGTTGTTTGCAGTTTTTCTTAGGGAAAACAATCGGCTCTGTCTATAATGACCGTATCAGTGGCGGTCAGGCATTGGGGGCAGAAGAATACGATTCTGGCTATTTGGATGGCACATACTTATCTCAATCCGTTATCTTCCGTTGCTCCGGGATCGTATGTGCTGTGGCAGAATATTATCAATAGCTATCAGCTTTGGAAAAAGAGAAAGAATGAGATGAAAAATTAAATATAAATAACTGAAATATAGTGATTTATAGAATGATGCGCACGGATTTCAGAATACCAATAAATCCAAAGCAAACGTACTTGACTATTCGTTGGATATGAGAGCGCAATCTAAAGAGCGTGGCAGTCTGAATTATGAAAAGATTATTGGCAACACTATCCGTGAATTGAAATTGTGACTTTACGGCAGAAAAGTTGTCCCGATTATCCCGACCTTGACAAGCAAGACTATCTTGTTTTGAACTCTGTTTCCAATCTCCCAGCTTGTGAAAGTCGGGGCTTTGTGCATAAAAAAAAGAGGTGTGCATTTTGACACACCTCCTTATTTTTGTACTTTTGTCACATATAACAAAACGCAAATGGATATAAATCAGAATTATAGAGAAGCAGTAAAGACCATAAAAGAAGCTATTCTGCGCAGCCAGTACCGTGCAGCCACATCGGTGAACAAAGAACAGCTATCTCTTTATTACGGCATCGGACGTTACGTGTCGAAAATTCCCGTACAGGCTTTTGGGGGAAAGGTGCAATTGAACAAATATCTTCTCTGTTGCAAAAAGAATTGCCGGGACTAAGGGGATTTTCAGCAACAAGCATAAGAAATATGCGTATTTTTTATGAGGAGTGGGATAAGGTTTTAAATCATCCGCCGTTGGCTGATGATTTGGTGTTGAATGAAAAATTGCTTCTTGTAGAAATTCATCAGCCAGTGGCTGGCGAATTTAATTGGTCTGACTTCCTTTCAATTGGCTTTAGCCATCATACCGAAATAATATCCAAAGCCAAGACTTTGGAAGCAAGGCTATTTTATATACATGAGTGCGCCATTCGCTATTGGAGTAAATACACTTTAAGGGATTACTTAAAAGCAGACCTGTACAGCCACCGGGGAACTTTGCCTAACAATTTCGCACAAACATTGCCTGATACTAAGCAAGCGCTAAAAGCTGTTTGTTCATTCAAAGATGAATACTTGCTCGATTTCATCAATGTGGAGGAACTGGATGAACAAGAGGAGGATTTAGACGAAAAGATAGTAGAAAAGGCGATTGTTGCCAATGTGAAGAAGTTCATTATGACCTTTGGGCAAGATTTCAGTTTTATAGGCAATCAATATCGCATGGAGGTTGCAGGCGAAGAAATGTTCATTGATTTGCTCTTTTTCAATCGGGAGCTTAACTCCTTGGTCGCAGTCGAGTTGAAATCCGGGAAATTCCGTACATCTTATTTGGGGCAGTTGAATACTTATCTATCCGCCTTAGATACATATATCAGAAAGCCGCACGAGAATCCCTCTATCGGAATAATCCTTTGTAGAGAGATGAATCAAACCTTTGTAGAGTTTGCAGTTCGTGATTATAACAAGCCGATGGGAGTTGCTACATACCGTGCTTCTAAAGATATGCCCGAGCGACTTCGTAACGCTCTGCCGGACATTGAGGATTTGAAAAAGCTATTGTAAGGCAAAAGCCTTGTTTCTTTTTTGGCAGGTAATTGCCTTTTGTTACCTTTGCACATGAAGTCCACCACTAAGCGAATTTCTTCGTTTTTTTTTGTTACTATTTTGTTATCCACAGTTAGTGATAGGTGGGCTTCTTCTTTGATAATCAGATTAATATGCTATTTGGTATATAATATGTGGCAGAATATTATTAATTCGTGGCAACTGTGGAAGAAGAGAAAGAAGGAAATGGAATAATGGTTGCAGTACATTGTAGTTGCATCGGTGAATAACTGATATTTAGGAGCTACTGTCACGATTTTCGCCGCTATTTTCCAACTGTACCGTTTCTTAAGGCAAAAAATAACTTTCATGACTCTCATTCTTTTTGCTAATATGCTGGTATCCTGATAAATAAGTATGATAGATCATTCCGAACTCCGGTATCTATCATACTTTCTTCATGAAAAAAATGAGCATCTGTCATTCCTGTTTTACTGCTTTTATTGCTTAATCTTTCCCAGTATTTGCCCGCACATAAATTATATGGCTACCGCTTCCAATGGTGTCGAGTACCCCTTCTTTCACCCAACCGTTCAACTCATTCAGCGCTTTGTTCTTCAGGAGTCCCGTCAGTTGCGTATATTCCTTGCGTCGTATCATCGGACGTTCATCCAGAAATCTCTCCAACCTGCGACGACGTTCTTCCACCGGAATTTCGGCAGAATGTGCAAATCCCGACTTCGCTTTTTCTACAAATCCACGAACCTTCTTTCGGAAAGAAGATGAAGGACGAAAATTTACATTGTCGAAATAGATGGACTGCGCATGTATCTCTTTGGCATCCATTACCGGACGTGCTTTCAACTTGGCTGAAAAATATCCGAGGTCGCCCAATTGAACGTGATAACCACTGACTAAATATTCAGATATTTTATTTTCAATCGCCAGCTGAACTCCTTCGATGTCTGCCGGGGGTAAAACTGGAAGCCTGGGCGATCTCTTTTACAATGCGTTTAAAGTCGATAGTCCCGTTCGATACGATGCGGGGATACAACGGCTGTTTATCTTCATCTTCTTTTTGAAGACGGCTTTTTGCGAAAATCATACTTTGCGTACATCTCTTTTCTTTTATTGGTTAATGTGGGTGAAATGCCTTTCCAAAGGCGCTCTAATGCTTGTTTTGCAGTAAGATAACCTACCTCTGCTGCCTGAATAATCAGCTTGGAGCAGCTGCTTTTTTCGGGCACACATTTGTGGGCTGTACAGCCCGCGAATGTAAACTGCACAGCCCGCATACATGGGCTGTACGGCACACGTATGCGGGCTGAAGTCTTACTGCCTGCAAAGATACATTATCCCGGCTTTATTTGCAAATTTAGTAAGTATTATTTCTGTAAAATAAAAAGCCGTATGATGCGGCAAATAAAGATACGGAAATTTGTTTGGACGAAGTGCTTGTTGTATCTTTGTATAGTTATAGTGCAGCTTTCCCTTTTACTAGAATGAATAATAAAAAAAAAGATGAAAATAACATTAGTCAGAGACGATGGCAAGGTAAATACCTTACGGACGTTGAAAATAGAGCTCCTTCTGGAGCAGATGAAAACGGAAGTCAAGGCGCAACCTGTCTCCAAAATGAGGGAAGCTTTGAGATATACTCTTCCGGGAAATTCGATTGAAGGCGTGCGTAAGGTTCCCAAAGTGATTCCTGCCGCAGCTTTTGTCCGTAAAGAAGGAGTGATGACTTTGAACGAATATAACGGCATAGTGATGATGGAAGTCAATCATCTTTCGGGAAGGACGGAAGCCGACGAGATAAAGGAATTAGTCAAAGAGTTTCCGCAAACGTTCCTCGCTTTCACAGGCTCCTCCGGTAAATCAGTCAAAATATGGGTACGGTTCACACTTTATCCGGACGATCGCTTGCCGGTCTCACGCGAGCAGGTAGAGCTTTTTCATGCGCATGCTTATCAGACGGCCGTGAAATATTATCAGCCGCAACTGCCTTTTGATATTGAACTGAAAGAACCGTTGCTCGAACAATATTGTCGGTTGACGTACGATCCCGAACTTTATTTCAATCCGGAAGCGATGCCCATTTATATGAAGCAGCCCGTCAGCCTTCCCTCCGAAACGGCTTTCATCAGGCGAACGCGGGAAACCGATTCTCCTTTGCAACGAATGGCGCCCGGATATGAGAACTATGAAGCATTGTCGGTGCTTTTCTCCGCTGCATTCAACAGGGCGCTTGAGGAACTGGACGGATATCGGGAGGGAGACGATATACAACCGTTGCTGGTGTGTCTGGCGGAGCATTGCTTCCGGGCGGGTATTCCCGAAGAAGATACCGTGCGGTGGACGAAGGCGCATTACAGGCTCCCTTCGGACGAGTTGCTGATTCGCGAAACGGTGAAAAGTGTATACCGGACCGCCAAAGGATTCGGAAAGAAGAGCAGTTTGACGGCCGAACAGCTTTTCGCCATGCAGATGGATGAATTTATGAAGCGTCGTTATGAATTCCGATACAATGCGTTGACCACGGAGGTGGAATATCGCGAACGGCATAGTTTCAACTTCTATTTTCGCCCGGTAGACAAGCGGGTATTGGCGAGTATTACGATGAACGCCATGTGTGAAGGAGTGAAAATGTGGGACAGGGATGTCATCCGTTATCTGGATTCCGACCATGTGCCTATCTATCATCCTGTGGAGGATTTCTTGTACCACTTGCCTCGCTGGGATGGTAAAGACCGGATTCTGGAACTGGCTAACCGCGTTCCCTGTGATAATCGGCACTGGGCACCGTTGTTCCGGCGATGGTTCCTGAGCATGACTGCCCATTGGATGGGGGATGGATAAAAGACATGCGAACAGCACTTCGCCTTTGCTGATTGGCCCGCAGGCATACCGGAAGTCCACTTTTTTGCAGAATGCTTCTTCCTCCTGCTTTACAGGCGTACTATACGGACAGCATTGATTTCAGTCGGAAGCGGGATGCGGAGTTGAATCTGAATCGCTTTTTGCTTATTAATATGGATGAGTTCGACCAGATAAGTCCCACCCAGCAGGCTTTTCTGAAGCATATTCTGCAAAAACCGGTGGTGAACACGCGCCGTCCGAATGCTTCGGCGGTGGAAGAACTTCGCCGGTATGCTTCGTTCATCGCTACGAGCAATCATCGGGATTTGTTGACGGATACTTCCGGTAGCCGTCGTTTCATCGGCATTTATATGACGGGAGGCATAGATGTGTCGCGTCCCATTGATTATGAACAATTGTATGCACAGGCGTTGGAACTGCTTTATCATAACGAACGTTATTGGTTTGACTCCGAAGAAGAGGCTATCATGACGGAAAGCAATCGTGAGTTTGAACAATCACCCGCTATTGAACAGTTGTTTATATGGTTTATTATCGTGGGGCAGAAGAAGAGGAGGAAGGTGAATGGCTGTTGGCTATCGACATCCTGCGAAGGATTCAGAAAGCAAGTAAGATGACATTCTCTGCCAGACAGGCTTCTTATTTCGGACGTATCTTGCAACGGCTTGGGGTGAAATCCAGACGGAAAACGTATGGTACGTATTATCATGTCGTACCTTTGAGGTAAAATAGATACTTCATTTTAATAGTATAAGTATGATAGATACCGGAGATAATAGTTATCTATCATACTGATAGCTTTAGTTATAAGTGATTTATAAAAATGAATGAGAGTATGATACTAGTTTTTTACTCATAGAGAAGATGTTTTTTTCTAATCTCTTTGTAATCCTGTAACTCCTTTTGCCAACTATTCCGGATAGCCTCTTCCGATTCTCCTTTGAGGATAGCCTTGCGTACGCTGTCAGTTCCCATCAGCAAATCAAACCACCGGGCACGGGAGAAGAAAGCGGTACCTTCGCCGGATAAACGGTAGAAATGCAGGAAATAGCGGAGTGTAAATCCGTTCACATCGTCTGCGTTCCGGAGGTCTTCGCCGTAGCAGACTACATTTTTTGTGCATCGGATTCTTGTCAAAACCGGGGAGAGAGCGGGGAGTGAAAGTAAAATCTCCGTATTTTTGTTGGGTGCGCCCAATACTTGGAAAGGAAATGTCGTTCCCCGCCCTACGCTGACGCGGGTAGCCTCAAACGGGCAGAGTGACGCATACAGGCGAATGGACTGATCGTTCGGCAGGTTGGGAGAGGGCTTTATGGGAAGCGAATAGGGTTCTCCGTGTATCCACCCTGTGGCTGGAATTACTTTTAATGAACAAGGATTTTTCTTGTGGGCAATCCAGCCTTCTCCGTTAATCATTCGTGCCAGTTCGCCGATAGTGCATCCGTGGAGTACCGGGATAGGAAGCATACCGACAAAACTCCGGTAGGCCGGTTTGAGTATCGGACCCTCTACGTAGTCGCACACGGATTGGGCCGGTCTAGTACAATCATTTCCTTATTGTTTTCTGCACAGGCTTCCATTACGTAGTACATTGTGCTGATATAGGTATAGAAACGTGCTCCCACATCCTGAATATCGAATAAAATAACGTCGATGTCTTTCAGTTGGGCGGCAGTCGGCTTTTTGTTGTTTCCATAAAGAGAGACGATACTGACTCCGGTGCGGGAATCTTTTCCGTCTTTCACCGTTTCACCTGCATCCGCGTTACCGCGGAAACCATGTTCGGGGGCAAATACCTTTGACTACGTTGATATGCTGTTTCAACAGAGTGTCGAGCAAATGAGTCTGCCCCGTTCCTACAACAGAGGTATGATTGACCACCATTCCGACACGTTTGCCTTGAATGAACGGCAGATATTGTTCGAAGCGTCCGGCGCCTGCGACAACTTTGCCGCTAATGCATTCAGGAAAGACTGTAACAAACAGAAAAAAAAAATGAGGAGAAGTTCTATTTCTCATGTCGGTGATTTTTTTGTAATATTGCACAAAAATATTAATTTCTCATCAAGAGAACAAAAAATAGAGCACATGAATCCATACGAAATCATTGATAAGTATTATCCGGAAAATACGGAGCAGCGGCAAATCTTAGTAATACACAGTCTTTCTGTGGCCGGAAAGGCCATGAAAATACTGGATGCGCATCCCGAACTACGTTTGAACCGGAGTTTCGTGAAAGAAGCCGCCCTATTACATGATATCGGTATTTTTCAGACCAATGCGCCTACGATTCAGTGTTTCGGTTCGCATCCTTATATAGCTCACGGTTATTTGGGAGCTGAAATCTTGCGTGAAGAAGGTTTCCCGCAGCATGCACTGGTTTGCGAACGCCATACAGGGCCGGACTATCCTTGCAGGACATTGTCGACCAACAGCTTCCTCGTACCCCATCGCGAGATGTTGCCCATAACTCTGGAAGAACAGTTAATCTGCTTTGCCGATAAATTCTTTTCTAAGATCTCACCTGGACGAAGAAAAGTCGGTAGAGAAAGCCCGTCATAGTATTGCAAAATATGGTGAAGAAGGCCTAAGCCGCTTTGATAGATGGTGTTCTCTCTTTTTATAGCACTAAAAAATAATTAAATAACGAAGATTCTAACTCATATTTGGTGAAGATTGTGTACTTTTTGCCACTTCAAGCGTAAACTATTAGTTAATGGCGCCATTGAAAGCAAAAATACTTATATCATTCATACTGCTGATTGTCTTACTGATGCTTCCCGATGAGGCTACGTCTCAGCGTCGAAGAAGAGGAATGATTGCCTCCAATACTGCACAAAAAGATTCCCTCCAGGGAAATGATTCGTTGAAAGCAGATACGGTTACGGTACGCATTGATTCTATCGCACCGGCTAAGAAGAAACAACCGCTCGACGCACCGGTTATTTATGAATCTAACGACTCCACAGTTTTTACTTTGGGAGGAGCCGCTACACTTTATGGTAGCGGAAAAAGTGAATTATCAGAACATCGAACTGGCTGCGGAAGTTATTTCGATGAATCTGGATAGTAGTACTGTGCACGCCTACGGTATCAAAGACTCTTTGGGGAGTGGAAAAAGGTAAACCGGTATTTAAAGAAGGAGATACCTCGTATGATACGGAAACAATCCGATATAACTTCAAAACCAAGAAAGCGGGAATTACTGATATCGTCACCCAGCAGGGAGAAGGATATGTGACCGGAAGCAAGGCGAAGAAAGGGGCCAATGATGAAATTTTCATGGAGCATGGGCGTTATACGACTTGTGACCACCATGACCATCCTCACTTCTATATGCAGTTGACAAGGGCCAAGGTGCGTCCTAAAAAAGAATGTGGTGACGGGACCTGCCTATCTGGTTGTGGAAGATGTGCCTTTGCCGTTGGCTGTGCCGTTCTTTTTCTTCCCGTTCTCCAGCAGCTATTCTTCCGGTTTCATTATGCCGACTTATATGGATGACTCCAGTCGCGGTTTCGGTCTGGCAGAAGGCGGATATTATTTTGCTATCAGTGATATCATGGACTTGAAAATGACGGGAGATATCTTTACCAAAGGTTCGTGGAGACTTTCCGGATTGACCAACTATAATAAACGCTATAAATATTCCGGGACGCTGCAGGCGGACTATCAGGTCACCAAGACTGGAGATAAAGGGATGCCGGACTATACAGTTGCTAAGGACTTTAAGGTGGTATGGAACCATCGACAGGATGCTAAAGCCAGTCCGAACACTACATTCTCTGCCAGTGTGAACTTCTCGACCAGTAGCTATGAACGTTCTAATATCAACAACCTTTATAATTCGCAGTTGTTGACTCAAAATACCAAAACATCAAGTATTAGTTATTCTCGTAGTTTTCCCGATATCGGTCTGACCTTATCCGGAACTACCAATATCGCACAGACCATGCGTGACTCTTCCATTGCGGTGACGTTGCCCGACTTGAATATATCGTTGAGCCGTCTCTTCCCCGTTCAAACGCAAGAAAGCGGCCGGGGAAGAACGCTGGTATGAAAAAGATTTCTCTTAGCTATACAGGACGTCTGACAAACAGTATCCGTACTAAAGATGACCATTTGTTCAAAGCCGGACTAAGCTCATGGGAGAATGCGATGAACCATAACATTCCTATCAGTGCTACTTTTACGCTGTTCAAATATTTGCAGGTCAATCCTTCTGTGAATTATACGGAACGTTGGTATACCCGTAAGGTAAATCAGCAATATAATGAGGAAACACATAGACTGGAAGCATTGCCGGGCGATACGATTAACGGTTTCTACCGGGTATCCAACTATTCGGCAAGTTTGAGTCTGAGCACCAAATTGTATGGTATGTACAAACCTCTTTTCATGAAGAAAAAGGAAATACAGATTCGTCATGTGTTTACGCCACAAGTTAGCCTGAGCGGTGCTCCGGGATTTAGCAAGTATTGGGAGGAGTATACTGATTATAACGGTGATACACAATATTATTCTCCTTTTTACCGGACAGCCTTACGGTGTGCCTTCGCGTGAAGGTTCGGGTACGGTTAGTTTCTCTATTTCCAATAACTGGAAATGAAGTATTATGATGCAAAGAAGATACGGTCAAGAAGGTGAGCCTTATTGATGACTTGAGTGCAAATATGTCTTATAATATGGCGGCAAAGGAACGGCCGTGGAGTGATTTGAACATAAATCTGCGTTTGAAGTTGACCAAGAGTTATACCTTTTAATATGAATTGCTACGTTATGCTTATACTTTTGATAAAGCATCCTCGGAAATGCCGCTTTGTATTTTCCTGCTTGAGCGTCTCTCGGTTCGCCTTTCTGATATTCCTCCACCCGCAGGGTCAGAGACGCGAGTTCTATCCTGCTTGCTCTTGATCTGCGCAGGTTTGGCTTCCACATTGACGATCGCGTAAAGCAGAAACACCACTCGCCTCGCTGCCCTGATAAGGATCATCCGCGTGCGCCTTGTCATCTGAT
>VOFJ01002040.1_pt1 | contig 27687 bp, 30 predicted proteins | sample 5384081 | NCBI WGS metagenome assembly VOFJ01 (sample SAMN12384729, study PRJNA508395) | human gut metagenome | isolation source: healthy gut I | host: Homo sapiens | reverse complement strand
AGGTGAAGCTGATATAGCTGTTTTTTGCCGATGATCAGTGCTGTCAACCTGTATAATAAAGGCATTCGATATCATCGGCAGGTTGTCCGATATGGGGTACCCTCTATTTGGTAGGTAGAAGCGACAAAGGTATATCCGGTGAGAACAAATCGGTTTTACATATTTTCGGAGCAGGAACGACACCTGACATTCTTACCCGTTATTATCTCCAGCAACATAAACTTAATTACACATTGAATTATTCATTCACTACCGCACATGAAATCATGCAGGGACTGTTGGCCGGGAAAGTCGATTATGCCGTTTTAGGAGAACCGTTTTTGAGTATTGCGTTGCGGAAAGACAGCACGTTGCAAATATTGGCAGACCTAAACAAGCCAGATTCAGCCTCTTTAGGATTTGCCCAGACAGCCATACTCTATGTGCCTACCTTGAAAAAAAAAGTAAAGAAACGATAGACAGTCTTTTTAAATACTTCTTGCCGTTTTGCCGTAGAGCAGCCGGAACAGGCTATTTGTATATTGAAAAGGAAAACATTTTTACATTTGGCATGTTGACGCCCGAAAGTATCGAACGTTGTAAGATTGACTATAAAACAGTCTCCGAAGCCCAAGAAAATATACTTCACTTCCTGCAACTGATTGAGCAATATGAACCTAAAGCATTGGGAGGCAAAATGCCCGATGAGCAATTCTATAAATAATCCGGAAAATGAAGAAAAGCATCTTTACGATCCTGTCGATTACAATCCTCATATTGGCCTGGCAAACTATTGACCATGCTGGTCCGTTTGCCGGATTTGGTTCCGTCCATACCTCACCTATTTAGCACGCTCGTTGCACTTTTCGCATCCGGTTCATTCTATCAATCAGTCATGGCGACAGTGTTGCGCGGAACCATCGGGATGTCTATATCGTTAATGGCGGCTATGGGAGTTTCTCTCTTGTTCTACAAATGCGAGTGGATTTATGAACTATTTCGTCCGTTACTGGCCATCATGCGTTCCATTCCGGTCATTTCATTTATACTCTTGGCTTTGATTTTCCTGAATGCGGAAAGTATTCCTTTGATAATCGCTTTTCTGACCATGTTCCCACTCCTTACGGAAAACCTGACGAAAGGAATACGAGGACAGAGGAAAGAGTTTTCGATAATGGCTCGTCAATTTAGGATCGGACGCTGGAACAAGCTGACACAGGTGGTCTATCCGCAACTGAAGCCATTCCTATACAGCGGTCTTGCATCTGCTTCGGGCTTTGGTTGGCGTGCTATCATTATGGGAGAGGTACTGGCGCAATGTTCGCCCGGTATAGGCGGGGAAATGAAACAGGCACAAGTTTTTATAGCCGTTCCCGAATTGATCGCATGGACGATTATAGCAATTCTGATCAGTTATCTTTTGATAGAGGAATCAGCTGGTTGGCGAAGCAACGATTCCCTATACATTACAACAAGCATTGCGGTAAACAACCTGTGCCAAAAGGAAATTGCGATATACGGATTCGTGATATTTCATATCGGTATGGTTCGGATACGGTCCTGTCCCACTTCAGCTATACTTTCGAAAAAGGATTCATATATGGCATAACAGCTCCGTCTGGAACCGGCAAAACGACCTTGTTGAACTTGATAGGAAACATTTTAAAACCCGCACAAGGGGAAATCGAAACAGATTTTAAAACCGGAATAGCTTATGTATTCCAGGAACCCGAATTACTCAGCCAGTTGACAATTGCCGAAAATATCGCCTTACCCTTGGCTGCCTATCTGAAAAAAGAAATTGCTTTCGAACAGGCGATTTCAATATTGCAAAAGATGGAGTTGGACGGCTTTGAGAACCGTTTTCCGAATGAACTGAGTTTCGGGCAGCAACAACGAGCAGCGATAGCACGTGCCTTGACTTACCCTTCTCCACTCCTGCTCATGGACGAGCCTTTTAAAGGTTTAGACGAGGCTTTAAGCCGCCGTATTATCAAGCGTATCCGTGAACGGCAAACAGAAAACGGGCAGACGATTCTCTTCACTTCCCATAATCCCGGAGAACTGCGTTTGTTTGCAGATAAGACAGTTCGTTTGGATCCAACCAGCCATTAAGAGACTTTTACCGGTGAGCAAGGGATGGTAAACCAAAAAAGTAGACCCCTTGCCTTCTTCCGATTCCACTCCTATTTCCTCTTTCAAGATAGAAATGATTGTCTTGCAGATGGAAAGTCCGAGACCTGTTCCCTGTTTGAACATATCCAACTTGACAAAGCGGTCGAATTTTAGGTTGACAAAATTCTTGAATTTAAACGTGAATTGCAAATGTTTAGATAAAGAACTCGCCGGCTGGAGCAAAATAAATACCAAACAATTATCTTTGCGATTCAAATATAAAGAAACAACCCATATGGTAACATCATTTCATGCGCTGATTTCCCGTATCCTGAACATTCCTGTCGGACAGGTGGAACGAACCATCGGGCTATTGGGAGAAGGAGCGACAATCCCCTTCATCAGCCGGTACCGCAAAGAGGTGACCGGAGGACTGGATGAAGTTCAGATCGGCAATATCAAAGATCAGTTGGACAAGTTGACCGAACTGAAGAAGAGAAAAAAGAAAGTATCTTATCCTCCATAGAAGAACAAGGCAAACTGACTCCCGAACTGAAAAAGAGGATCGAGGATTCGTGGGATAGTACCGAAATAGAAGACCTTTATCTGCCTTACAAGCCCAAACGGATCACCAAAGCGGAAATTGCCCGTAAGAAAGGACTCGAACCTCTTGCCAGAATCGTGATGATGCAAAACGAAAGAGACTTGCCAGCCCGCGTGGCAGCCTTTATCAAAGGGGAAGTGAAGAACGCTGAAGAAGCGTTGCAAGGGGCACGCGACATCATCGCTGAATGGGTGAATGAGAACGAAGAGGCCCGCAATGTCGTCCGGAATTCTTTCTCACACACGGCAGTCATCACGTCCAAAGTCATCAAAGGAAAAGAGGAAGAGGGCGCTAAATACCTCGATTATTTCGAATTCAGTGAGACTCTGAACCGTATAAGTTCACATCGTCTGTTGGCCCTGCGCCGAGGTGAAACGGAAGGTATCCTGCGTGTAAGCATTTCTCCCGACACGACGGGCTGCCTGGACCGGTTGAAACGCCGTTTCGTGAAGGGACGGGGCGAAACATCCGACCAAGTATCGATAGCTGTAGACGATTCTTTCAAGCGCCTGCTGAAACCTTCCATCGAAACCGAATTTGCTAATTTGAGCAAGGCAAAAGCCGACGAAGAAGCGATCCGTGTATTTACCGAAAACCTGCGCCAGTTGTTGTTGGCTCCGCCATTGGGACAAAAACGTGTGTTGGGTGTCGATCCCGGTTATCGTACTGGTTGTAAACTGGTTTGCCTCGACGCGCAGGGGGCATTGTTACATAATGAAGCGATCTATCCTCACCCGCCCCAGAACGAAAAAAGCAAAGCGGCTGCCAAAGTGGCACAACTGGTAGCCACATACGCCATCGACGCCATCGCTATCGGGAACGGGACAGCAAGCCGCGAGACGGAACAGTTCATTACCAATATCCGCTATGATCGCAAAGTACAAGTGTTCGTGGTCAGCGAGAACGGAGCATCCATCTATTCCGCATCCAAGATAGCCCGCGACGAGTTTCCCGAATATGACGTGACGGTCCGTGGCGCCGTCAGTATCGGCCGTCGCTTGATGGACCCGCTTGCCGAGTTGGTCAAGATTGATCCGAAAAGCATCGGTGTCGGGCAATACCAGCATGATGTCGAGCAGGGCGCCCTGAAAAAAGAGCCTCGACCAGGACGGTGGAAAGCTGTGTAAACTTAGTCGGCGTGAATGTCAATACGGCAAGCAAGCACCTATTGACCTATATTTCCGGATTGGGCCCGACGTTAGCACAAAAAACATCGTCGACTACCGAACCGAACACGGACCTTTCCAGTCTCGTCGCGAACTCCTGAAAGTACCCCGCATGGGAGAAAAGGCTTTTGAACAAAGTGCCGGTTTCCTTCGTATCCAAGATGGTAAGAACCCATTGGACAACTCGGCCGTCCATCCGGAAAGTTATCCGATCGTCGAACTGATGGCAAAGGACTTGAAATGTACTGTCACCGAACTGATCAGCAATAAAGAACTGAAGAAAAAGCTCGACTTGAAGAAATACGTCACGGACAAAGTCGGAATGCCGACTTTGTTGGATATTATGGAAGAACTGGATAAGCCGGGACGCGATCCTCGCCAGTCCATCCAAGTATTTTCTTTCGATCCAACGGTGAAGACGATCGAAGACCTGAAAGAAGGGCAAGTGCTGCCGGGTATCGTCACCAATATAACGAATTTCGGCTGTTTTGTCGATGTCGGCATCAAGGAGAATGGGCTGGTTCATATTTCCGAATTGGCAGACCGTTTTATCAGTGATCCGACACAAGTCGTCTCGATCCATCAACATGTGAAAGTAAAAGTGTTAAGCGTCGACCTCGTTCGCAAACGGGTTCAGCTTTCTATGAAAGGAATAGAAGAAACAGTTTCTTAATAGCGATGAAAATTAACAAAACAAACGTAGCACGCCTGCTGGACAAAGCCAAAGTGGCTTACCAGCTGGTTCCTTATGAAGTAGATGAAAACGATCTGAGCGCGACGCACGTCGCCGACCAGTTAGGCGAGAATGTCGCGCAGGTATTCAAGACGCTTGTCCTCCACGGCGACAAAAGCGGCTACTTCGTCTGTGTCATTCCTGGCGCCGACGAGGTCGACATCTGAAAAAAAGGCCGCCAAAGTCTCCGGCAACAAAAGTTGTGAAATGATCCCGGTCAAAGAACTCCTCCCCTCACCGGCTACATCCGTGGCGGCTGCTCCCCCATCGGCATGAAAAAGCCGTTCCCGACCTATATCCACCACACCGCCGGACAGTTCGATCACATTTATGTCAGCGCCGGACAACGGGGCTTGCAGATACGGATCGCTCCGGAGGATTTGATCCGGGAGGCACGGGCAGAGGTGGCGGAACTGATACGTGATCAATTTTAACAAATCAAAATTTCTACAGACGATATGACAATTCAAAAAACAATATCGTTCTGTAGAAATTCGTATCGACAAAAAAGTTAAGTTTAAAATTATCTCTTGATTTTTACTTTCTTTACTTCTTGATCAGTCACAACAATATACAATCCTTCTTCCAACGAGATATAGTTTAATCCGAAACAAATATCCTTTTTAATTATTAGCCTTCCCATTATATCATAAATACAAACATTACAAATATTTTTACGATTATCTATTATAAGATTATTTGACGATGAGTAAATATGAAATGCTGAAGTTGTATGTACTTTTTCATTAGAAACTTCACTGGGATAATAATAAGTTCTTTCTTCTGCTTGATTTAAACTCCAATATTGTTCCTTTTTATTCCATGTATAATGGATTTCTTTTTATTTGATATTCATCTTCATCATAATAATATTCACTTTTAGAATCCGGATGTTCTTTCTCTGAGTTATGAGAAAACCAATGCAATATTTCTTTTTTTTTTTCTTTCATCTTCCAAATAATAGCATTTCATTGTTTGTTTTCTAATTGATGGGGATATATCTCTATTTGTATCTGAAACAACAGACGATATTCTTCCTTTTTCATCAAGCTCTACAACACTCTCATCTGAAAGAACAGAATAATCACCTTTTTCTATAATATAAAAATAATCTGATTGAACATATCCTTTTGAATTGTATTTGATTACGGTTTTTGGTTTTGTGGAATATATTTATTGTAAACACTATTATATACCCAATTAACCAAAGAATCAACACCAGTATTTGTATAATAACATTGAGTTTTACTTAAGTATTCTTTTTTGATGCTAAAAATTTTTCTTCTGATGCTAAAAATTTTTCCTTCTTTTGTATAAGAATATAATACTTCCGTTTTTTCGTCTACTATGCTTCTCAATTTTCCATTCGGATAATAATTGTATGTTATTTTATTACGGAGATCTTTTACTTGGTCTTTACTTTGTTTATATTTAATAGTCCATTCTGATGATTCATAGTTATTATACCATTTTATATGAACACTGTCAGCTAAAATTCTTTTTTTGTTGTAATGAAAAGTCTGCAAAAGGATCATTTAATGGACCAAAGTTCTCTTGTCCAAATGAAGATAAAACTATTACATGCATCAGTAAAACAAATAAAATTCGTCTCATGGCTTATTCAATTTACTCCTCCCTGTCCCCTCCGTTCGGCGTTAATAAAAAAAGCGTGGGAACCATCGTCTATCACTGTACTGAGGCTCTGGACTGCCCACTACGCAATAATAGAACAATGATCCCACGCTTTATGATGGTATATAAACTATCCGTTACCAGACAGGTATATAACAAACACAAGCGCAGGAGCCATTTGATCTATTATCTTGCGTAGTTGAAATTGTCCAGATTTCAGTACAAGATAATATCGAAACGCTTCTACTTTATCTTCAATACGTCCACAAAGATCGTGTTTTTGAATGATTAAGCAAATAATTCCCTATGATTTTTTGCCGGGCCGTTTCCCCTCTTCAAGAAATCTCGCCCCCCCGTCGCACCCCTGCAAACCCATTTCAAGAAATCCTGAAGCCGTTTTTCACCGTGCAGGGCGGTCTCAAGAAATCTTGAAATGGGTTTGCACCTTTGAAAAGCCGTTTTGAGAAATCTTGAAACGACTTTTCTCCATTCAAAAACGGTTTTAAGATTTCTTGAAGATATTTTTCACCGTTGGAACGGCATTTCAAGGTTTCTTGAAGACTTTTCCGGACAATAAATGCAGAAAGCAATGCTAAATCAATAATTATTGTCTACCTTGCAGAACAATTTAAACATTTAATTCGAATGCCTATGGGAACATACACGAAAATCAAAGTAATCATGCTTTACACACTCAATAACGCCGAGTACCTGGCCTATATGAACTCCGTACTCGCTTTGCTCCCTCCCCCATCGGGCGGCGAGGAAGACCGTCCGGATGAACTCTCTTTGGACAAAGAAGTGCAAGCATCAGGAGCTCCGGACATCGGTCTGTCAAAAGAGTTTGTCAATGCAATGGAAAAGAACGTGCTTGCCCTGGCAGACGTTGTGGATGAAAGCCGTATCTCGCAGGAAACGGAAAAAGCCGAATTACACGAAAAGAATCGGGATAATTTAGTTGTTTACATCACGACACGTATCTCCCGTGCCGGAACATTGCCACTTGAGGCTGAAAGAGATGCAGGAAAATATTTATACAAGGTCATCAAGCCTTATATCGGTATCGCCCGTCTCCCGGTAGCACAGGAAAGTGCCAAGATACAAGGGCTTTTGATCGATTTGAGAAAGGACGAAAACATCTCCTACATGGAGACGCTCGGACTGGCGGCTTATTTGGACGAACTCGAAAAGGAGAACAACGCCTATATCAGCCTGACGAGCCAACGGACACAGAACCGGGCAGCCAACAAGAAGGAAAGCGGTGCGGTTCTGCGCGAGCGGATCGACGGATATTATGAAGATCTGGTCATGCTGGCACAATCCTACAGCGTTGCCGTACCTTCGGAGGCGGCAACGGCATTTGTCAACAACCTGAATCAGCTGATCACCGAAACGACCACCGCCAACAACCAGCGGAAGAAAAGATCAGGGTCAAACGGCAACGGGGCTGACGATTCCGAACGTCCCGGAGAACTGTCTGTTTAAACAAAAAAAGAGCCGAGACTGGTAATTTTTACCGATCTCGGCTCTTTTCTTCTTTCTTTAATTTTATACACCTAAGACGATATCAGCATCGATATTCAATTTTCGGCTGATCTCACGAGCAACTTTCAAAGTCGGCTCGCATTTCTTATTTAATCTTTAGAACTTCCGGAACGTATATGTTTTCCCCTCGCGGCTTAAGATCAGTTGCTTGGATTCCAGTTTATCGATTGTATAGGTTTGTTTGGAAGAATTCCAATCGGTATAGGGCAGGAATTTACTGATCGGCCTCGGATCATTCTCTAATTCCAGCAGCAATGTTTTTTCACCTTCCAACGTGTTGTAGCCATATTGATGGCGGAAAGAGTCGATTTCCGTAACGTACACCTGGTACATAAACAAAGAATGTTCAAAATTAAAATAAACCGTATCGACATTCTGCACGTTACCGCTTGCTTCTACCTTCTGTAATTGCCATTTACCGAACAACTTGGATTCCGTGTCCTTGCTGCACGAGACGAACAGGATCACACAAAAATGCCTATCAATATATTTCTAACCATACTCTTTTTTCTGCTTAAATCGGACATCAAAGGAAAGGAAATAATTTCAATTTTGTATATTTGTCACCACTTTATTATGTGTTTTTAATTTTACAGACATTCTATGAGACAAATGAAACAATTTGTAATACTGCTTTCAGCTGTATTAGCTTTTTTCTTCCTGCGTACACAAAGTGCAGAAGGAACAACAGGAAAAGAGTATCGTGCATACCAATCCCCTTCCCGTAAAGTTTGGTGATCCTTATGTACTGCTGGCTTCGGACGGCATATACTACATGTATGGAACAGGCGGAGGTGCTGTCGACGGCTTCAGTGTGTATTCCTCCCCCGACATGGTAAACTGGAAAGCCGAAGGACAGGTATTCCGGGGCAACATTCCGGGATCATGGGGAGTCGCCAACTTCTGGGCGCCGGAGGTGTATGAACGGGGTGGCAAGTTCTATATGCTGTACAGTGCCGACTGGAAAGAAAATCCGACTAACGAATTGGAAAATTTCCGTATCGGAGTGGCCGTTGCAGATAAACCGACAGGACCTTTCAAGGAATTATCCGACAAACCTTTGTTCGATCCTGGCTATCCGGTTATCGATGGGAACCTGATCGACGACGAGGATGGACGGACCTACCTGTATTATTCCCGTTGTTGCTACAAACATCCTGTGGAAAGCGAAATTGCCGAAAAGGCTAAAAAAGAAGGGAAGTTCGACGAGATAGAGGAAAGCTGGATATATGGGCATCGAGGTAAAGCCGGATTTGACAGAAGTGATCGGTGAACCGGTCCTGCTGCTCCGTCCGCCAGTAAAACTGGACGACACACAATCCGAATGGGAAAGCCGCTCCGTTACTTCCGGTGAGATCAACCGCCGTTGGACGGAAGGTCCTTATACAATGAAAAAAGGTGATACCTACTATATGATGTATTCGGCCAACTATTATAAAGGAAAGAATTATGCTGTCGGCTATGCAACGGCAAAAAGTCCGCTCGGCCCGTTTGTCAAATCGAACGATAATCCTGTGCTACAAAAGAACGTGGAGCAGGGAGGCATCGTTACCGGTACGGGGCATAACAGCGTGACCTGGTCGAAAGACGGCAAGCAGATGTATTGCGTTTATCACGGTTACACTCAGAAAACAGGAAACGAGCGAGTTGTCTTTATCGACAAGATGGGAATCGATGAGAACGGCAAGCTCTATGTGGAAGGACCGAACGCGGAGTAAATTGAAAATTAAAAATTAAGAATTAAAAAATTACGGTCGATGATATTTTTTAATTCTTAATTTTTAATTCTTAATTTACAAAGTTCCCTTTGTACTCGGCAGTTCATACCTGTAGATGTCGCGGCGGATCGCCATCTTGATCGAGCGGGCCAAAGCCTTGAAGATACCTTCTATCTTATGATGCTCGTTTGTGCCTTCCGCTTTAATGTTCAGGTTCATGCGGGCGGCATCGCTCAGGCTTTTAAAGAAATGCAAGAACATTTCGGTCGGCATATCCCCTACTTTCTCACGGTGAAAGGCTGCATCCCAGACTAACCAGGGACGTCCGCCGAAATCAAGCGCCACACTGCACAGACAATCGTCCATCGGCAGGCAGTAACCGTAGCGTTCGATCCCCCTCTTGCCGCCTAAAGCCTTTAACAAAGCTTCTCCAAGCGCAATAGCCGTATCCTCTATCGTATGATGTTCGTCTACTTCCAGATCTCCTTTCACCCGTACCGTCAAATCGATACCCGAATGTTTTCCGATCTGGTCGAGCATATGGTCGAAGAAGCCGAGACCGGTGGAAATCTCCGTCCGCCCATGTCCGTCCAGGTTCACTTCCACAAAAATATCCGTCTCCTTTGTCGTACGTCGGATAGTGGCCCGGCGTTCTCCGGCAAAAAGATATTCCGTGATCCGGTCCCAATCGTCTGTAATCAGGACGGGAGAAATAGCCGTATTCTCCGTGAGCAACTGTCGCGCCTCGACGTCATCCGGACGAAGCCATATCCCTTTTGCCCCTAAATTGACTGCCAGCTGCATATCCGTCAGCCGGTCACCTATCACATAACTGTTTGCCAGGTCATATTCGCCGGACAGATAGCGGCCTAACATACCTGTACGGGGTTTCCGGTTCGGAGAGTTTTCTTCCGGAAAAGAACGGTCGATCAGGATATCGTCGAAACGGATCCCCTCGCCTTCCAAGGTCTTCAACATCTTGTCGTGTGCCGGCCAGAAAGTGTCTTCCGGAAAGGAATCCGTACCCAAACCGTCCTGGTTCGTCACCATCACAAACTCGAAATCCAACTGTTTACGGATAAAGTACAGGTTACGGAATACCTTCGGATAAAACACTAACTTCTCCAGGCTGTCCAGCTGATAGTCCACCGGCGGCTCTATCACAAGCGTTCCGTCCCGGTCTATAAATAAGGCTCTTTTTTCATTTCATAAATCTTTACATTTTTTTTAGCGCTTCGAGCAAAGCATCGTTTTCATCCGGCTTGCCGACCGTGATGCGAAGGCAGCCGTTACACATGGTCACATTTGTCCGGTTACGGACGATAATACCCTGTCTGACCGATTTTTATAGATCGTATCGGCATTCGTCACTTCGACCAGGATAAAATTTGCATCCGTAGGATAAATCTTGCGCACGCAGTTCAACTCCGGCAATGCAGCTTGCAGACGAATCCGCTCGGAAAGGATCGAACGAAGCTGTTTTTCCATCTGTTCCTTGTTTTCAAGCATATACAAGGCGCGTTCCTGAGTCAGCAGATTTACATTGTACGGATATTTGATCTTATTGAGGATCGCAATGATTTCGGGAGAAGCAAAAGCCATTCCCAACCGGATTCCGGCAGCCCCCCACGCTTTGGACATGGTTTGCAGGACGATTAGATTCGGGAATTTATCCAACTCGCCTAAGAAAGAAGGCTCGATGGAGAAATCGACATAAGCCTCGTCAATCACAACGATCCCCTGGAAAGTATTCAATACTTTGTAAAGGCGGTCACGGCTCAGATTATTTCCCGTCGGGTTGTTGGGAGAACACAGGAATATCACCTTCACCCAGTCGTTTGCCGCTTCCAGAAGGCTGTCGGTATCCAGGTCGAACTTTTCGTCCAGCTTGATCTTCCAGAACTCTACGTTATTGACATTGGCCGCGACTTCATACATGCCGTAGGAAGGCGCGATGCTTACGATGCTGTCGATAGACGGTTCGCAAAACGCACGGATAATCAGATCGATCGGTTCGTCACTTCCGTTCCCCAGAAAGATAGACTCGCGTTTCACCCCTTTGATCTCCGCAATCTTCTTCTTCAGTTCCCATTGCAAAGGATCGGGATAACGGTTGTACGGTCTGTTAAACGGGTTTTCGTTTGCATCCAGGAAAACGGAGGCATTACCTTGAAACTCATCTCTGGCAGACGAGTAGGGTTTCATGTTCCAGACATTGGGTCTGACTAAATCTTTTAAGTCTTTCATAATGTGTTCAATCTGATTGTTACTGCATTCTTGTGCGCATCCAGCTGCTCGTTGGCCGCCATTGTCCGGATCGTCCCGCCCAACAGCCGGATGCCGTCGGCCGTGATCTCCTGGAACGTGATCTTCTTGATGAAGCTGTCCAGGTTCACGCCACTGTAGGCTTTTGCATATCCGTTGGTCGGCAACGTATGGTTCGTACCGGAAGCGTAGTCGCCAGCGCTTTCCGGCGTATAGGGGCCCATGAAGACACTGCCTGCATTTTCGACCTGCCCGGCAATATCTGCATAATCGGTCGTCTGGATAATCAGATGCTCCGGAGCGTACAGGTTGGTGAAGTCGATCACTTCCTGTTTATCCTTCAGCACGATAAGACGGCTGTGGCTCAACGATTTTTCCGTGATCTCCTTACGGGGCAGCCGGTCCAGCTGTTCCCGGATCGCTTGCATGACCGGTTCGACGATGCTTTCGGATGCCGTCACCAGCATGGCCTGGCTGTCCACTCCATGTTCCGCCTGGGAAAGGAAATCTGCGGCGATAAAGGTGGGATTGGCCGATTCGTCTGCAATCACTTCCACTTCGGAAGGACCGGCAGGCATGTCGATGGCCACCTCTTTCAGGCTGACCAACTGTTTGGCCGCCGTCACATACTGGTTACCGGGACCGAATATCTTATAGACCTTCGGAACCGATTCCGTTCCGTAGGCCATCGCCGCTATGGCCTGGATACCTCCTGCCTTGAATATCTTGCTGACGCCTGCCGTTTCCGCGGCAAACAGGATGGCGGGGTGTACCTTTCCATCCCTGCCCGGAGGCGTACAAAGCACGATTTCCTTACAGCCGGCAATACGTGCCGGGACAGCCAACATCAGGACGGTAGAGAAAAGAGGAGCCGTTCCACCGGGAATGTATAAACCGACTTTCTCTATCGCTACCGCTTTCTGCCAACAGGTGACACCGGGTGTCGTCTCCACCTTCTTTCCCATAAAACGCTGTGAGGCGTGAAATATCTCTATATTATTCTTTGCTTGACGGATAGCTTGCTTCAGCTCTTCAGGTACGAGCTCCTTCGCTTCCGCTAATTCCTGTTCTGAAACCTGCAACCTTTTGAAGGTAGCGGGATCTATCTTGTCGAACTTCTCCTCATACCGGATAACGGCGGCATCTCCTCCCTTCCGGACTTCATCCAGCACCGTACGGACCGTATCGAACAGTGTCGTGACATCCAGCGCCGGACGCTGGGCCAATGAGGCCCATTCTTCTCTTGACGGATATTTGATTACTTCCATTTTATAAATTAAAAATTAAGAATTAAAAAAATTAAGAGGTAAGAATTTACTTCTTAATTTACAAAATCATTTTCTCGATCGGTAGCACCAGTATGCCTTCTGCTCCCAATGATTTCAGTTTACCGATGATTTCCCAGAAATGTTTCTCCGCTATGACGGATTGGACAGACACCCAGTTCCCGTCGGCAAGCGGCGTGATGGTCGGGCTCTTCATGCCCGGCAGCACTTCTATGATCTCGTCCATCTTGTCTTTCGGAGCGTTCAACAATACATATTTCTTGCCTTCCGCTACCTGGATCGCTTCAAAACGGAACAACAGTTCGTCCAGGATAGCCTGTTTCTCTTCCGACAGGTTATTGTTAGCAATCAACAAGGCTTCGCTTTGCATGATGACTTCCACTTCTTTGAGCTGATTGCTCACCAGCGTGCTGCCGGAGCTGACGATATCGAAAATCGCATCCGCGAGGCCGATGCCCGGCGCAATTTCCACAGACCCGCTAATTACGTGAAGGTCTGCTTTCACTCCCTTTTCAGCCAGATAAGCCTTCAGTATTTCCGGATAGGAAGTTGCGATCGTTTTTCCGGCGAACCATTCCACCCCCTGATAATCTTCATCTTTCGGAATGGCGAGTGAAAGACGGCATTTGCTGAATCCTAAACGTTTGATCAGCTTGGCCTCCTGTCCTTTTTCTACATATTCGTTTTCGCCAACGATACCTATGTCGGCAACTCCATTGGCTACAGATTGTGGAATATCGTCATCGCGCAAGAATAAGACTTCTACCGGAAAACCTTTTGCCGACAACAGCAAAATACGTTTTCCCCTGTTTAGTTTAATACCGGCTTCTTCAAGCAGAAGCATGGTCTCGTCGTACAGACGGCCTTTAGATTGTACTGCAATTCGTAACATGTTTATTTTGTTTGTATATATTTTTCCAAAAACAAAATAAGGCCCACCGTAAACGGCAAGCCTTATTCATTTATATCATATGTTCCTACATACCACACAGCCCACCGAACTATTGCCCGCTGTAATGATGATGGTGGAGATGCAGAACCGTACTTTTCATTTGTTATTATTTTTACGTTGCAAAGTTACAATAATAATTGAATTAGCAAATAAAACTTACAAAAGATTAGCCAATCGGGGTGATTTTTTATTATGAGGCCAATTTTAACCCGATAATTCCGGTTATCTGTACAAATGATCCGCCTGCTGACGGATTTTATTTGAGAGCAGGACCGGATAGTCCGGGTAGGCGGCAAAGAAATCGTCCACCTCCTTCCGGGCTGCCGAAGAAGTATGTCCGCTCAATAAAGCCCGTACCCAATCACGCGGAAAAAAGATGTCTCCCGTACGCTGTATTTCCTGCAAGGCTTCCAGTGCCGGACGGATATAAGCAACCGCTTTTTTTGGCGCAACTGGCAGTTCAGGTTCGACAAGGCAGCCGAAGCCCACGGCTCGACGCGACGGTTCCCGGCAACGAGCAGAGAAGCGAACACACTGTCGCGCACTTCCTGCCGGGGAGAAACGGAGGGTGAGATGAATGCATATTGCCGTTTGCGGTCCGGGTTGGTGATCCGTGCTTGCTGGGTTGCTACAATTTCATCGGCTTTGTCAGGCATTTGGATAGCCAGATCGTACGACAAGCTGATATAATCATTTTCGCTCAACGAACAGCCGGCAGGCGCTTTTTGGTCTTTCCAGAGCGCGTATAGTTTTCCGACCGCTTCCGGCGAGCGGGCAATGGAACGATATTGGCGGAACGCCTGCAAACGTTGTTGGGATTGTTCCGCCATTGTCACGATTCGCCAGAGCACCAGTTCCAGTTTCTCCGGATCAGCGAGATAGAAACGTTGGCAATTACCGATATATCCGAGGGCGGCCGAGAACAACAGAGAATTGTTTTCCGTAGGCAAATAATCCAACATTGCTTCCATATAAAGTTCTGCAGGGATAGTCCGGTTCAATAAATTTTCGTACAACGTAATCAACAAAGAACCTCTCAACACCTCGTCCTTGCAAGCGGGAAGGTTGCCCAAACAAGCCTTCGCATCTTTCTCAAGCAGGCGGAAGAAACCATATCCTTTGCCATCGGCATTGGGCATGACGAAACAGCCTTCGCTCGCCTGCCTTTTCAGTTCCTTGAGGCATGACGCCTGCTCTTTTCCAAATGAAACTTGCACGTCCTCCGTCCCTCCGTCAGGATAGACAACCAGAAAAGACAAGTCTTGTTCCCACAACAGCCCGCGTCCTAACGGATCTTTCTGCGAGACCTGCAACGATTTGCCATCTTCGGATATCACTCCACATATCTCCGGCATGCCCTTTTCATTCACCCAAACCCGGCTCCAGGCCGCCAGATCGTCGTTCGTATATTTGTCCGAGAATACCGATCAGTCCTTCCCAGGTAGCATTTCCGTATGCATACGTCTTCAGATATTCCCGGATTCCTTTTTGGAAAGACTCCTTCCCCATTTTCTTAATCAGCATTTCCAGGATAACCGGAGACTTGTCATAGATGATATTACCGTACATCAATCCGGCATCTCGCATGTTCTCCAGTTGCTGCTTCACCGGATTGGCACCGGCGGTACGATCTTCGGAATAGGCCGCGGGGATATAGTCAAGCATGAAATTCAAAAGAATGGTTCACCTCCGGAAACAGAGGCTCGATTATCTGGGAGGCATAATAATTGGCAAAGACCTCTTTTGTCCAGACATCATTGAACCATTCCATCGTCACGAAATCCCCGAACCACATATGCGAAGTCTCGTGCGCAATCAGGGAACTGCGTGCCAAACGTTCGTTCAATGTCGGGTTCTCATTCAGGAACATCCGACCGTCCGTATATAAAGTTGCTCCCGTATGTTCCATTCCGCCAAACTGGAATCCCGGCAAAATGATCAGGTCGTATTTGGCGAAGGGGTATGGTATCTGTGTATATTCCTCCTGCCATTCGAGTGCATCGAACACTTCGGATGCGATATCGGAGCACTGTGCTACTTTCTTCGGGTCGGTCTCACGATGGTAGATCGAAATGTTCCGTCCGTCGCGCGAATACGTTTCCCGTGTCAGCTTACCGGCAACAAAAGAGAAAAGATAGGTGCTGAGCGGTTCCGTTTCCCGGAAAGAAATCCGCTTGCGCCTGGCGACGAATGTCGAATCCACCTGTTCGACCGCCCCGTTGGCGACCGCCTGCCAGGAAGACGGAACCTCCAACGACAGGGTGAAAAGCGATTTCATGTCCGGTTGGTCGAAACAAGGGAAGAGCGTACGCGCCCGGTCAGGGACCAGCAACGTATAGAGGAATTCGTCCCGGCGGTTAAGCGACTGATCGTTTGCCGTAAATTCGATAGTCACGCGGTTCTCTCCGTCTGCCGCCTCTCTTTGTATCGATCACGATATGCTCGTCCTTAACCGTATAAGGGACTTTCCTGCCATTCAACAAAACTGAGGCTACCTGTTCCGATTCCCCTCGGAAGTCTATGATAACCGGCAGTCTTTCGTGGATAGCAAGCGTTATATCCGCTTTGCCTGTGACGGCTTCTTCGCGGGATTCCGGGATGGAAAAAAAAGAGGTTGTAACGTACCTCCTTGAAATGTTCTTTCCTGAACTGAGCCAATTCCCGGCTGACTCCCGGTTGCAACAGCGCAGCATCGGGTACAGGACTACCGCAAGCCGTCAATAAACTGATAGCTGCCACTCCTATAAATTGTTTTATATTTCCAGTGTTCATTATGATTTAAATCTTTTCATTCTCTCAAATACTCTGCTATGGACATGAAGTTCCGTTCCAACAGATACATTTGACTTGCCATAAAGGAGAAAAACTCTCCCCAATCCTGACGGCGGTGGAAGTCAATCCCGGATTTGGCTGTATAAATACGGGCCACCTGCTTTCCGGTATCGCGCACGAAACAAATGTCCCAAGTCAACCCCTCCGGAAAATCCATTTCCAGCGTATCCTTATACCACGTCAGGCGTTCGAACATCTCCAGCCGGGCCTCTTCGCTCCTATGGTTCACTTCGAGGATGACAAACGCACCCTCTCTTGTCGCATCGAATTTGAGTTCGACCCCTTTCACTTTCGTATCATATAAAACCCACGTTTTCTTGCGTCCTCTCAGATACGGCTGTACTTCACTAAAAATGGCGAAACTTTCCCAAAATTCAAGTTTCAGGTTCTTGAGTTCGTCTTTACTATACATTTATTTATATATGTCTTTCTTTTTCACTTTTATTATCGTACCGTATTCGGCCAGCTTCTTCATATCGATATGTTTCCGGTTCCCAGCAATCACGTAAACGACCGGGCGGCCACTGATCTGCTCCCGGTAGAAACGGGAAATATCCTGCATGTCCATCGTTGCGATATCCCGCAGGAATTCTTCAGCCGGATCACGGTCGAAACCTTCCATACGCGCACTCGCCACTTTCTCGGACAGGTTGCGGAAAGGCGGATAATCGTTATTGATACGGTTCACCAACGTCTGCTTGACCGCCTCCATCCTTTCCGGCTTCAACGGCATTTCCCGGATCAGCGAATCCAGTACGCCCAGCGCATCCAGCGTCTTGTCGCTTTGAGTGGACAGCATCGCCGTAAAAGATCCGGCAGTCCCTTTATGTGCATGGTTCGGCAACTGGTAACGACCGCTTGTCCGGTATGCAAAAGAACGGAATTCCCTTATTTCTTGAAACATCAGCGATGACATATCGCCTCCGAAGTAGACAGAGAACAGCCGGGAGGCATGGCGGGAAGCCTTGTCATCGACCGGATCGCCCTTGACATAGCCGTAAACGATGCTCTGCGCCATATCCGGCATATCGATAAAAAGACGGTCGGCCGGTCGTATTGTTTCAACTCACGGTAATAGGGAGAATTGGAGGCAACGGTCGTCCGCTCCAGTGGGAGATGCTGGCGAATCGTCCCGATCACCTTTTCTACAGGCAATGTGCCGCAGTAGTGAAGGTCGCACTGTACGCTCCGTACTTTATCGTAGATCGCCAACATATCTTTACCCTTCAATTTCTTGATTTGCGAGAGTGAAAGTTTACGCAGGTAACGGGACTGATCACCGTACTTTACCTGTTCTAACAAAGCTGATGCCACATTGTCGCCCGACTTGAAAAAGGCTTTCTCCGAGACTTTGGCATCGTCCACAATCTGACGTAGCTTCTTGTCGTCAGCCTTTGCATGGCGGATAAAGTCACCCACAAGTTCCATCGTTTCGTCAATATGGTTATCGAAACCAGTCACCTTCATGACAAAAGCATCGGGTGTTACATCGAATGCAAGCGTGCTTCCGATCGATTGCAAACGGCTACGGAACTGTTCGAAAGATAAAGACTCGGTCCCTAATAATTGCAGATAGTTGGTGAGCTGCATTAATTCCGGCTGTTCCAAGGCACCGATCCCGTAGGAGATGTTCAAAGTAAAAATATCGTTCAGCGGATTAGGTGTCGTGTACAACGTCACCAAAGGAGTCAACTTTGACGTCTTCACATCCTTTTCGAAATCGATGATACGAGGTGCGACTTGTTGTTCCGGTATCTTCTCCAACTGTTTGGCATAAGAAGACGAAGCGTCTGCATTCCGGGGAACAACCGGAGAGAAAGCTGGTTTCGGCAAATTATCTTTTGGATATTTCCCTGTGCTCTTGGTTACGCACAAATAGTTATTGCTGAAATATTTTTTGGGCGACCCGCACGACATCCTCTTTCGTGATGGATTCGATCCGTGCTACTTCGTTCAGATAATCGTTCCAACTCTTTCCTTGAGAAAACAGATTCATCATGATTGTCGCACGTGAGTCGATATTTTCCAATGAGGAAGCATACTGCCGTTTCTGTTCCAGTTTCAAGCTGTTGAACATTTCATCACTGAAATCTCCGTTCTTCACTCGGTTGATCTCGTCCCAGACCATCTTCTCTGCCGAACTGTACGACTGGATCAACAATTTCGGCATAATAGCGACCGCCAAGATTCCCGCTTCATTCATGCTCTCGTTGATGGCAAGAGCTCCCATCAACTTATGTTCCACCATCAGTTTGTCCAGATAGCCCGTACCGTTGGCGTTATTCAACAAGTTGACCGCAATATTCAAGGCTACCTGGTCCTCGTGGTTGGCCGAAACACCCCCGGAAACCAAGCCCCATCGCCTTAATAAAGGGGATCGGGAACTTTACCTTCATTGTCTCCCGTCCGTTGAAGGGCGGGAGCATCACTTTCTCCTGTTTCGGCGCATTGCCCGAACGGATTCGTGAAAAGGCCTTTTCTAATATAGGCATAACCTGCTGTGCATCGAAATCACCACTAAGGATTAGTGCCATATTGGATGCCACGTAATAGTCTTCGAAGAACTTGTGCATTTCCGTCAGCCGCGGGTTCTTGAGGTTTTTCGTGCTGCCGATAATTGGGTAAGCATACGGGTGTGGACCGAAATAGCGTGCCATCAACGTGTCCATCACCTGGCCACCGATGAAATCACCATACATGTTCTTCTCCTCATAAACCGTTTCCAGTTCGCTTTGGAAAAGACGGAATACGGGGTTAATCAAGCGTTCGCTGTTGATCTCCGCCCATTGAACCATATATTGCGGAGAAAACGTATTGAAATAGATTGTAGCATCGTATGAGGTCGCCGCATTCAGACCGGAACCGCCGAACCGGTTGATGAGCCGGTTGAACTCATTTTGGAATGACATATTCGGAAGAGCGGATGCTCAGTTCGTTGATCTCCTTTTGCAGACGAGCACGTGCCGCGGTATCCTCCGTCATGGCCAGTTCGTCATATTTCATGGCAATGGAATCCAGCAAGACTTTCTCCGACTCGTAATCAAGCGTCCCGATGCGGTCTGTTCCCTTAAACATCATATGCTCGAAATAGTGAGCGATACCTGTATCCGGACAATCTTTTGCTCCTGCTTTCACGACAACGGCGCCGAAAACTTTCGGTTGACTATGATCTTCGTTCAGCCAAACAGTCAGTCCGTTTTCCAGTCTATATTCTTTTACTTTGAGAGCGTTCAAGTCCTCTGCTTGCGATTGATAAGAACAACATGCGAATACCATCATCACTACTTTTTAATTTCACGGTCATGCCACAGAATTGTAATATTACAGGCAAAGATAATGAATTAATCAGATATTTACGATTCGTGCGATAAACCAAACGAATATTTAATTGTTATTCAATAAAAAGCAAATACGATATGATAAATCTAGGCAGTTGGATGAACGGCATCCTGATCGGTTGGGGCGTAGACCCTAAAATTGCAAATACTTTCGACGAAATGATCATTGCAGCATTGCTAGTCATACTGGCGATCGGGTTGGATTACCTGTGCCAAGCGATCTTTGTCGGCAGCATGAAAAAAAGCTCGCGCAGCATACACATTATCAATGGGATTCGTTGCTTCTCAAACGTAAAGTTGTCCACCACTTGGTCCACACAATACCGGGTATCTTGGTCTATGCCTTGTTGCCTCTCGGCGTTTATACGGGGAAAGGTTTGTTGCTTTTGTCTCAGAAAATATGTGCTGTGTATATCGTGTTCGCTTTGTTATTGGCGATAAATGGTTTTATTTTAGTGTTCCTCGATATGTATAACATGCGGCAGGGGAACAAGAACCGTCCGATTAAAGGATTCATGCAGGTGCTTCAGGTCTTACTGTTCTTTATCGGCGGGATCGTCATTATAGCCATCTTGATCGGGAAATCGCCAGCCAGCCTGTTTGCCGGATTGGGTGCTTCAGCAGCAATCCTGATGTTGGTATTCAAGGATACGATTTTAGGATTCGTGGCGGGCATACAGCTTTCCGCCAACGATATGCTTCGGCCGGGCGACTGGATCACGGTTCCTGGTTCAAACGCGAACGGTATCGTACAGGAAATTACGCTGAACACAGTCAAGATTCAGAATTTCGATAATACCATTTCCACCATCCCGCCTTATACATTGGTAAGCGCTTCGTTTCAGAACTGGCGGGGCATGGTCGAATCGGGAGGCCGCCGTGTGATGAAGTCCATTTTTCTCGACCTCAATACCATCAAGTTCTGTACTCCGGACATGCTCAACACATTCCGCAAGGAAATCCCTTTGCTTGCCGACTACAAGCCGGACGAAGGCGTGACACCTACCAATTCGCAGATGTTCCGTGTCTATGTGGAGAAATACCTGACAAGCCTTCCGGTCGTCAACACCGATCTCGATTTAATCATCAGCCAGTTGCAATCGACTGAATATGGCGTACCTATCCGATCTATTTCTTCTCCCGCAATAAAATATGGAAGGAATACGAACGTATCCAGTCGGACATCTTCGACCATTTCTTCGCAATGGTTCCCAAGTTCGAATTAAAGGTTTACCAATATTCGGAGTAAGGATAATGAAAAAACAGACTTTATTGCCAAATTTGTGAAAATACCCATTGGTCCAAACCGAAACACATGGGCATGAAAATTGATTTTCCCACAGGGGTAATATTTTTATTTGGTAATCGGCTGTATCTCAAAAAATGACCTTTTTATCGCTTTTTATGGGGGAATATTGTATTTTTTTATTAGTTAGTTTTGTATACAAATTCAAGGTTATCACAAGTATACTTAACTAATCATTTAAGGATATGCATGCAATACAAGAATGGATTAACAATCATTTGATCGAATGGGGGATTATCAGCAGTTCGGCAAATGAACTGGACAATACGATCGTCCTGCTGCTGATCATTGCCGTAACGGTCGGCATCGACTATGCTTGCCGTTATATTTTTCTGAATATGTTCAAACGGCTTGCGAAGAGAACCCGCAACCAATGGGACGACTTGATCGTTGAGCGCAAGATTATCAACAAGCTGATGCACATGATCCCTGCCATCCTGGTGTATGTGCTGTTGCCACTGGCTTTCCCGGTTGATGAGACGCCCAAGATATTGGGAATCCTGCAAATGATATGCAAGATCTACATCATTGCCGTTTCACTTCGTTTCATCAGTGCCTCCCTGAACGTCGTGCATGAAATATATAACCGGAAGGAATCACTCAAGAACAAGCCGCTGAAAGGTTTCATCCAACTATTGCAGGTAGCCGTTTTTTTTATTGGTTTTATACTGATCATCAGCATTCTGATCGGCAAATCACCAACGACGCTGTTCGCTGGACTGGGCGCTTCCGCCGCTATCCTGATGCTGGTGTTTAAGGATACGCTCTTAGGATTCGTAGCCGGCATACAGCTTTCCGCCAACGATATGCTGCGTCCGGGCGACTGGATCACGATGGAGAAATATGGGGCGAACGGGACGGTTATCGAAGTCACGCTGAACGCAGTCAAAGTCAAGAACTTCGACAATACGATCACGACGATTCCCCCTTATGCCTTAGTGAGCGATGCTTTCCAGAACTGGCGTGGGATGTCAGAATCTCCCGGACGGCGGATCAAGCGCTCCATCAATATCGATATGAATAGCGTGAGTTTCTGTACGCCTGAGATGTTGGCCAAATTCCGCAAAATCTCCTTGCTGACAGACTATATCGACGAGAAAGAAAAAGAACTGAACGCCTATAACGAGGCGCACCGGATCGACGATTCCATCCGCGTAAACGGCCGTCGGCAAACGAATATCGGTGTGTTTCGCGCCTACCTGGTCAATTATCTGAAAAGCCTCCCGAGGTCAGTAAGGAACTGACTTGCATGGTCCGCCAGTTGCAACCGACAGAAACCGGTATTCCGATCGAACTTTATTTCTTCTCCTCCGTGAAAGACTGGGTTCCTTACGAAGGCATTCAATCCGACGTATTCGACCATGTGCTGGCCGTAATCCCGGAATTCGGACTCAGCGTATTCCAGAATGTCTCTGGCAATGATTTGAGGAGCCTGAAAATAGTGCAATAACAAAAAAAAGCGTCACCCGCCATAGGGTAACGCTTTTTTTGTTCGTCTATAGGACATCAGTAAAAAATAATAGTTATACATGAAAAACACGATTCTTGCTTTTTGCTGTATCTTACTACAGCAACCGCTCTTTGCCGAAAACAAGGATTGGTTGATCGACGGAAGCTCGTATAAGACGGAGGTCAATCTTTCATCGGATAAGAAACAAATTGAATTGACAAACGGTCTTCTTCGTCGTTCCTTTTCACTAACACCCAATGGTGCGACAATCGCACTGGATAATCTGATGACGGGACAAAACGAATTGCGTGCCGTGCGACCGGAAGCCGTGCTTGTCATCAATGGAAAAGAGTATCCAGTCGGAGGTTTGGAAGGGCAGCCTGTCCATAATTTCCTGACAAAAGATTTCCTGTCTGGCATGCAGCTGTGCGATTCGGCATTTGTCTTGGCCGGTTATACGGTTAGCGAAACAAAAGAACGCTTTCCTTGGAAACCGAACGAGGCCTGGATTAGCAATCGATATCCGTGGCCTGCGCCCGGCAAACGCATCACCTTCACTTATAGGGCTCCCCGAAAAATTGTAGACGAATGCAAAGGGTTAACCATCCGTATCGTCTATGAACTATATGATGGAGCTCCGATCCTGTCTAAATGGATCGAGATCGAAAACAACGGACAAAAGGTTGTTACACTGGATTCATTCAAATCAGAAGTTCTTGCGTTGGTTGAGACTGCCCCGAAAGTCCACTATGGTGAGCCCCATGAGGTGCGCATGATGGCACAAAAAACGGGATACTATACGGAAGATTACCGCAAAAGACCAGTACAGACGGATGCTCCGCGTGACTATATCGACCGTTTCACCCAACTGTTCGTCGTTACGGATTATGCGATGGGTGGAGATATGGAAGCGATGAAAGACAATCCCGCCGTCCGTTGGGTATTCGATCATCCGGAATACGAGTTTACCGGTATCCGCTATTACGGCCAATATAAGCCGGCACGGTTAGAAGTAACACCTCTGTTAGGACCGGCTGAAGAGATTGCACCGGGAGAAAGTTTCACCTCCTGCCGTGCCTTCGAAATGCTCCGCGATGCGACAGACCAGGAAAGACGAGGACTTGCCGAGTGTCGATTCTGGCGCATGATGGCTCCCTGGACACAGGAGAATCCGATCTTTATGCACGTAAGGGAATCAAGTAACCAGGCTGTCAAACAGGCAATCGACCAATGTGCGGCTGTCGGCTTCGAAATGGTAATCATGACCTTCGGTAGCGGTTTCCAGATCGAAAACGATTCGGTATCTTATCTCCAACGCATGAAAGCTTTGAATAATTATGCTGCTGACAAAGGCATTGCCATCGGTGGCTATTCGCTATTGGCAAGCCGTGGTGCCAAACCGAAAGATGCGGCGATTAGCCATCATACGGGCTATCCGGCAAAGACACGCGAAGAAGGCAGTCGTTTCGGGCTTTCTCCTTGTATCGCTTCAGATTGGGGTAGTGATTATTTCAAGCGTCTGAAGAACTTCTTCCATACGACCGGTATGAACGTATTCGAGAACGACGGTTCCTATCCCGGCGATCCCTGTTCCTCTACTGTCCACAGTGGGCACAAAGGATATCGGATTCGCAGTGGAAACAGTGGAATAGGATCAGCTCGTTCTATCAGTGGTGCCGGGCAAAAAGGTATCTATCTGAATGTCCCGGATTGGTATTTTCTGATGGGTTCCAACAAAACTCCGATGGGGTATGTTGAAAACCAACTGGTCCCTGCCAAGGTCCTACCAAGAAATTATCGAACGGCAGAATATCTACGATGGTACCTGGCAGAAAAATGCCCAGCATGGGCTTTATGTTCGTTCCCTTCACCCAATATCACGGTGGTGGAGCGGCTGCCACTATCGAACCGTTGAACGAACATCTGGATCATTACGAGACACGGCTTCGTAACCTGTTTGGCGCCGGTGTGCAAGCCTGCTATCGCGGTCCCCGCCTCTATGACACGGAACAAACCCGGAGACTGGTGGCCCAATGGGTTTCTTTCTATAAGCAGTACCGCCAAATCCTGGATTCGGATATTATCCACCTGAGACGTCCGGACGGACAGGACTGGGACGGCATCATGCATGTCAACCCGCAGTCGAAGCGGAAAGCCTTTATTTCCGTCTATAATCCGTTGGACATCGCGATAGAGAAAGAAATCGAAGTTCCTCTATATTATACGGGACTGACGGATAAGGCAATCGTGAAGGAACAGGACAAAAACGGGGAAGGAGTACTCGCTCGCCCGCGATTATTCCATCTCACTGAAGATACGGATTCCGGCAAAAGGCTATAATTGGTACATCATCGAATGACATTTGTAATATCTAATTCAACTAACAAATAAAATGAAACTTAAATTACTACTGCTTACCTTCATCCTGGTGTGTACAGGATGTAAAAATGACTCGCGGATACAGGCGGCCTACGACTTGATCGAACGTGTGACTCCCGGATACGGGGGAACAATTCAAACTGGAATTAATGGAACCAATCGACGGAATGGATGCATACGAGATCACGTCCGACAACGGCAAAGTCGTACTGCGTGGAAATAACACGATCTCACTGGCGACGGCGTTCAACCAATATTTGAAATACACTTGTAATGCACATGTTTCCTGGTTCGGCAATCAACTGGACCTGCCGAAGCAATTGCCCATGCCCGCCCCCGTTAAAAAACACGATCAACGGCAAATACCGTGTCTATATGAATTATTGTACGGTCAGTTACTCGGCTGCCTGGTGGGATTGGGAACGCTGGCAGCGAGAGCTTGACTTTATGGCAATGAACTCGATTAATATGCCGTTGTCTGTTGTCGGGTTGGAAGCTGTCTGGTACAATACCCTTCTCAAACATAAGTTTACGGACGAAGAGGCACGTCGGTTCCTGGCCGGTCCAGGACATTTCGCATGGCAATGGATGCAGAACTTGCAAAGCTATGGAGGGCCACTCCCCAAATCCTGGATCGACAAGCATATCGTTTTGGGAAAAACAGATTATCGACCGGGAGTTGGAATTGGGGATGCAACCCATTCAACAAGGATTCTCCGGCTATGTTCCGCGTGAACTGAAAGAAAAATACCCGGATGCCAAGATACAGTTGCAGCCTTCCTGGTGCGGTTTTACCGGGGCTGCACAGTTGGACCCGACTGATTCTTTATTCACAGTGATCGGACGTGACTTCCTGGAAGAAGAAAAGAAACTCTACGGAGCGCACGGTGTTTATGCGGCCGATCCGTTTCACGAAAGCCAGCCGCCTGTCGATACACCGGAATATCTGCGTGCCGTTGGTAACGCTATCCATAAACTTTTCAACGATTTTGATCCGAATTCGATTTGGGCCATGCAAGCATGGAGTCTTCGCGAACCGATCGTGAAAGCTGTTCCGAAAGAGAATCTGCTGATCCTGGACTTGAACGGGGCCAAAAGCCAGCAGGAAAATGCTTGCTGGGGGTATCCGCTTGTTGCCGGGAATCTGCATAACTTCGGGGGACGTATCAACCTGCACGGAGATTTGCGTCTGCTTGCTTCCAACCAATATGTAAATGCGGTGAAAAAGAATCCGAATGTTTGTGGTTCCGGTCTCTTTATGGAGTCTATCGAGCAAAATCCGGTATATTATGATCTGGCTTTTGAAATGCCTCTCCATAAAGATGAAGTCAATATCGAAGAATGGCTCTGCCGTTACGCAGACCGTCGCTACGGAAAACCGTCCGAAAACGCGCATCAGGCTTGGTTGCATCTGTTAGAAGGGCCCTATCGCCCCGGAACAAACGGGACAGAACGCAGTTCCATCATCGCCGCCCGTCCAGCTGTGAACGTAAAAAAATCCGGCCCGAACGCCGGCCTGGGGATACCCTACTCTCCTCTGTCGGTAGTCCAGGCCGAAGGCTTATTGCTGAAAAGATGCCGGCAGACTGAAAGGTTCCGATCCTTATCGTTTTGATATTGTCGATGTCCAGCGGCAGCTGATGTCCAACCTCGGACAGGCTATCCATAAACAGGCGGCAGAGGCGTTCCGTAAAAAGACAAAGGAAGCATTCGCCCTGCATAGCAACCGTTTTCTCGAAATGTTGCGCGATGTCGATGAACTGTTGCGTACGCGTCCGGAATTTAATTTTGATAAATGGTTGACGCAGGCTCGTAGCTGGGGGATAATAGCGAAGAAAAAGATCTATTTGAAAAAGACGCAACCGCGCTTGTAACAGTGTGGGGGGCCGATGGCGATCCGCTTATCTTCGACTACTCATGGCGGGAATGGACAGGTTTGATAGACGGATATTATCTGAAACGTTGGGAAAAGTTCTACGCTATGCTTCAGGATCATCTCGATGCTGGGACAAATTACAGCGAAAAAGATTTACCGCAAACGCACGGCCGTGAGTCTTTCCGTGCCAATGATTTCTACAGCACTTTAGGAGACTGGGAACTTCAATTTGTTTCCACTCCGGATAAAGTCCGTACCCCTATCACACAAGGAGACGAGGTGGAAACCGCTACCCGCCTGTATAAAAAGTATGCTCGTCTTGCTACCGAGTATTATAAGGATGAAATCGAGGCAGATGAGATTCATGAAGGTAACATCTTTGAGAATTTGGGTGAATAACTCCTCAAAAAGATTATATTATGACAATAAGACAATTCCTTCTTGCTTGTTTCTGCTGTGTGACTCCCTGTCTGACGGCACAGACAAGCAAGATAAAAACTATCGGAGATGA
>VOFJ01000917.1_pt1 | contig 27689 bp, 43 predicted proteins | sample 5384081 | NCBI WGS metagenome assembly VOFJ01 (sample SAMN12384729, study PRJNA508395) | human gut metagenome | isolation source: healthy gut I | host: Homo sapiens | reverse complement strand
GGTGTAGTAATCAAGTCGAGATTTTATTGCTTCGAATGATGTTATTCTTAGTGTAAATGGAAAGCCGGTCAAATAATTTAGATGATATGGAGGAGGCGTTGAAGCACGTGGATACAAGTAAAAAGGCAGAGCTTGTTATTTTCAGAAATCAGAAGGAACATAAAGTTGTTATTCCTCTTTGATTTTTATCCGTGTTTTTACTTATTACATAATGAAATAAATGTCTGTCATATCTATCATTGATTTTTTAATATTCTTCTAATTATCAGAGAAATAAGTATGATAGATGCCTTCTATTAGGGGGTATCTATCATACTTTTACTGCAAAAAAACAGGGTATCTGTCATAGATAAGACAACTGGATAAAGGTCGCGTAAGCTGGCTTGTTTTTATTGTAATGGGCACGCATAAATCCGATTATCATGGCTTAATAATCCGCCTTGAAAGGCGTTAAATTTATAGCCCACAGCTGTGTGACGTACAGCCTCCATACGTGTGCTGTACGGTTTGCATGCGTGGGCTGTACAGCCTGCGTCTGTGGGCTATAAAAAGACTGATACTCCAACCGGATTATTAAGCTGCAAAATACGGGTTATCTTACTGTAAAACGTGCATTCTTATGCCTTATGTAGTATTTAATCCGGCTCTTTGCTCCTGGGTAGGGGAAGTTATTTCTGTGCCGCTGTACTTTCATTCCCGTAACGGTCTACGGCTGTAACGGCAAAATGCTTTTTGGCATTCCAAGGCAGGATAGGGGCGTAGATATAACTTGTCTCTCTGATATTCTGTGCAACGATATTTTCCGGCCGACTGGTGTCTACCGGATATTCATTTGATGCATAAATGACATACATCGGATTATTACGCGAATCATTGTCGGTAGCAGCCTGCCACTTTAATTCCGTATATCCACTGTCGATAGTCCTTACTTTCAGTCCGGACGGAGCTGTGGGCGGAACATTGTCCAACCAGGGCATCGGTGGCTGTAAAGCCGGGTATGCGTAGAAGTTCTCGATTAGTTCATCATAGATGCCTTGAGTGTTCTCCATGAGATATTTTACCCGGTAGTGGCCTTCACCCGCCATTTTATGATTCCGGATGAAGTTTATTTGACGGTCTATCTCGTCCCGTGTCCATTTACCTTCGTCGGGATGAAGGAAATAGATGCCGAGCCCCGGAATTACTTGTCGTCCGTTGCTTTGCTCCTGCCAGTCGAGAGCAAAAGGATAGAAATTGTTTCCTTGGAAATACATAATCGGATAAATCTGGTCCATAATCCCTTCTCCCAGCCAGCCTTGTGGGTCCTGATAAACGGTAAAGAAAGCATTCCATCCACGGGAAGGATAACGTGATGTATCCCGGTATTTTCCTACCGGACTGGCGCTTAGCTTCACCCAAGGCTTCATCGCTTTTACACCTTTATATATATAACGTACAATTTCAGAAATATTATCCCGGCGCCACTGATCCAGCGTACGTCCTTTATTATATCGGCGGAAATCATATTTATCGGGAAAAGAGGGCATTCTCCGGATAACGCAGATAATCGAAATGTACCCCGTCTATATCATAACGGCTTACGACTTCCCGTACCAGTTTCATCAAATACTCTTTCGTAGCCGGATGCCCTGGGTTGAGGAAATATTCACTTTTGTAAGGGACGCAGATATCTTTCATCCGCTTGGTGACGGACCGGTTGCCGAGCGAGGCAACGTGTTTCCTGTTTCCCAACGGAATAGTTACCATCCAGGCGTGGCATTCCATACCCCGCTTGTGGCATTCTTCAATGGCAAAAGCGAGCGGATCATAACCGGGATTTCCGCCGGATTTCCCTGTCAGGATAGAATTAAAAAGGTTCGATAGACGAAGGATATAACACATCCCCGCGTGTGCGTGTCTGAAACAGGACAGTATTGAAATTGGCAGCCTTCAGTTTATCGAGTATATCCACCAATTCTTCCTTTTGCTTGCGGATACTTTGAGGACTGACAGCACGTGTGCGGGGCCAGTCGAGACCATACAACGCTGTGAGCCATGCGGCGCGAACTTCATGTTTGGGTTGCGCAACCATTGAGAGGAAAGGAAACAAAAGTGAAAGAATGAAAATATATCGACGCATATTCTTTATTTTTTTTGTTTTAAATCCCTGCAAAGTTAGTAAAAGTGTCGGTAATGTTGGGCTGTTTCGTGAGATTGTATGTTACATTTGCCAAGCTAAAAAAAACGACACACTATGATAACATTTACTCTATGCCTGCTGGCGTTGATAGTAGGCTATTTTACGTACGGACGTTTGATGGAACGCGTCTTTGGTCCCGACGACCGTAAAACACCGGCTCTGACCAAGGCTGATGGAGTAGACTATATTCCATTGCCGACCTGGAAGATTTTTTATGATTCAGTTCCTTAATATTGCCGGACTAGGTCCGATATTCGGTGCAATAATGGGAGCTAAATTCGGTAGTTCTTCTTATTTATGGATTGTGTTGGGAAGTATTTTTTTTGCCGGGGCGGTGCACGATTATTTTGCCGGAATGCTTTCCTTTGCGTCATGAGGGCGAGAGTTTGCCGGAAATTATCGGACGCTATTTGGGACTTACGACGAAAAACAGATAATGAGAGGTTTCACCGTTATCCTGATGATTTTGGTCGGTTCGGTTTTTGTGGCCGGTCCTGCCGGACTGCTGGCGAAGCTGACGCCGGAAAGTCTGGATGCTACGTTCTGGATTGTCGTTGTGTTTGCTTACTATATTCTGGCTACTTTGTTGCCTGTAGATAAGATTATAGGTAAGATATATCCGTTGTTTGCAATTGCCTTGTTGTTTATGGCTGTGGGGATTCTCGTCATGCTTTATGTGAATCATCCCGCTTTGCCGGAACTGTGGGACGGACTGCAAAATACGAACCCGGAGGCGAGTGAACTTCCTATCTTTCCGATAATGTTTGTGAGTATTGCCTGTGGTGCAATTTCCGGTTTCCATGCTACACAAAGTCCTTTAATGGCTCGTTGCATGACTTCGGAACGTCATGGGCGTCCGGTGTTCTACGGTGCAATGATTACTGAAGGCATCGTTGCTCTGATTTGGGCTGCTGCGGCTACTTACTTTTTCCATAAGAATGGGATGGAAGAAAGTAATGCTTCCGTCATAGTAGATGCAATCACAAAAGAGTGGCTGGGAACAATCGGGGGTTGCTTGCTATTCTGGGAGTGATTGCAGCTCCGATTACGTCGGGAGATACGGCTTTCCGTTCGGCACGTCTGATTGTGGCGGATTTCTTGGGCATGGAACAAAAGAGTATGCGTCGCCGTTTATACATCTGTATTCCGATGTTCGTGGCGGCTATCGGTTTACTTCTGTATAGCCTGCGTGATGCGAACGGATTTAATATGATCTGGCGTTATTTTGCCTGGGCCAACCAGACATTGGCTGTGTTTACCCTCTGGGCAATAACGGTTTATCTGGCGGTATCCAAGAAACCGTATGTCATTACTTTGATACCTGCCTTGTTTATGACAAGTGTGTGTTCTACTTATATATGTATTGCTCCTGAAGGTTTGGGACTGTCGCACGCAATCTCTTATTACATCGGTGTAGGATGTGTGGTGGTTGCTATTGTGTGGTTCTTTGTCTGGCTGAGCAAGCAGAAAACAAGAAAATTATCAGAATGAAGAAAATAAAAAGATCAACGGGAGTTGCACTTGCATTCCTTATTTATGTATCCGTGACGGCGGCTTATCTGTTACCCCGCAATACGGAAGTGAGCCAGACGGAAAAGTATCTGACGGTGGCGGGTTCTTATGTCATTGTCCTGCTTCTTTGGCTTGTCCTCCGCAAAAAGGAACAGATGCGTGAACGCCGTAAAAAAAACGAACAATCTATTCACTTAAAAAAGTAAGTTTATGAAGAAATTAGCTTTAGCTATTTGTCTGCTGTTGGCATCAATAGCTGCACAGGCACAATTTGAGAAAGGAACTATGATTCTAAATCCTTCCGTTACAGGGTTGGACTTTTCTTACAGTAAAAATGATGATGCTAAATTTGGGATCGGCGCGCAAGCCGGTACATTTCTGGCAGACGGTTTTGCATTAATGGTAAATGCAGGAGCTGACTGGTCACAACCGGTAGATATATATACATTAGGTACGGGAGCACGTTGTTATTTTTTAATACTACAGGTGTTTATATCGGTGGTGGCCTCGATTGGGAACGCAGACGTTATAAAGGTGGCGGTCATAACAACGATTGGGGATTGGGTATCGAAGCCGGATATGCTTATTTCCTGTCGCGGACAGTAACTATCGAACCGGCTGTTTATTATAAATGGCGTTTTGATGACTCCGATAATTCACGTTTCGGCATTAAAGTAGGATTCGGATTCTACTTTTAAATAATTTGAGAATGGAGAGTGGAGAGTTATTGCGCTATATTTGCTGCAAAACATCTCTCAACTCTCCATTTCTGACTCTTGACTTATTTCAGCTTTTCTTTCAGGAACTGACCCGTATAGCTTGCTCCGCAAGCGGCTACTTCTTCCGGAGTACCTACCGCTACAATGTTCCCACCTTTATCTCCACCTTCCGGGCCGAGGTCAATCACATAATCGGCACATTTGATAACATCCATATTATGCTCGATGATTACGATGCTATGTCCACGGCGGATCAAGGCGTCAAAAGCATCCAGAAGTTTACGGATGTCGTGGAAATGCAAACCTGTTGTCGGTTCGTCAAAGATAAACAGAGTCGGGTCGGCTTTCTCCTGACTCAGATAGAATGCTAGTTTCACACGCTGGTTCTCACCACCGGAAAGAGTGGAAGAAGATTGGCCTAGTTTGATATACCCGAGTCCTACATCCTGCAACGGGAGTAGCTTTTTTACAATTTTCTTCTGTCCGTGTTCATTGAAGAATTCAATCGCCTGGTTCACGGTCATTTCCAGTACATCAAAGATGTTCTTGTCGTGGAATTTCACTTCCAGTGTGTCGGATTTGAAACGTTTCCCGTGGCAGGATTCACATTCCAGAACGAGGTCTGCCATGAACTGCATTTCTACGGTAATGGTGCCTTCACCCTTACATTCTTCGCAACGTCCGCCTTCACTGTTGAAACTGAAGAAACCGGCGGTATATCCCATTTGTTTGGCGAGTGGCTGCTCCGACCATAGCTTGCGGATTTCGTCATAAGCCTTGATATATGTCACGGGATTGGAACGGGATGATTTGCCGATCGGATTCTGGTCTACAAATTCTACATTCCGTAAGTCGCGCAGACTGCCTCCGATAGATGAAAATTCTCCCGGACGATCACTGCATTCGTCCAACTCACGCTTCAATGCCCGGAAGAAAATATCACGTACCAGCGTGCTTTTCCCGGAACCGGAAACGCCGGTAACCACTGTCATTACATTCAGCGGGAAACGTACGTTTACACCTTTCAGGTTATTCTCGCGTGCTCCTTTCAGTTCAATATAATTATTCCACGGACGGCGATGTTGGGGGACGGGAATTTCTTCTTCTCCCAAAAGATAGCGGACGGTATAACTGTTGCTTCCTTTTTTGAGGTCTTTCATGTCACCCTGATAGACGACTTCTCCTCCCAGACGTCCGGCGTTGGGACCGATGTCAATAATATAATCTGCTGCACGAATGATTTCCTCGTCATGTTCTACAACTACTACCGTGTTACCGAGTTGTTGCAGTTGGCGCAGCACATTAATCAGGCGGTCGGTGTCACGGCTGTGCAGACCGATACTGGGTTCGTCGAGGATATAGAGGCTACCTACAAGACTGCTTCCCAGTGATGTCGCCAGATTGATACGCTGGCTTTCTCCACCCGACAGGGAGTTACTGAGCCGGTTCAGTGTCAGATACCCCAGACCTACATCAATCAGGAAACGGATACGGCTGTTTATTTCCATCAGAATCCGGCGGGCTACATTACTGTCGTGCTCGTTCAGTTCCAAGTGATCGAAGAACTGCTTTAATTCGGAAATAGGCAGGTCTACCAGTTCGGAAATATTCTTTCCGCCTACGCGTACATAGCCGGCTTCCGGTTTCAGACGGGTACCGTGGCATTTCGGGCAAAGTGTTTTTCCGCGATACCGGGCAAGCATCACACGATATTGTATCTTATATTGATTTTCTTCAAGCATCTTGAAGAAGTCATTAATACCGTGGAAATATTGGTTTCCTTCCCAAAGCAACCGGCGCTGTTTGTCCGTCAGTTCATAATAAGGAGTGAAAATCGGGAAGTCGAATTTCTCCGCATTGTGGATCAGCTCTTCTTTCCATTCTCCCATTTTTTCACCGCGCCAACATACGATCGCTCCTTCATAAACAGATAAAGAACGGTCGGGAACCACCAAATGCTCATCTATACCGATAACTTTGCCGAAGCCCTCACAGGTGGGGCAGGCACCGATCGGGGGAGTTGAATGAAAACATCTGGTCATTGGGTTCTTCAAAAGTGATACCGTCTGCTTCGAACTTTGTGCTGAAGGAGAACAGTTGTGTTGTTCCGTCCGGCAGGTAAAAGCGTAGCATACAGGTTCCGTCGCCTTCGTACATGGCTGTTTCGGCAGAGTCGGTGAGGCGGCTGATAGCATCTTTGGTGTCGGCTACTGCCATACGGTCTACCAGCAGATAAACTTCGTCGCCTGCTACGGGCTTGTATTCATCAATACGTTTCATCTCACCGTTCACTTCGATACGGTTGAATCCCTGTTTGAGGTCTATTTCCAGTTGCTGTTGCAGGCTGCGGTCTTCACGCAGGTGGATAGGGGTCAGTACGGTGTATCTTGTCCCTTCCGGGTGTGATAGCATACAGTTGATGATGTCTTCCGTCGAATGTTTCTTCACTTCCTGTCCGCTTACAGGGCTGTATGTCCTCCCTACACGGGAATACAGCAAACGGAGATATTCATAAATTTCTGTGGAAGTTCCTACGGTGGAACGGGGATTGCGGCTGTTCACTTTCTGTTCGATGGCAATGGCGGGTGGGATGCCTTTGATAAAGTCGCATTCCGGTTTGCTCATTCGTCCGAGAAACTGGCGTGCGTAGCTACTTTAGGCTTTCTACGTAGCGGCGTTGTCCTTCTGCGTAGAGGGTGTCAAAAGCGAGAGATGATTTTCCTGAACCTGATAATCCGGTGATGACAACAAGTTTGTTGCGTGGAATATCTACATCGATGTGTTTTTTAGGTTGTTTACTCGTGCGCCTTTGATCGAAATATAGTTATTTTCTGACATAAAATGCTCCTTGTTTTATGGTAGTCGGCAAAGTTAGCGAATTTATCGGGAGTTTGTATTATCTTTGCGTCACATTATTACGATTTAAGAATATTATGAAGCTGAAAAACTATCTTTTTACTTTTCGCTCTTCTTCTGGCTGTGGGAGTGAGGGCACAGGTGCCGACGGGCGACAAATATCCCAAACGTGAGTTTCGTGCTGCATGGATACAGGCTGTCAACGGACAGTTTCGCGGTGTTCCCACAGAACGACTGAAACAAACACTGATTAGCCAGTTGAACTCGCTTCAAGGGGCGGGTATTAATGCGATTATCTTTCAAGTGCGTCCCGAAGCGGATGCGTTGTATGCTTCGCAACATGAACCGTGGAGCCGTTTTCTGACAGGGACACAAGGACAAATGCCTTCGCCTATGTGGGACCCGATGCAGTTTATGATTGAGGAATGCCGGAAACGGAATATGGAGTTTCATGCCTGGATTAATCCTTATCGGGTGAAAACTTCGCTGAAAAATCAGTTGGCGCCGGAACATATTTATCATCAACATCCGGAATGGTTTGTTACGTATGGAGACCAATTGTACTTCGACCCGGCACTTCCCGAGAGTCGTGAATATATCTGTAAGATCGTGACGGATATTGTGTCTCGCTATGATGTGGACGCTATCCACATGGATGACTATTTCTATCCTTATCCTATTAAGGGAGTCGATTTTCCCGATAACGCAAAAGTTTTGCCCGTTATGGCGGAGGCTTTACTAACAAGGCGGACTGGAGACGTAGTAATGTGAATGTGTTGATTAAGAAATTGCACGAAACCATTCGGGGGTGAAGCCGTGGGTAAAGTTCGGAATCAGTCCGTTCGGAATCTATCGTAATCAGAAAAGTGACCCGTTGGGAAGTAATACCAATGGCTTGCAGAATTATGACGATCTGTATGCTGATTGTTCTGCTCTGGGCGCGTGAAGGCTGGATTGATTATAATATTCCGCAGATTTACTGGGAAATCGGTCATAAGGCGGCCGACTATGAGACATTGGTGAAGTGGTGGGCTACGCATTCGGAGAACCGTCCGTTATTTATCGGCCAGTCAGTGACAAATACGATTCAGCACGCTGACCCGCAGAATCCTTCTATGAATCAGCTTCCCCGGAAAATGGCTTTACAGCGTGCTTATCAGACGATTGGCGGTAGCTGTCAATGGTATGCGGCAGCTGTTGTTGAAAATCAGGGAAGATATCGCGATGCGCTGGTTTCGGAATATCACAAATATCCGGCATTAATCCCCGTATTCGACTTTTTATGGATGATAAGGCTCCAGACAAGGTGCGCAAGATGAAGCAAATATGGACTGAAGACGGCTATGTGCTTTTTCTGGACTGCTCCGAAAGCTGAAACGGAAATGGATAAGGCTGTGCAATATGTGGTCTATCGTTTTGGCAGAAAAAGAAAAGGTGAATCTTGACGACCCTTCACATATTGTTGCTATCACCCGTAATCCTTTCTACAAACTTCCATACGAAACAGGAAAAACAAAGTACCGCTATGTGGTGACTGCGTTAGACCGTCTTCATAATGAATCGAAGTCGGTTAGCAAGAAAGTAAAACTGTGATAAAAAGTAAAACTGTAATAAGTGAAGAATAGAAAAAAGAGGCTGACTAACAATTCAGTAGTATCTTCAATTCTCCTCCTTCGGGAAGGAGGAGTCCCCGTAGGGGGAGGTGGTAGGAAAATACATAAGTCGTTTATTTTCAATATTGTGTATCCGCCTACCACCCCCAGCAATTAATAAAGCAATAATCCTGCAATGCCGCAGGCTATAATCATTAATATAGGATTAGCTTTATATTTTCTGGTTCCGATGAAAGCGACTAGAAAGATGATAATACTGATAACGAATGAGTAAGTGTCAGTTGTCGGTGAACCGAAATTTTCTACATTCATCAATACCAGTGCGGCGGAAGCCAACAGGCCGACAACTGCGGGACGCAGTCCGCTAAATATGGATTCTACTACCGGATGTTTCTGATATTTCAGGAAGAATTTGCTAATGGTCAGCATCAAGATGAAGGAGGGGAGGACTACAGCAAAGGTAGCAATGACCGATCCCACGACACTCCCCGTAGAGGTGAATCCGACGTACGTAGCCGCATTAATCCCGATAGGTCCCGGTGTCATTTGGCTGATTGCAACAATATCCGTGAACTCCTGCGAGCTCACCCAACCATAACGGGTTACTACTTCCCCTTGAATCATGGAGAGCATCGCATAACCTCCTCCAAATCCAAAGAGCCCGATCTTAAAAAACGTATAGAATAACTGAAGATAGATCATCTCTTTTTAAATTTTTTTACCATGAATCTTGAATAATGAACAGGGGAACGATAACTCTCGACTCTCCATTCGCAACTTTCTACTTTTCTAAATTTTCCCCAGAGGAAGCCTCCCACTCCCGCAGCAATAATAATCCAGATAGGCGAGAACCCCAATAGCCAGATCAGCAGTGCCGAAACAACAGGAATCCACAGGTTGTGGCGGTTGATTTTAGCGGACCGGCCCATTGTGAAAGTCGGGGCGGCAATAAGTGCCACTACCGCCGGTCGGATTCCTTTGAAGATGCGTTCCACAATCGGGTTGTCTTTAAAACTATGGAAAAATAGAGCAATCGCCAATATAATGATGAAGGAAGGCAAAATTGTTCCTAATGCTGTGATAATACTTCCTCGGATACCACGCAACTTGTATCCTATAAAGATAGAAATATTGACTGCCAAAATGCCCGGAGCAGATTGGGAGATAGCCAGCAGGTCGATAAAATCTTCCTGCGCAATCCATTTCCGCTTCGTAACAATTTCATTCTCAATAAGCGGCACCATTGCGTACCCTCCTCCGATAGTAAAGGCGCCTATTTTAAAAAAAAAATTCCAAATGATTCGAGAGATAGATGTTCTTTCTTTCTTTTCTCCTCCTTTCTTGTTTGTTCTCTTTTTCTTTGCCGTATTGGCTGGGACTTACGTTAAAATGCTTCTTGAATACTTCACGGAAGTATTTCGCATCACTGAATCCTGTCATTTCTGCTATTTCTGTTATGCTATGTGTGTTCTCTTTCAATAATTGCACGGCATACTTCAACCGGATCAGACGGATATAATCTCCCGGAGCCTGGTCGGTCAATGCCCTGAGTTTGTTGTAGAAACTTGTACGGCTCATGCCTACCAGGTTGCAAAAAGTACATCTACGGTAAGGGCCGGGTTATCTATATTGTCTTTTATATGCTTTTTTGACGTTGGCAATAAACTTCCAGTCAATGTCCTGTGAGCAGTTGATGCATTCGTCATCTTCTTCCTCATCATCCAGCTCCAGATTGGCATACTTACTGCGCAAAAAGAGCACGGTTAGTCAGCAGATTGTCGACAGTCGCTTTTAATATACCTATATTAAACGGTTTCAAGATGTATTCGTCGGCACCGATTTTAAGTCCGGACAAGATATCTTTCTCATTATTCAGAGCTGTCAGCAGGATAACCGGAATGTGCGATGTCTCTATGTTGTTTTTGAGTTCCTTGCATAATTCGTCTCCCCGCATTTCCGGCATCATAATATCAGAGATAACCAACTCCGGTTTGTATTCGGGGATGATCGTCAACGCTTCTTTTCCGTTGGAACACGTTTGTACAGTATATTCTTCTGATAATGTCTGCAACAGATAGTTGCGTAATTCATCGTTATCCTCCACAATCAGAATCCGCCGGTGTTCACCGTTCAACTTCTTATGTGCGTTTTCGTATATTTCGGGTGAGGGAGCAGGTACATTGCTTAGGGTTCTGTTTTCCTGACGTTGTTTGCTCAGTGTTGCCAGATGTGCCTTACGGAAACGCTTGCTGTCTTTCGGGAAAGATACCTTGATAACCGAACCTTGATTTTCCACACTCGACAAATTAATCTTACCTTTATGCAGCCGCACTAATTTCCAGACAAGCATCAGTCCGATCCCGCTACCCGTCACTTTGAGTTGATTGCATTGCTGCCACGGAAATGCAGCTTGAACAGTTTTTTTTCTGTTCGCTGGCCGGAATTCCGATTCCTGTATCCCTGACTTCGACGCTCCACGAGTCTGTATTGTCGGACACGAAAATCTGTACATTACCGTTTTCCGGAGTGTACTTCAAGGCGTTCGAGATTATGTTTTTCAGGATTGATTCCATTTTTTCCTTATCAAACCATACATTCATATACCTGAAATTACTTTCGTGGGTGAAGTTGATATGTTTGATATTGGCGTACTGCTGGAAAGCATTGTATATTTCGGTTGTAAATGTGTTCAGTTCATGTTCCGAAATATATAGTTCGGAGGAATATACGTCCGCCCTCTCGAAGTTTATTAGATTGGTGGTGAGACGTAGCAGGGCATTTACATTCCGTAATGCAGTATTCATATTGGATATTCCTTCCTTGCTTAGTTCTTCTTTTTTCACGAAGATCTTCCAGTGGCGCTTTGATAAGCGTCAACGGAGTACGGATGTCGTGTGCAGTGTTGATAAAGAAATGAATCTTTTTCGTCGGACACTTTACGTTGTTTCCTTAGGATCAGAATACGTAATGAGACAGCAGCGATAAAGACAAGGATAACGATATAGAGCAACATTGCCCAAACGGTCAGCCAAAAGGCTGGGCGATGATAATATCTATACTCCTTTCTTCGAGCATAATACGCTGGTCCTCATTGGAGATAGCACGTACTCTTAACGTATATTTTCCCGGTGCGAGGTTAGTATAACGGATTGTGTTTTCTGTCCCCGGTTTGCTCCATTCTTCGTAAAAGCCTTCCAGTTTCCAGGAATAAAGGACATTAGAAGGATAGTCATAGTTGATAGAAGAAACCTGTAACGAGAAAATATTCTGGTTATATTTTAATTTCAGCTCTTTCGTATTGTTGATACTTGCTTTTTAGCGGGAAATTTTTTTCCCCTGGGTAGATCGTTTGATAAAAACAGTTTGAAATCGCTGAATATCATTTTTGGAAGAATAGGTTCTGGGAAGTTTCATGTCTTTATTGAACTCTACTGCCCCGTTCGAACTTCCGAAAATAAAGTTGTTGTTCTTTCTTTGCAGGGTACCGGACAATGCATTGAAATGTGTGGTCATAAGTCCCATTTCTTTGTCCAGTTGTGAAATGTTTTTTGGTTAGGATAAAAGCTGGTCAGACCGCTTTCCGTGCTAAGCAGAATATCTTCGTCAGCGTCTGAAAGCAAGGTATAGATATTGTTGGAAATCAATGCGCAATTTCCCGTATGATAATGAGTGAACAGTTTGGTGTGAGTATCGTAAATTAATAATCCGGAGCCACTGGTTCCTATATATAGCGATCCTTTCTTGGTCTGGTATAAAGAATATATATAGTTTGATTCTACGGAAGTTTGATACGTTCATATTTTTACCCTGATTCTTTATCCAATAAAACAATCCGGTCGCACTGCCCATCATTCACATACTTTTTGGCATCGCGTTCGAGAATTGCGGTAATGGAGTTCAGTCCGTGTACAGTTGTATTTTTTAGTGTGTACATTGATACGTTTCAGATTATAAAATCCTCCGCTCCAGATATTTCCTTGTGAGTCTTTACGGATATCACGTATATACTTATCCGGGCGTATGTTCTCATATGCATACGAAGCCGGAGTAAAAATAGCTGACATTGGAAGATCTCTCTCGTTCATCTGATAAATGCCGGAGAAGTATCCGCCGGCTCAGACAACTCCGCTGGGAAGCTACCGTATTGGTGGTAGTGAAAAAATATGACTTCTGCTATCCTGGTTCTTCTCTCAAAAGAACTGAGAAGAACGCCATTGTCCGGTCTTTGAATTGAGGAAACTGATACCATTGTTCGTTGCGAACCATAAATCTCCGTCTCTGTCTTCGATAATGGCGTTCACCTGATCGTTGATTAAAGACTGTTTATTGCCAATTGAGTGTTTGATCCATTTTGTAGCCAGTATAACAGTTGTTTTGTATGGTGATTCCGATGGGATAATTAGCCAGCCATACCCGTTCTTCATCATCTACAAAGATGTCATTGATACTGTTACCGTTCATGCCATTGTTACTGTTGTAATCAGCCACAATTTCAGGTGTTATCTGATAAGTGTCTACATCTATTTTGTGTACTCCTCCACCGTCGGTTGCTATCAGTAATTCCTTATCATTTAATGGTCTGAATCATGTGATACTAATATCTTTTCAAATTCTGTTCCGGACGTATAACAGATTTGGTATTCATATCGTAAATCATGATTCCCCGTAGAAAAGTTCCGATGAATAGTTTACGAATCTTTTGTCGAAATATAAATCGATAATCTGGGCTTTCAGGCTCCAAATTTATCGCAATTGATAAGTTCCAATGCGTTATTTTCCAACTTGGCGTAATGAATACCCATTTCTGTGCCGATGAAGAAATGCGACTCAAGTTATCTGTTCAATATCTTGTGATCTCTTCACTGATATCGTTCTTTATATGGGTAACCAGTTGGGTCTCCGTGTTGTAGAGGAAGATTGTATCCTTATTACATAGCCAGATATGTTTGTTTTCGTCAAGCCAGGCATAGGTGATCGGATCCGGTTGTTCACTGAAAGAGCTTTCCATCGGTAACTTATATACAAGATTGAAACAGTCGTGAATCTGGTCATACCGGAATACTTTACCTTTCTTTCCGATTTCCCATAAAACTCCTTCTTGGTCGATATAAAGCCAATTCAGATTTAACAGAGAGTTCACTTCTACGTCACCATCCATTAACTTATATCGTTTAAAAGTCTTTTCCGTTGTATCGATCAATACCTTCGTGTGTAAGGAACCACATGTAGCCGGTTTTATCTTTTTGAATGCAGTAAACCCCGCCGGTTACTTAACCCATCCTCCACTCCAATATATCGATACGTCTGTGCGACACAAGTTAGAGGAAACAATAAGATTAGAAAAAAAAGCCATTTTTCATACAAATAGGACTTTTAAGGGTTATTGAATCTTTAATGAGGGGGAAAGTTTGACAAAAATTAAGAAGATTTTCCGATATTACAAAAATTTTGAAGAAAGATAACAGCGTTCTTAAAATGAAAGAAAACAGACTATTTTATAGGTATTTATACATATTGTTTGTTTTCGGAATTTTGGTATCTGTAAAGGGGCTTTCAGTAGAGCGAAAAGTTGTGAAAAAGAGGCTGGCACTTTTAAAATGTACCAGCCTCTGTAAATATAGAAATGATTTATTTCATTTTTGCTTCCACCCATTTGCGAGCGTTGACAAACGCTTCTATCCATGGAGTAACCTGATCGCTGTTCTTGCGGTCTGCCGGATAACAACCGTTTTGCCATGGGAAGATAGAACGTTCCAAGTGAGGCATGATAGCCAGATGGCGTCCGTCTGCACTAGCCAATGCTGCGATAGAATAATCGGAACCGTTCGTTAGCCGGATATTCATCATAGCTGTACTTCGCTACTACATTGTATTTGTCCTCATACGGGAAAGAGAACTTGCCTTCGCCGTGAGCCACCCAGATTCCTAATTTGGAACCGCTTAAAGAACCGAACATCACACTGCGGTTGGTCGGGATGGTAAGGCCGAGGAAGCGTGACTCAAATTTGTGAATCGTTGTGCAACATCTTGCCTTTTTTCTCCAGTTCAGGATTGATAAGGTTGAGCTCCATCATCAACTGACAACCGTTACAAACGCCCAATGATAAGGTGTCTTCACGCATAATATTTATCCAATGCTTCTTTAGCTTTAGGATTGAATAAGAATGCGCCTGCCCATCCTTTAGCAGAACCCAGTACATCGGAGTTAGAGAAACCACCGCAGAAAACAATCATGTTTACGTCTTCCAATGTTTCGCGTCCGCTGATGAGGTCGGTCATTGTAACGTCTTTACGTCGAAACCTGCCAAATAGAGTGAATAAGCCATTTCGCGTTCGCCATTTGTACCCTTTTCACGGATGATGGCGGCACGGATACCGCTTGGAGTACGACGGTCCGAGTAATGCCATATTGAGAAAGCTTACCTTTGAATTCCGGCATAAATGCGAATTCAACAGGTTGCATCTTATAGTTTTCGAAACGTGCTTTTGCGCAACCGTTCATAGATTGTTTGCGGTCGAGCAGGTAAGAAGAAGAATACCATACGTCACGCATATAATCGATACCAAACTGGTAAGTAGCACCATCTTTAGATACCAAAATGTGGCGTTCGTCAGTCGGTTTACCCACTTTATATAGCCTACGCCTGCATCTTCCAGAATCTTCTTCACTTCATCCTTATGCTTGTCGCTGATCTGGATAACAATACCCGGGGTTTCTGCGAACAGAATCTTTACGATATCTTCTTCCTTCATCTTGTCGAGGCTGATTTCCAGACCGCCTTCCACGTTAGCGAAACACATTTCGAGCAATGTGGTAATCAAAACCACCGGCAGATATATCGTGTCCTGCAAGAATCAGTCCTTTGTTGACAAGTTCCTGTACGGCAAGGAATGCATCGCGGAAATATTCAGCGTCCTGTACGCAAGGTACATCATCGCCTACTTTTTACCCAGAGATTGGGCGAAAGCCGAACCACCCAAGTTTCAGTTCATCGAAGCTGAAGTCAATATGATAAAAGTGTAGTCTTTTCATTGTTAACCAATACTGAGATACAACTTTCTTTTTGTCGGAAACTTCGCCGCCCGGCAGAAACAATCACTGTTCCCGGAGAAATAACTTTCACCGTTAGATACTTCTGTGTCATAGACAAAGAGTCTTTCCGGTAGGAACATTGATTTGCAATGCGCAGCAGAAGTCGCTCAATGCTTTACAGCCGTGTAAAGACGGGCATCCTCACCTTCTTGAGAGCGGCAAGGCCACATCCAGTTGGCAGACAGAGAAATGCTGTCCATACCTTCTGCCATTGGAGCCCAAACCAGATTGGTTAGTAAGCTTCAGATACGAAAGGATAGAACTGGCAGCCGGATCAGCCAATGCCGCTTTGCGGAGCATGTCCGATAGAAGTCGCGATTCCTTTTCGCCACGGTAGTAGTCGGCAACGACACCACAGTCACTCAATGGCAACTGAAGTTCGCCCTGACATTGCTGACGTGCCACTTTTTACCTGTTACCGAGCGGTCTACCTTATTCGTCAACCAGTCTTTTTGCAGGCACAAATTCTAGCTGCAAATACATTCGTCAGATATTCATGTAATTTAGACAATTCGTATTTCGGCATTTCGTAATGACGTTCCACGGTTTTGTCTCACCATATATGTCTTGGGAGAAGAACCGAACATCTGCTCTACAGCAAGATCAAACGGACGTACACCGTCAGCCTGTTGGAAGGCGAAACGATGATCGCCGGTTGTTTCACCGACTACATACATTGAGCGCGTTCGCGTTCGGCAAATCTTACGTACATGTTCGATGGCTTCTTCTTTAATCAATAGCCCCATACGTTCCTGGCTCTCGTTGGCGATGATTTCTTTTGCCGACAAAGTCTTATCGCCGATAGGCAATTTGCTCATATCGATCAAACCACCACATTCTTCCGAGCTCGGACAGACAGTTTACGTGTCCGGCAGAACCATGGTCATGAATAGAAACCACCGGATTCACCTCTTCTTCGCAAAGAGCGCGTACTACGTTGTTGGCACGTTTCTGCATTTCTGCGTTGGCACGTTGCACAGCGTTCAACTCGGATACCGCTGCTGTAACCTGGCCGGTGTCAACAGAAGATACGGAACCGCCACCCAGTCCGATACGATAGTTGTCACCACCGATTACTACCACTTTATTTCCTGCTTCCGGTGTACCTTTGAGGCAGTCACGTTGTGTACCGTAACCAACACCACCGGCGAGCATGATGACTTTGTCGTAACCATAAACTTCTTTGTTTTCTGTATGTTCGAAAGTCAGTACTGAACCGCAGATCAGCGGCTGACCGAACTTGTTACCGAAGTCGGAAGCACCATTGGATGCTTTGATAAGAATTTGTTCCGGAGTTTGGTACAACCATTTACGTACCGGAAGAATCTCTTCCCACTCGCGTCCTTCTTCTGTGCGCGGGTAAGAAGTCATGTAAACAGCAGTACCTGCAATCGGCCATGAACCTTTACCACCACCCATACGGTCGCGGATTTCACCACCCGTACCGGTAGAAGCACCGTTGAATGGTTCTACTACAGTAGTAAGTTATGAGTTTCCGCTTTCAGTGAGATAACACTCTTGATGTCCTTTACCTGGAAGAAATCAGGTTTTTGAATGATCTGCCGGAGCAAACTGTTCCACAACCGGACCTTCGGCAAAGGCTACATTATCTTTATAAGCAGAGATGATTTTATTCGGATTTTCCTGTGTCGTCTTTTTAATCATTTGGAACAGAGAAGATTCCTGCTCTACACCGTCGATGATGAACGTTCCGCCTGAAAATTTTGTGGCGGCAGTGTTCGAGTTGATCTGTGCGAAACCGAATACTTCGAGTCAGTCAGTTTTCGTCCGAGATCATTTTCTACTTTCTTCAGATAGTCCATTTCTTCTTTAGAAAGAGCCAGACCTTCTTGTTCGTTGTACACTTCGAGATCTTCGATGTAGATGATCGGTTCCGGCTGACGGTTTGTCGTGAATACGTTTTGGTCGAGTCCTTTGTACATGCGTTGGAGCATCGGGTCGTAGTCTGCGTTTTCGTCCTTAACAGGGAAGTACTCCCTCGATGCGGCTGATGCCTTCGAGCCCCATGTTTTTGGGTGATTTCTACTGCGTTTGTACTCCAGGGAGTGATCATTTCGCGGCGTGGGCCGACGAAACAGCCTTTCAGGTTTTCTTCACTTTCCATCACGGCTTCGCCAAAAAGCCAGCAGAGTTTATTACTTTCGTCAGGGTGAGCTGATGGTTTGCTCTCTACGGCAATCACGCTCTTGGAAGGGGTTCTGAAAAAAAGAATCATGTTGTATATTTACGATTTTACGATTTACGATTTTACGATTGAAGTTCCTGCAGGAGAAACTCTTCTCTTTTTCTGTGGCGCAAAAGATAATCAATTTCGTTGGTGGTAGGAAAAAATAGAGAATAAATTCTATACCTTATTTAATATGTTTATTTTGATGTACGTTTTACTTATTATCGCTATATATATCTTGATTCTTGTGTGGAAAAAACGTTAATATACTATCCCCATATCACAAAAAAGTAGCGATATTTGCGACATGATTCAGATAGAGACAATATTCGATATAATAGTTAAAGGCTTTATTATTGGCGTTGTTGTGTCCGCACCTCTCGGTCCGGTGGGCGTGCTATGCATCCAGAGGGACTCTGAATAAAGGGCGTTGGTACGGATTTGTAACAGGGCTGGGAGCTTCCTTGAGTGATATAGCATACGCTTTGCTTACCGGTTATGGCATGAGTTTTTGTATTTGATTATATCAATAAGAATATTTTCTATTTGCAGCTGTTGGGGGAGTGTCATGCTACTCCTTTTTGGTATATATACCTTTCGTAGCAATCCGGTGCAATCCATTCGTCCGGCTTCGTCCAGCAAAGGTTCTTATTTCCATAACTTTATTACCGCATTTTTCGTCACTCTCTCCAATCCCTTGATAATCTTTCTGTTTATCGGACTTTTTCGCCCGTTTTGCCTTTGTGCAGCCGGGGGTTCTGGTGTTCGAAGAGATTACAGGATATGTTGCTATTGCTATAGGGGCATTGACCTGGTGGTTGGGGATTACTTACTTTTAGAACAAAGTGCGCACTAAATTCAATTTGCGCGGTATCTGGATACTGAATCGTGTTGTAGGAAGTATTGTAATGCTGGTATCCCTTGCCGGACTGGTTTATACATTGCTGGGAGAGTCACTTTATTAAGAAATAGCTTATGAATCAGATAGCACAACAACTGAAAGAAAAGAATATTGCCGTGATACCTTATATATATGTGGCAAGAGGAAGACTTGATCCGCGCCAATCATTGTGAACCGGAAGAGATGGAGGTAAATATAATTGCCCGTTATCCGGCAGATCAGCAGCCTGCCATGAGAGAATGGTATACCAACCTGATTACGATGATGAGTGAGGAAGGAGTACGGGAAAAAGGTCATCTGCAGATTAATAAAAATGTAATTATCAATCTGACAGAGTTGCACAACGCATTGTCCTCTTCTCCTAAATTTCCTTTTTTACAGTGCTGCTTATTTCAAGGCATTACCGTTTATCGTAGAATTACGGAATAAAAACGGCAAGAAAGATGAACCCGAACTGGAAACCTGTTTTGAAGCGTTGTATGGAGTACTCCTGCTTCGTCTTCAAAAGAAGCCTATCAGCGAAGGAACTGCCAAGGCAGTGGAAGCTATCACTAGTTTCCTTTCTATGTTGGCAAACTATTATGATAAAGACCGTAAAGGTGAATTAAAACTGGATGAATAAATGAGAATTTTGGTAACGGGTGCCAACGGTCAGGCAGCAATGAGATGCAGGTGCTTGCAAAAAGAGAACCCGCAACATACGTATTATTTCACGGATGTAGAGGAGCTTAACATCTGTGACAAGCAAGCCGTTTGGGCTTATATCGCAGAGAAGCGGATTGAGCTTTAGTCGTGAACTGTGCCGCATATACGGTAGTAGATAAAGCGGAAGATAATTCGGAACTAGCCTATCAATTGAATTGCGAAGCACCGAAACAATTGGCAAGTGCGGCACAATTCAACGGAGCCGCCATGATACAGGTATCTACCGATTATGTCTTTGACGGTACTGCACACACCCGTATACGGAGGATTGCGACCCTTGTCCGGGACTCCGTATACGGCACCACCAAACTGGAAGGAGAATATGACGTGATGAATTATTGCGAGAAAGCAGTCGTAATCCGTACTGCATGGCTTTATTCCACTTTCGGCAATAATTTTTGTGAAGACAATGATCCGTCTTGGAAAAGAGCGTGACAGTCTGGGAGTTGTTTTCGACCAGATCGGAACCCGACTTATGCTAATGACCTGGCACGTGCCATCTATACCATTATAAATAAAGGTATAGTCCGCGGCATCTACCATTTCAGCAATGAAGGCGTTTGTTCCTGGTATGATTTCACAGTGGCTATTCATCGCTTGGCAGGAATAACCTCCTGCAAAGTGAAACCTCTGCATACAGCCGAATATCCTGCAAAAGTAAAAATCGTCCGGCATACTCTGTACTTGATAAAACAAAAATAAAAACAACATTTGGCATCGAAATCCCCCATTGGGAGGAAAGTCTCCAACGATGCCTGGAGAAATGGAAATTAAAAATTGAGAGTTGAGAAATAAAAAGAAACCACTTTGAGTATCATTTTTTAATTTCAATTTTCAATTCTCAATTTAATAACTATGGCAGATAATACAGAAATTTTGAGACGGCGAACGTTCGCCATTATTGCGCATCCGGATGCCGGTAAGACATCATTGACTGAAAAGTTATTGCTTTTTGGTGGACAGATACAGGTAGCAGGTGCTGTAAAGAGTAATAAGATAAAAAAGACGGCTACGTCCGACTGGATGGAAATCGAGAAACAACGTGGTATTTCGGTAACGACTTCCGTGATGGAGTTCGACTATCGGGATTATAAAATCAACATTCTCGATACTCCGGGTCACCAGGACTTTGCTGAAGATACATACCGCACACTGACTGCTGTAGACAGTGTTATCATCGTTGTAGACGGTGCGAAGGGGGGGTGGAAACGCAGACGCGTAAACTGATGGAGGTATGCCGCATGAGAAAAGACTCCGGTAATAATCTTCGTCAACAAAATGGACCGTGAAGGAAAAGAACCGTTCGACTTGCTCGATGAACTCGAAGAAGAACTGATGATTCAGGTTCGTCCCTTGTCCTGGCCGATAGAGCAGGGAGCACGTTTCAAAGGAGTATACAACATCTACGAACAGAAACTGGACTTGTACCAGCCATCCAAACAGATGGTAACGGAAAAAGTGGCAGTCGATATTCATACGGAAGAACTGGATCAGCAGATTGGCAAGCCATTGGCAGACAAAGCTGCGTGGTGATCTGGAACTGATCGAAGGTGTTTATCCCGAATTTGATTCGGAATCCTATCTCGCAGGGAGACTGTGCACCTGTATTCTTCGGATCAGCGTTGAACAACTTCGGTGTGCAAGAGCCTGCTGAACTGTTTCGTGGAGATAGCTCCCAGTCCTCGTCCCGTACAGGCAGAAGAGCGTGAAGTGAATCCCGACGAACCGAAATTCACCGGATTCATCTTTAAGATCACAGCCAATATTGATCCCAATCACCGTTCTTGTGTGGCATTCTGTAAGATTTGCTCCGGCAAGTTTGTCCGCAATGCTCCCCTATGTGCACGTTCGTCATGGAAAGACCATGCGTTTTTCATCGCCCACCCAATTTATGGCACAGCGTAAAACAACGAATTGATGAAGGCTTATGCAGGAGATATTATCGGTCTGCCGGATAATGGTACCTTTAAGATTGGCGATACGCTGACAGAAGGTGAAATGCTTCATTTCCGCGGATTGCCGAGCTTCTCGCCGGAGATGTTCAAGTATATTGAAAAATGCCGATCCGATGAAGCAGAAACAGTTGGCGAAAGGTATCGATCAGTTGATGGATGAAGGTGTGGCACAGTTGTTTGTCAATCAGTTCAATGGTACCGTAAGATTATCGGTACGGTGGGACAGTTGCAGTTTGAGGTCATTCAGTACCGTTTGTTGAATGAATACAATGCGTCCTGTCGCTGGGAACCGGTAAGTCTTTATAAAGCCTGTTGGGTAGAAAGCGATGATCCCGCAGAACTGGAAGCCTTCAAGAAACGTAAATACCAGTATATGGCAAAGGATAGAGAAGGGCGCGATGTGTTCCTGGCAGACTCCGGTTATGTACTTCAGATGGCGCAGATGGACTTTAAACACATCAAATTCCACTTTTACAAGTGAGTTTTAAAACATATTCCGTTGATTTTAACTAAAAAATCAGGTAAAAAAGGAAAAAAATATATCTCATATAAATGAGTGAATAGAAAATGAAGACACTATCCTGGGATAAAATTCAGCAAGGGGGGGATGAAGAGGCATTCCGGCAGCTTTTTATGAGCAATATGCAGATTTACTGTATGGATATGGCATGAAGATAGCCGGTGATGAGACTCTGGTAACCGAGGCGATACAGTCGTTGTTTGTTTACATCTTTGAGAAAGAGAAACTTTGCACGGCTCCTCAATCCATACCCGCTTACTTATGTGTTTCGTTGAGACACATGATAGTGAACGAACTGAAAAAGGAGAATAGTGGCTCATTAAAATCACTGGATGAAGTAGGCACAAACGAATATCAGTTTGATCTGGAGATCGATATTGAAACTGCTATTATCCATTCAGAGTTGGAAAAAGAACAGCTTGGAAGTTTTACAGAAAGAGCTTTGAACAATTTGACAAAAGCAACAGCGGGAGGTATTGTATCTTAAGTACTATAAGAAGATGAGTCCGGAAAGAAATAGCCCAGGTGATGGGACTCACTTCACGTACAGGTTTACAATACTACTCATATGGCTATCTCCAGTTTGCGGGAGCGTATGAGCAAATCTTTCTTGTTGTTGGTAGCAGCTAATTTGTGGATTTTAATTGAGGTGTGAGATATGGAAAAGTGGACAGAATCTTTAGATAAATACTTAGAAGAAGGAAAAAACTTCCTCTGGTTGGCGAAATCTTTTCTCGTAAAAAGAAATAGGTGATAAGCTGGAAGTTGCAACGTGAGGAGAGCCATAAGATCGCCTTTAAGCCGGAGAAGAAAAGCAAGGTGCGGGGAGAAGTTTCTCTTTCTCATGGGGAGTGGCAGCGGCAGTTGTCCTTCTTTTTTGGGGATAGGCGGTTACTTCCTGGCAGAAGAAAAGGTGGTGACCGATAACACTGCTATGAACTGGCGAATTGCCGGATGGCAGTACTGTGCAGGTGATGGAAAAATTCCCCGCCTGATTCTATAATCATATCACATGGCTTTGGGAGCGCAAATTGCAACTGGCTATTAAAGCCTCTTTAAATGCAACCAAAGGCAAGATATTCAGCACGGTCCGTACAGTAAAGCCGGCGTGACGTAACTGCATTGGGGAACGAAAATCCTCATCGATCAGCAAGGAAAGAAGATGACCGTCAACTGTGAGGGGAAGGAAGCGCGTGCAAGTCGAGACCGCTGTAGGTAAGCGTACCATTGTTTGCCGGGGGAAAGCGTTCATTGAGGGATGAGAACAAGATTGTTTTGTAGAGAAAAAAAAAAAGGCAGAAGAATCGGAGTTCCCGGAGGTGTTGGGGTATGAAGACGATCCGCTAATAAATGTAGTGGCAGATATTGAGCATATATTTGAAGCAACAGTCGTCGGACAAGGAGAAATGCGAGGAAGATCTACAACGGGATTTGTCTTAACAAAGACCTGAACGCCACACTGGAAAAAAGTCTTTGGATCGTGGAATCAGTTATCAAATTCGAGGGAAAGAAAACATTTTTTAAAATAAAAAAAGCCTCTTCTGACCAGAAGGAGTTTTTCTTCAAATTTTCTTCATTTTTTCTGCAAAAAAACAACGGATGCTTCTCTTTCTAATAGATACAGCTTATTGTGATATTTGAAGAAAAACGGTAGAATTGATTAGAAGATTAAATGTTGTAGGAAATTAGGAAATTATCCGGCAGAAATAAGCCGGGATTCCAAGAAACAATAGATGTTTTATAGAGAATTACAAGCAAGCTAAACTCAAACAAAACAATTTTATAAAATTTAAATTTAACCAAACAAACAATGTTTTAAAAGCAAACCTGGAAACGAAACTTGAAGCAATGAACTTAGGCAGATGAATTGACCCTGCCACACAAACAGCGTAAGCCGGAAATGATTCCCTTTTGAGAGGCTTTTTCGAATAAAAAGACTTGGTTGGCTTAAAAAAAGGGTTTTTCAACCAGACTGCTGCGCTAAATGAAAGTGAAAAGCAAGACGGCCCATGAGAGGTTTAACAAGACCAGTTTTTTATCTGGTAGTTTAATAGAAGGTTAAAGAGAGAAAACCGTAGAAAAAGGGCTGAACTGGTCTATCATTGAGTAGTTTTTATTTAATAATTGTTTATCAGAGTGTGAGAGAAAGTTGAGGGCTTTCTCACATTTTAAGGAACAAATAGATAGGACGATTTACTATTGGACTATTTACCATTTTACTATTTGGGTTATGCAATAAAGGCAGATAGTAAATAAGATAAATGGGAATTTAGTTTAGATGTGGATGGCACGCTAAATCATAAATCATAAATCATAAATCATTAAGCTTCCCCAGTTTTCCAATCAGAATGACGTTTTTATACATTACTATTTCCTTTCTTAATTTATTTTATAATAAAAATTTTGGTATTTTCGGACGCTTTTTAGACGAACAACTTAAAAATACTAATAGTTTATTATATGGAAAAATATGAAACAGCGATCCTGCTGATGGTGCTCTGGCATGGCTACCGTGCTTGTTATTCTGCTGATTGTGATTTATTTAGGTAAATTTTTTAATTACTCTGGTCAACAAATATGCTCCTGAAGAAGTGCTTCCTGCGAAGAAAAAACACAGAAAGGTCCTACCTATTCCGGGAAATATTCTGGCCGCTTATCAGTGCTGCTGTGAATGTGGTGACATTAGGTAAGGGAAAAGTCACTAAAGTGGAAAAATTATAAATCTATAAAAAGTTATATCATTGAAAAGACATGAAAAGAAAGTAAAGTTTAGTTTGGTTTTCCGAGATATGTGGCAATCTGCCGGAAAATATGTCCTCGTGTAGATCAACTCGTAAAGGTAGCTCCTGCTATTGTTGATATGGGCTGTTTTGCCCGCGTAGAAACCAATGGCGGAGGTTTTGAACAGGTGAATTTATTGTTTGGTGAGAATCCGAATAAGGCTGTACGGGAATGGACTAAGCCGTTCCACGAAGCCGGTATTCAAACTCATATGCTCGACCGTGCGCTGAACGGACTCCGTATGAGTCCTGTTCCGGCAGATGTCCGCAAACTGTTCTATAAAGTAAAGAAAGCACAAGGCACAGATATTACCCGTACATTCTGCGGATTGAATGATGTCCGCAATATTGCCCCTTCCATTACGTATGCAAAGGAAGCTGGGATGATTTCGCAATGTTCGCTTTGTATCACTCATTCGCCTATTCATACTGTGAATTACTACACCAATATGGCGTTGGAGCTTATCAAACTGGGAGCCGATGAAATCTGCATCAAAGATATGGCAGGTATTGGACGCCCTGTTTCTTTGGGTAAAATTGTAGCGAATATCAAGGCTGCTCATCCCGATATTCCTGTGCAATATCACAGTCATGCCGGTCCCGGATTTAATATGGCAAAGTATTCTTGAAGTATGCGAGGCAGGATGTGATTATATCGACGTAGGTATGGAACCACTGTAAGGGTACCAGGTCATGCTGATTTGCTGAGTGTACAGGCTATGTTGAAAGACGCCGGATATCAGGTTCCTGAAATCAATATGGAAGCTTATATGAAGGTGCGTGCATTAATTCAGGAATTTATGGACGATTTTCTCGGATTGTACATCAGCCCGAAAAACCGTCTGATGAACTCTTTATTGATTGCTCCCGGATTGCCGGGCGGTATGATGGGGAGTTTGATGGCTGACCTTGAACAATCTTGAATCTATCAATAAATACAAGGCAAAACGTAATTTGCCGTTTATGACACAGGATCAGCTTCTTATTAAGTTGTTTGATGAAGTGGCTTACGTATGAAGCGCCTCGTGTCGGTTATCCTCCGTTGGTTACACCATTCAGTCAATATGTGAAGAATCACTGGCATGATGAACGTGATGGCGATGGAGAAGGCAAGACGCTGGGGAATGATTGCCGACGATATTTGGGATATGATTTTTGGGTAAAGCCGGACGTTTGCCGGGTAAACTCGCTCCTGAAATTATTGAAAAGGCGGAGCGTGAAGGCCGTAAATTCTTTGAAGGGAATCCGCAGGATAACTATCCGGACAGTCTCGACAAATACCGTAAGTTGATGAAGGAGAATAAATGGGACGTAGGCCAAGGATGACGAAGAGCTCTTCGAATATGCCATGCATCCGGCTCAGTATGAGGCTTACAAGAGTGGAAAAGCAAAAAGAAGACTTCTTGGAAGATGTTGCTAAGCGTCGTGCAGAAAAAAGATAAATCTCCGGAGGAAGATGCAAAACCGAAGACACTGACTGTGCAAGTTGACGGACAGGCCCTATCGTGTGACAGTGGCTTATGGTGATACCGAACTTCCTGTTGCATCAGCCGCTACCGCTGCCCGGCTGGAGGGGCAGGAAGTGCTTTCACCGCTAGAAGGCAAATTTTTCTTTTTGGTGAAGAACGCGCAGGAGACTGCTTTGCAAGTAGGCGACACGGTGAAAGAAGGTGATGTCATTTGTTATGTGGAAGCCATGAAGACTTACAATGCCATTCGTGCAGAGTTTGGCGGTACGGTTACTGCCATTTGTGTTACTCCGGGAGATGCTGTTTCAGAAGATGATGTATTAATGAAGATAGGATAATGAACGAGATATTTGAGAATTTATACGAGATGACTGCGTTCAGCAATATCATTGCCAACCGCAGTTCCTGATAATGTATGCCATCGCGTTTGTTCTGCTCTATCTCGGTATCAAGAAAACAGTACGAACCGTTGCTGCTTGTTCCCATTGCTTTCGGGGGTGTTGCTTGCCAACTTTCCCGGTGGAGATATGGGGAGTTATTCAGGCAGATGAGAATGGTATGGTGATGGTAAACGGAGGTGTTGAAAAATATCTGGGAAATGCCGTTGCATGACATTGCCCACGAATTGGGATTAATGAACTTCATTTACTATATGTTGATAAAAACCGGTTTCCCATGCCTCCAATCATCTTTATGGGTGTCGGTGCGTTGACAGATTTCGGACCGATGTTACGTAATTACGTCTTTCCATATTTGGTGCTGCTGCAACTTGGTATCTTTACCGTGTTGCTGGTGGCTATTTTGATGGGATTTACTCCGAAAGAAGCAGCTTCTTTGGGTATCATTGGTGGTGCGGACGGTCCGACAGCCATTTTACAACCATTAAGTTGGCTCCGCATTTGCTGGGACCGATTGCTATTGCCGCTTATTCGTATATGGCGTTAGTTCCGGTGATTATTCCGCTGGTAGTGAAACTGCTTTGTTCAAAAGAAAGAGTTAAGTATCAACATGAAAGAACAAGAAAAAGAAGTATCCGTCAAAAACAGAAATCAAAAAATTTGCGTGTATTGAAGATTATCTTCCCGGATTGTGGTAACTACTGTTGTCGCCCTCTTCGTACCTAGCGCAGTACCTTTGATTGGTATGTTGATGTTTGGTAATCTGGTGAAAGAAATCTGGTGTAACTGAACGAAGTACTG
>VOFJ01002465.1_pt1 | contig 27690 bp, 47 predicted proteins | sample 5384081 | NCBI WGS metagenome assembly VOFJ01 (sample SAMN12384729, study PRJNA508395) | human gut metagenome | isolation source: healthy gut I | host: Homo sapiens | reverse complement strand
AGTACAAATAAGAAAAGAAATGATCAGTCCACTAGCATATATACATCCCGAAGCAAAGATTGGTGAAAACGTAGAAATCGGTCCCTTCGTATTTATCGATAAGAATGTGGAAATCGGTGACAATAATACCATCATGCCTAATGCCACCATCCTTTATGGTTCACGTATCGGCAATGGAAACACCATCTTTCCGGGAGCAGTCATAGGCGCTATACCGCAAGATTTGAAATTCCACGGTGAAGATACAACTGCTGAAATTGGTGACAAACAACACTATCCGCGAAAACGTAACCATCAACCGTGGTACTGCCGCCAAAGGCAGAACAGTGGTAGGCAGCAACAACCTACTGATGGAAGGTGTACATGTGGCGCACGATGCACTGGTGGGAAACGGTTGCATTATCGGGAATTCTACTAAAATGGCGGGTGAGATTATCATTGACGACAATGCCATTATCAGTGCTGCCGTATTAATGCACCAGTTCTGTCGTGTGGGCGGATATGTAATGATTCAGGGAGGCTCGCGATTCAGCAAAGACATTCCCCTTATATCATTGCCGGACGCGAACCGATTGCTTATGCAGGAATTAATATTGTAGGGCTACGCCGCCGCGGATTCTCAAATGAACTGATTGAGAACATACACAACACCTATCGCATTATCTATCAAAGCGGTATGAACGTGACAGACGCATTGGCAGAAGTGCGAAAAGAAGTTCCTATGAGCCCGGAAATAGAATATATTATTTCTTTCATAGAAAATTCTCAAAGAGGTATCATCAGATAACAAAGTTTTTTATAACTTTACTGCACGAAAAACAAGTTATATAGTATATGGTATATAGATTTACACTCATCTCTGATGAAGTCGATGATTTTATAAGAGAAATAAAGATAGATTCTGAAGCTACTTTCCATGACTTTCACGAAGCCATCCTGAAAGCAGCAGGATACAAAAATGACCAACTAACCTCATTCTTCATCTGTGATGATGACTGGGAAAAAAAAAGAACAGGAAATCACACTGGAGGATATGGGTACCAGTTCGGATGAAGACAGTTACATCATGAAGGAAACCAAGTTAAGCGACCTGTTGGAAGACGAAAAACAGAAATTGCTTTATGTCTTCGATCCCTTGTCTGAACGTGTATTCTTTATCGAACTGTCTGAAATCATAACCGGCAAAGACCTTGACAATGCCATTTGCTCACGCAAAGCGGGAGAGGCCCCCAAGCAGACTCTTGATTTTGACGAAATGATGGCAAACAATGGTGGAAACCTTGACTTGGACGAGAATTTCTATGGTGATCAAGACTTTGACATGGAAGACTTCGACCCCGAAGGATTTGATATGGGAAGTGGCAGTGCTGCCGACCCTTACGAGCAAGATAACTATTAATCTGAATTTGTAGGGGCGACTGATTCAGTTGCCCCTTTTATTTTTAAGCCTGATGTCTCACACCCTTATCGTCCTCATTGGCCCCTACCGGTGTAGGAAAGACAGAATTAAGTCTTTCCATTGCCGAACATTTCCAAACCTCTATCATTTCGGCAGATTCCCGCCAGCTATATAAAGATTTGAAAATAGGTACTGCTGCCCCTACTCCCGAACAATTGTCACGTGTACCTCATTGGTTTGTCGGTACTTTGGAACTGACTGATTATTACAGTGCCGCACAATATGAGACTGACGTATTGAATCAGCTGGAATGCTTGTTCCAAACCCACGATACTGTTGTACTCACCGGTGGTTCCATGATGTATGTGGATGCCATCTGCAAAGGTATTGATGACATTCCCACCGTTGACAAAGAAACCAGGGAACTGATGCTTCAACGCTATGAAAAAGAGGGATTGGACAAACTCTGTGCCGAGCTGAAACTGCTTGACCCTGAATATTACAAAATAGTAGATTTAAAGAATCCCAAACGGGTTATCCATGCATTGGAAATCTGCTACATGACCGGCAAAACGTACTCATCTTTCCGCACCCGCAATTGTAAAGAACGTCCTTTCCGCATTATAAAAATAGGACTGACTCGCGACCGTGAGGAGTTATACGACCGCATAAACCGCCGTGTAGATATAATGATGCAAGAGGGATTACTGGAAGAAGCACGCAGCGTCTATCCCTACAAAGACTTGAACTCGCTGAATACAGTGGGGTACAAAGAAATATTCAAATATCTGGATGGCGAATGGACACTTGATTTTGCCATTGAGAAAATAAAGCAAAACTCACGCATCTATTCCCGCAAACAAAATGACTTGGTTCAAACGGGATGCAGATATCGCTTGGTTTCACCCCGACCAACAAGAAGAGATTATGGAACATATTAAAAAACAATTATCATGAAAAAACTGCTCATCTTATTATTAATGTGCATGACACTCATCCCGGCATCGGGAAAAGAATCACAAGAACGCTGGCATCATAATAAATACTCCATGTTTATCCATTTCGGACTTTACTCCGAACTGGGCGGTGTGTGGGAAGGCAAACCTGTCACTCGCGGATATAGTGAACAGATACAGTCTTTTGCCGGTATCTTCAGTGACTGGTATGGTGATACGGCACTCCGGTTCAACCCTACTCTCTTTCATGCCGATTCCATCGTTGCCTTGGCTAAAAAAGCCGGAATGCGTTCTATCATCTTCACAACCAAGCACCATGACGGATTCTGCATGTTCAAGACAGCAACTACTGACTATAACTCTTACGATGCCACTCCCGGTAAACGCGATTTCGTAAAAGAACTGGCAGAAGCCTGTAAACGGGGAGGTATCAATTTCGGCATGTATTTCTCTTTGATTGATTGGCACTTTCCACAAGCCTATCCTATTTCCAGCCATAACTGTGACTTTATTACTCCGCAACACCATGAGTTTACAAAACAACAGGTTACGGAACTGCTCACCAATTATGGCCCCATCTCCGAACTTTGGTTTGATATGGGTTCCAATACTCCCCAACAAAGCCAAGAGCTTTATGAACTGGTTCACAAACTGCAACCGGACTGCATGGTAAGCGGACGTCTCGGCAATGACCGTTATGACTTTGCAGTCATGGCTGATAATGCCTATCCTGAAGGAGCCCTCCAAACTGCATGGCAGTCGGCCGCTTCCATGTTCAACGAAACATGGAGCTATCGTTCATGGCAGGAAAGAGGAGATGTACATACCAAAGCAATGGAGAAATTGCGCAGCCTTATCAATGTGGTTTCGCACGGGGGCAACTTCCTGCTCAATATCGGACCTAAAGGAGACGGCTCCGTTGTTCCTTTCGAAAAGGAAGTATTGACAGAAATCGGTGCCTGGCTGGAAAAGAACGGAGAAGCCATTTATGACACGGATGCTTCTCCCTTCCGTGAACAGTATGAATGGGGAGCCATCACTCGAAAAGAGAATACACTCTATCTGATTTTGTCAGGAAAATACCCTCTGCACGGCGAAATTATTCTGAATACTCCGGGTTTCAAGCTGAAAGAGGCAAAAGGCAACTACACCCATATCAGTCAAAAGAAAGGAAATCTGCATATTACTGTACCCCAAACAGCGTACAACAATACTGATATAGAAGTTCTTTCTTTAGACATGGACGTGACAACACCTATTGCTGCCACTCATGAATATGTACCTAATTACAGCTACTCTTGTTTTGATTATTACAGCAATTATCGCAGCACAGTAAGCTATGAATGGGAAATTCTAACCGTAATACCCAACTGGAACTGACTTATACACCCCAAGAAATCGGCAAAGAACTTGTCATTACAAATCCGACCGGAAATGAACAAAGAATAACACTTGACGGAGCCAAAGCCAGCCCTTTAAAAGTAAATCCTAAAACCAAATGGGGAAAACGCTACCTCTGCGGACCGGGCAGCAGTTTGTTTGACGCTCCTTCCACTATCAATATCAGTCTTGATAAGACTCCTGTAAGAAACGGACAATGGAAAGAAACGAACGAAGAAAAGATGATGTTCCCTGCCAATATCCTTGAGACTTACTTTGTCATGCAGGAAGTAGAATCACCGGTAGCACAAGATGTATTAGTGGACGTAGGCGCAGGAAACGGTATTGAAGTTTATCTGAACGGTCGTTCTGTCATGAAGCATTTGAATCCGTATCGTTGCAAATTCCGTGAAGAAAAGGTATTATTGCATCTGCAAAAAGGGTTGAATCAAATTGTCTTGCGCTTGTACAACCGGTTTGAAAAGGAAACAGGATATCTGCTCCGTCCTTCGGATAAACAAATTGGTTTATAAACAACGCTATACATACACAGTTTCCGAAGAAGACAAAAAACAGCCTGCCATCAAGTTGCAGATTAAACAAAATAATCTGCCGACCCAGCATACCGATACAGAATTACATAACCTTACTGTCAGAATAAAATAGTAACAAGGAAGACTACTTTCACCCCAAAAGCCCATGAATAGAAGATTTCAGCAGCCGTTATGTGTGAAAGGAGATTGTATATCAACTTCCCGGACAGATGAAAACAAACAATAGGCTTTATAAAAAACAGGGGAGTGTGTCAAAATGTGGATAATGCTGTCGTTTAGTCCGTAGGGGCGAGGTTCGCTCGCCCGAAAACAGTTTGCTTTGTGTCTTCGGGCAGGCAAACCCTGCCCCTACAGCTGACGATGGGATAAGCCGGTTTAGTTTTGACACCCCCTGCTTTCAACATACAAAAGTCTTTTGGAAAAGCACACAGCCTTTCTAATTACTTAACCTGATTATACTGCTTTATCAAGATTTCCCAACCCTATAATTCATAATTACTCCTATCAACACCTGGATGGAAAAGACAAGCAAACATACATTTAAGAGAATATTCCGCCATTCACTCTTTGTTGTAAATTGTTTGTAAAGCGGTTTTATGATAGGCGCATCCGAATGCTGTACTTTACAACGTGATTTGTCAATCGCTTTTTTATAATCCCCTATATCGAAAGTGCACCATTCATAGCATACCAACGAATCCTGCTTATCATGCTTTACGGCAACAACCCATGCTTTTACCTCCCTTTCTGCATATTTATGTTTAGGTAATGAATCCTCAAAAACCGGTGATACCGAATACCAATGCTGCTTCTTCTCCGTCCGATAAGAATGTCGGGATACACGTCGGGTATGTTCACGCCAAATACCGATGGTACTCCTCCTCTTATTATCCACCTCCAAACGATCAAAAGTAAAATACATAGGCTTATCTTTTTCCTTGTATAAATCTGTTATTGAAGCATAACGGACTATATCATCGGCAGAATGGAACAGCCAGTTTTGCAAAGGCACATTAAATGCAACGGAAGCCACAAACGTCCATAAAAGCAATAATCCCATCCAGCGCCCCCTGAAGCAAATAGCCACAATAATAGAAGAAACTAACGGAGCAAAAAGAATAACATAGTATCTGTATCCAATTGGCAGTATATCCACGGAAAATACAAGTAAATATCAATCCCAACAAAGAGGGAATTATCAGTAGCAACAATAACTTTGATATCCGGTTGTGTCTCATCATAAAGCCATTCGTTTTTATCTGTTCCCACCCGCACATGACAATCATATACGGGCTGTGCCAAAGATACTCAAAAATCTGTTATTGCTTACCGGCAACCGTATCTTTCTTTATATCTATTTTCTTAGGAACAACAAAAAAATCATCAGGCGCTCCATTCCTAAAGAAATCTTCTTCCCTTATCTTCTTCACCCTTTTTTCGGCTATTTGATACATAGTAGTAGCAGATTCACAATAATCTTTCCTTCTTCATCATAAGGGAAACGTTGATTCTTGGGAGTCAAAGACATAAACTTTTCATAAAAATGGATGGCATTCTCATAATCCTTGTTAGAGTCATAAGCTCTGGCAATACTATAGAACAGTTTATAATCTTTATTCAATTTATACAAACGGTTCATAACTTCTATCTTCTTATAGCTCTCACCGGCATAGCCATAACATTCCGCCAAACCTTTATAGAGACGCTCCAAAATACTATCACCGGGAGTAGCTATTTCTACAGCCTTTTCCATAAATTCTACCCCTTCCTTCTTCCATGAAGTGCGCGAACAGGATTTTGCATAATAATATAATACATTAATATCAGTAGAGTTTTTCGCATACGCTTCCTTCAAATTATCGTATGAGCCATAAAACCAATTGTCTCCATAATAAGATATACCTAAATAATAAAAGGTAAGAAAACTGCGGTCACCCATTCTCTTCAAACTTTCATAACGCTCGATTGCCTTCTTATAATCTTTCAACATACAATAAGCTTTAGCATTCTGGCGGTTGACATCCACACTTGTCGTATCGCTCAGTCGATAACACTCTGTCACATCAATAGCATCTGTAAATTGCCGGTTATTATTAAAGATATTGGCTATACGAGCGACGGTCTGGGCATCCAAGGAATCTCGACGATAGGCTACATTATAACTGAAAAAAGCATTGGGTATATCCTGCATTCCTTCATAAGCCTGTCCCAAATACTTATATCCGGTGGCAGAAACCGTATCTTGTTCCAACCAGCCATGGCAAGCATCGCGTGCCTCTTTAAAGTTCTCCGCATTCAACAAAGAACGTATATATTGCAATCGAAAGAACTTATTATTTGGGCGTAAACTCACCGCCTTCCGATAATAATCAGCCGCCTGACGCGGACTACCCATCAGTTTGTAACACTCTGCCAAATCTATCAATATTTTTGTATCTGTAGTATCCTTTACAAAAAGAGAAGTCAAATCAACAATGGCTTCAGGATAACGATTCATAGCCTTCAAAGCCTGTATCCTAGTCGATAACAATAACGAATCCTTTGTGCCAGGAGATATCAGATTGATTACTTTATCATAATCAAATTCTTCCATAGCCGAAGTAATTTCATCGTGTACCTGTGCAAAAGTTGTCATAGACAATAGACACAGCATGAGTGTTACAAATGATTTCATAGCATTATACTTTAATTTTATGGTTATTCACCCCATATCATTCTTACTTTTTTCTATTCTGCAAAGGCGTATTATCCTTCTTAGCTTCATCAACGACCAACCTAAACTTAACAGGCAGCGTGAACTGGGTACGCACCGCCACTCCCCGTTGCTTTCCCGGTTTCCATTTAGGCATGCTCATGATGACTCTCATAGCTTCTTTATCCAAATACTCGTCTACCCCTTGGGCAATCTTCGGATTGGAAATACTTCCGTCTTTCTCAATAATGAACCGGACGGATACTATCCCCTGAGCACCATTCTCTATGGATATTGCCGGATACTTTACGTGCCGGGCTATGTAACGCATGCACTCGTCTATGCCACCGGGAAATGAAGGCATCTCTTCTGCAATCTGAAACACTTGCCCTCCAGCAGACGGTTTTTCTCCGGACATTACAATGACAATATCCTGTTCTTTTTTCATCTGCAGAGACCTTTACCTCCACCGTTTTATAACCGGCAAAAGAGATTTGCAAGACATTGCCCGCCTCCACCGGCAATTCAAAACGACCTTCTTCATCGGTAACAGTGCCTATAGTAGATCCTTTAATAAGCACATTGGCACCTATTATTCCACTACTATATTCTTCATCAAGAACTCGGCCTTTCACTTTTATTCCATCTTCCGACAGAATTTCTGCACTTTTAACCTCTTCGGCTTTCACAATTGCAGTCAAATCATTAACTTTGACGGCAGAAATTTCTTCTACTTCCGTTGAGATTTCGGGGCGGGCAAAAGCAGTTACTGCAATAGCTGCCAACGGAAGTACATACAGATACTTCAACCGTGCCCATGGACTTGATTTTTCTTTTAACATCATAGCTATTCGCTTTTTAAGTGAACTGTGATTAAAGCTGTTGGCCATAGAGTAGAGCCTTGTGCCGACAGCTTTTTTAATTAATAATAACTGATATTTTTTTGCATCGATGCCTTGATTGATAACACATTCATCCGCTTCATATTCATGAATATTCTGTAATTCCTGTTTCAACAGCCATGAAGCCGGATTAAACCATTGAAAAAAGATACATATATCCGCCACCAATAAATCAATGGAATGACGTTTACGGATATGTGCTACTTCATGAACCAGAATCTCTGTACCATTTTCCAATAAATCCGTCTCGGAAATCAGCACAAATTTCATCCAACTAAAAGGAGCTATGTTCTTTCGATGAGCGATTATAGTAATACCGTTTTCCCCGACTGACTATCCGGCTGTCCCTAATCAAATGCAACATACGGAATAAAGACCATACAGTGCGGATTAAAAAGAAAACAATGCCCGATAAATAAACTAACAACAGCATTTCCCTCCATGTAAAATCAGACACCAACATTATATTTCCGGCTTCTTCTACCGGGCTCACCCCCACCGTCAACAAAAGCTCTTCGAAGGTAAGGAATTGTTGGTGCACCTCAGTCGGCTCCTTTACCGTTACCTCCATGAACGGCACAATGCAAGACAAAAGTAAAATGCCAAGCAATGCAAATCTGTTGAAACGATGAAACGTTTCCTTGCTGAGCAACAGGCGATAAAATAAATAAAATACCGCCAGGCAGACCGATGATTTAAGTATATAAACGAAAAATGCTCCCATAGTTACTGTCCGTTGATTTATTTATTGGCATTCTCAACCTCACGAATCAACTGTTTCAGTTCCTCTACCGAAATATCTTCCTCTTTTACAAGTGATGATACAGCTCCCAAATATGAATTATTAAAGTACTTACTGATTACTCCTTTCAATGTCTTCTTTTTAAAATCATCCCGACTCACCACTGCATAATATTGATAAGTATTTCCAAACACTTCATGATGCAGAAAACCTTTTTCCTCCAATCCGCGTACTATCGTAGAAAGTGTATTGAAATGAGGACGCGGTTCATCATAAAATTCAAGCAATTGCTTTACAAACAGAGGGCCTTTCTCCCAGAAATACCCCATGATTTCCTCTTCTTTTACAGTCAACGTTTTCATAAGCTTCTTTTGTTTGACCGCAAATAAACTAAAAGTTTTAGTTTTAAAACTAATATTCATAGTTAAAGTAAACTAAAAGCCGTAGTTTTATTCCTTCCGCACAAATTCTATCGGGCCTTCCCAATCTGACGGAAGTACTTCCACTTCTATCACATTACTTCCACTACGGAGTGCATCAGTGACATCCACTTCATAAGGAGCAGTCCACACCGTACCGCAATTGATACTGTTGATACGGACTGTTGCCATTTCATCCACTTTTCCCAACCTAACTACGATACGTCCTTCTTGAGATGTCTTCCACATGAAAAGTCCTTTATAGAAAGAACGGCCAAAATAATTCTTTATCTGCTTATTCTCCTCCCGACTTCTATTAAAAAAGAACAGGACGAGTAATGCTTTTATATATTTCCGAGAAATTGACTGTCCATTCGTTTATTTTCAGTACAACCGGCGTTACCAAAGTCGGCTCCACAATCTCAGCCCCGGAGTCTTCTTTCGGAAACACCACAAAGACAGAACCGTAAGCAGGTAAAGACAGAGTCACTTCCGTACGACCTTCCACTTCTTTCCAATTAGCAGAACGAAATATGGTTCCTGTAACGGCATTCCATAATTCAGGCATACGGTGAGTAACGGGAAAAAATACTGTAACCATACGCATACTGTCTGCCTGACTAGCAAAAAAAATAAATATCCATGTCTTCACCGTTACGATGTGTCCAAAATATATCTGAGAGAATAGTTTTATCTACAAATAATAGAGAATCATTCACCTGACGCCCATACTGCAACAAAGTTCGGCACCGAGAAGCATAAGTAAGAAACGCCTTGCTTTCTTCCCACCAATTCCGATTAGAATCGGACACGATACGAAGACTATCCATCCAAGCTTCATTCATTCTCTCATTTGCAAGTGTATCAGAGAGACTTTGTTCTTCTGCTTCTGCATTTAACGAAGTGTCCGCAGCCGCTTCACTCACACCATTATCTATACAAAAAGAAAATACTGCCATTATCGGTAACAAAGTTGCGGTCAAGCAAAGGTTTCAACATAGCCGGACTTTCTTTCCAAGTCCCGTCAATCTTAACCAACCCATTGTTCTGAGGTACACCCTCTCCTATTATCCGACAATCATACTGACGAAAACAATCCGAGGCAACAGTACTGAATACATCTGTCAATAATTCACTGACAGTCAATTGTACATCCCGAGCTATACCTTCCACCCGGTCGGCACTCTCCATCGGTATATCCCCGCCAATATGGGAAGATAGGGGAATCAAGTCATAACCACGCCGTCTTTCAAACTCGGCGGGAAAGTTCTTCGTCCAGTTTTGATTATCCGCAGTCCAATGATTAACATAAACATACTTCAACATACGCCGAATCGATTCCGCATCTGCCTTTCTATATACATAGGTAAAAACCAGTCCGTCCATAATTTGTATACAGTTTCGGAGCTCAGCTTATCACACCTCAGTCCTTGTTCCTGTCCGGCAACACTATCGGCAGGTGCAACTGCTGTATGCCCCACACGCAATATACGCCATTTCCTTCAGGCAACCGCGCAGTAAGGCGCCCCTGATACACAGGTAATTGCATGGATTGCTCCGGGCTGATGAAGTATGCTGTTTGTGAAGAGGAATCCCCGGAAACCGATAAGAGACCGGCATTATCAAGACTGGCAGGAAATGCATAGGCCGATATATCTTCATAATATCCTTTATAAGTATCAGGCTGAGGCAAGGCTAGAATTACGTAAAGTCCCCCCCATCTACAATTGTATCACTCCACACCAACCTCTGCATAGCTTCTGAAGGAGTAATCCGTATATCATCAGGTAAAGAACCATGGTCACTCATCTGCATTCCCAAATCCATGCCAAGACGGTCGGCTTCCTTCATTGTAAAATTAAACACCCGCCAATATCCGGGTTCCCGATAAGCATTGACAGCCAAAAATACAACACCCTCCAAAACCAACTTTGTGCATCGTGTCCAACTTATCTCTCACTTCCTGAAAAGTGACATCTTTATTATCCCAACTCCAAACTGCCCACGGACGGTCTGCCACAGAAGGAGAAAGGAAACGTTTCTGCCAGTCATTGGGAACGGCAGCCAATGAGTACTCAAACATCAATAAAGAAAACAAAAGCAAATATTTTATCTTCATAATCATGTAAAATGTCTCTTTGATTACAACTAAACAATAATATATATCCAAGATATGAAAATAAAAATGACTCGCCAAAGAGAAAGATTGGCAGCAGATGAAATAAACTTTAACTAAAGTGAACTTTCAAGATACAAAAAACAAAAAGAGTTTTTTCTAAAACAGCAGTAACAGTTTATGAAAACAATAGTAATAACTTTTTTTTGGCCGACACAGACCGACATATCCCGATTAGACTTGGGAACGCATCATATTGGGAGTTACCCTGATACAATGACATTATAGATATTACAAAAGAAATAGCCAGCAAACCTGATGGATTTTAAATATGATTGCAAAGATAAACCGACCTTCCGAATAAAAAAATCTTCCATGAAGGGATTTTCCCGCCTCATGGAAGATAGAATATATTTTCTTTTTTTAGAATTCGCTGGTAAAGTGGAACTTGATATGCTTAAACTTTACACTAACAACTAAATCACTGATTTTCAGTAAATAATACACTAAACTCAATATACTAGGTAACAAATCAGTAACAAAACAACAACTAATAGATATTATTGTGAAGTTTCTTAGTTTCAAAGATACATCTTCTTTTTTTAATTTACAGATATAAATCATTCATCAGAAAGGATATTACTTTTACATACGCAAAAACATGCGCATGATGAGGCTACCCGCCAAAGGCCGGAAATACCCAGGTAATTACCTATATCCTAAAAGGTGATTATTCCCACCTTTTAATACTCATCATACGGGCAATTGCCCCTATCATGGGCGGAATTCTACCTATGTAAAAGCCTTATCTTTCCCCTCCATTTGTAGGGGTGTCAATCAAACTTACACCCTTTGCATCTAACCTCTGTTTGGTCATACCTGTATGTAAATCAAGTATCCTACAAATGTTAAATCTTTCACAAATTCAAAATTTGAAAAAGTTCCGTGTGTGTGAAGAAGGGTCGGGCGAGGTTGGCAGCAGCGATGCAAATAAAAAAACATCCCCCTATCCTCTATTAGGTTTATTCCTTGCTGACAGCTTAATATATCCTTCATTATCAAGCATATCATTTAACCCTTTCATAATAAAAACGCGAGATAAAACCGAAATGTTTTTTTTACCTGTGAGGCTAGACAATTCGTTCAGTAACATTGTTGTTCTTTCATCTACCCTGATAGACAAGGTGTTTTTTTTTTCTTCATAGACACAGATAATTAAACGTAATATTGCATGCAAAAATAGAATTTAAAACAAAGAAGCCAAGCTGTTTTTTACGGAAATGGGGTGACTTATAGCCACCCCATAGAATGAAAAACAATTAACCAGTTGCTCTTATCTTATCCAAGCACTAAGAACAAAGCAACCGATTAGGCAAATATACTATTTATTACCCGACTTTACAAAATTAAGTGCACAGTTTAAACAGCCATCCGATAATACACTATTTATTATAAACCGTAACTGCTTCCTTAATACATTTATCGTTTCTTCCTGCTCTCTTATTATACAGACTAATGAAGAGGAACGAAAGCCCCCATCTTTCCCCTCCAACTGTTCACGGTATGTCTTTATTAAACGGTTCAAATCATCATTGAGCCTCATGTAACTAGCACATACAACTGACAAAGCATCATATTCCGACCTTCTTAGGCTGTCAGCCGTTAGAAACAAATCCGGTTCTCCTAACTTTGTCTGCCTATCACCTATTATTAAATGCATCCCATTACAGCCCTTTCTTTCCTTTGTAAGAGCCTCAACATTATTGTTCTTCATAATTAATCATCATTATTTATAATCCGCCAAAACAGCTTGCAAACGTTTCCTTGCTAGAAAAATACGACTTTTAACCGTTCCAATAGGAAGATTTAATTTTTCTGCTATTTCTGTATATTTAAAACCTGAAACCAGCATTTTAAAAGGAATGCTGTACATATCCGGCATTCCATTAATAACCCGGTACATATCATTAAAACCGGAAGCCGTTTCCATTATTCCAAAGCTCCCATTGTCCACATGGTAAAATATACCGTCCAAAGGTTCACAGTAAGAAGCATGCCTTTTTTTAGAACGATACATATTTATAAAAACACTCTTCATAACTCTATGAACCCAGCCACGGAAATTAGTACCAAGGCTGAATTTATCCTTTTTTTCTAACACTCTTAAGGCAACCTCCTGCAAAAGCTCTTCCGCTTCTTCGCGTTGTCCTACCAATGCATAGGCGTGGCGCAGTAGTTCCTTTTGTTCATTTACCAAAAGGGACTCAAATGTATTATCCGTTTTCATATATAACTTGTGTTGATAATTATCTAAATATAAGACAAAAGATTGTATTCATCTCTAGTCATTGTACCATATATCTTTATATGGGATACAAACTCATGCAATAACACCGAACCATCTTCTTTTGAAGCGCATACTACAGGAATACAGCCTTTTAAAAGACTAACATTAACAATGTCCCACGACACATATTTTTGCAGCTCTGTTGCCAACTTTCTTTCCAATAGTGATAATTCTGACATGGCCTCTGTGTATTCCCTTACCATTTCTTCTATTCCATTATTCATACCGGATATAGTTTAAATCATCTATACTCTTTTTGTGATTTGTCGCTCTCTTCCAGGTAAATCAGCGTCCTCAACCCGAATGGGGACATCTGATAATCTTGAATCAAACTAACCCATCCGGAATACAGGAGATTCCAAACAGCTTCCTACTTTGTCAAATTCCAAAGTCTGCCGCCTGTACTCTTTACCACTTTACTCATAAATTCCAATGTTTTATCATTGTCAACTGTAAAGCCAATACCGACCAAACCGGGAGCTTTCCCCGATGGGGTGACAGTAAGTATACATGGTTTGTCATAATCCAACCATACGGAAAAGAAAGCAGCCATAAGGCAATCATTCAATTGCACTACTACCCGCTGAGGCTTAATTTGTAAATTTCCCATTATCCATATTGTTTAAGTGGTTTATAATCAAAAGTACCGCCAAAACAAGTGCCGTTAAATAACTCTGTTCCATATCATCACTTATTCATCAAATGTGTGTTCATCCCTTTCAGGTCAACCGACTTTTTCGTGCGTTTACAGGAGCACTTTATCAGTTTCAAACATGTATTAAGATTATCCTTTGTACACTCATCTTCCTGCCTCAACTCTTTCATAAGCCTCAACAGTTTTTCTTTATCTATTTTCGGGAGGATCATAGCACACCTCCTTTTCTTCCTGAAAGAACGCACAAAGCAAAAGGAATTACAAATACCATGGGGTTAATAATGGTGAGAACCAGCAATAACAATATAAACAATGCTTTTACGTCAGCAGTCAACGTAGATGTAGAAGTTACTGTACTTCGCTTCTGCTCTAAATTTGTCGGGTTTGGCATTAGAACAAATTTTGAGTTATATAAAAAGAAGAAAGGCTGCTGCCTCTCCAAGTCGCCAAACCCGATACACATTTTGAAATGAGTATCCATGAGAGAACAACAGCCTTATATCTTTGTGGTATAAGTATTCTAATGAACATAAAAAAGCCCATCTCAAATAAATATGTCATTGCAGGTTTGGGCGTACTTGCAATGCAAAGATATATATTCTTTTAAAATCCCAAAAAGAAAAGAAGATATCATTTTTTAAAATACCTTTCAAAGCTGCCATACAGGACATTTTTAAGTTCTTTGTTTTCATACTTCTATCAATCACCTGTGTAGTTAGTATTCATACTCCAAATTGAGCATGGACTATAGTCTATTTGAACGGAATTACGTTCTTTTGCCGGAGTAGAAACATGAATGCAGCGTTTACCGCGTTCATCCTCAACCTGTTTAACCCATGCTTTACGCTTTGCGTTTATGCGCTCTTTTTCAGCGATACCAGCCTCAACAGCCGGCAAACAGGCTTTAACACCGGCACTGAACTTTACTACTTTCCAACTTCTTTTTAAAGCTGCCGAAAATGATGCATATTTACCTGTTCTATACATATTATGTGCACCTTTCATCACTTTGCTTAAATCATAACGTTTCATAGCGTTTTTCTTTTTATTGGTTTATTATTTTATTGCAAAAAGGTATATTATTTACTATACGTTCACAAACAAAAGTATATATAATAAATATACCATTAACACTAATTAGTATATTAAATATTATACGTTTATATCATTTGAGTATATTTGCACTATATCTTAAAAAAATAGTCATTTATGAGAATCAAAGAATTATTAAAAGAGAAAGGATGTACGCAACAAGAATTAGCTGACATGGTAGGTGTTTCTTACCAATCTATAAAGCAAACACTTAATGCCTCATCTGTTACTACTTCTACCCTTGAAAAGATTGCCACTGCTTTAAATGTTCCTATGTGGCAGCTATTTGCATCATCCGAAGAAGTAGCCCAACAGACAAAAAATGACTTGTGCCCTTATTGTGGTCAACCGATAACCATTAAAACAACAATAGAAAAGTATGAGCGCAATAGACATTATCCGGGGTATTCTGATATACATGTATGGTCAGGATCATAACCCACCACACCTACATATTAAAGACGGTGGCAACTGGTTCACTATCACTATAAAAAGATAGAATGGTAGAGGGCAAAGGAACGGCAAAGGCTATCCGGCTGATAAATGAATACATAGACACCCACGAGGCGCAATTACTCGAAATTTGGGAAAAGGCGCAAAGAGGTGATAAGATAGAAAAAAGGTTAAACGGTAAAAACAAAGATTATGATACTATTAGTAGAATCTGCTGAATACATGGGCAAATATACTCTTTTGTTGCACATTCAATAACGGAGAAAGGAGAAAGGTAGATTTAGCACCACTTTTGAAATACCCGGCTTTTGAGGAACTGAAAGACGAAAGCGAGTTTGAACGGTACGGGGTTGATGGAACTGTATTTTGGGCCAATGGTGCGGATATAGCCCCTGAATACCTGTTTGAGAACGGAACACCATGTTAAGATATGAAAGCCTTATCAGGACCATTTCAATAAAGAGTTGACCAATTTACAGTATATCTATTTATTAAACGCTCCGCAATGCAACGGAGCGTTTAATATATCTGAAACGTTGTTTTCTTTTCGATATCCGCACTTTCCCCTGTCAAATGAACAAATACCAAGACAAGCAAAAAAAACAGCTTAAAACGATTCTTTTTGCTATTTTGGAAACATTGCCCGGATAAAAGATAAGCCAACGCCTAAAGACGAAAATTTCCGTCTTTAAATTCAGGCATATTATAAGGGCGTTAATTGAAATAATACTCTTATGAGGTATCAAAATACCGACACAGCCTCATTTCAAGCCTCATCCTATCTACCTGATTTCTTTTCGTAATTCTTAAACAGCATTAAAGCCATATCCGCATCTACTACAATCGTTCTGCCCGATTGGGATACGGCTTCCTTTATTGGTCCGTTCTTTAACTTTCGGGCGGTGGAATCTGACACATGGAATAACTCCTTAATTCCTTTCAAACCATATACCAATCGCTTCTCTGATTTAGATTGCGTGAGAACCATAGGTGTAATCTTTGGAACCAGGCTTTCAAAGAGTTCTTTCAACTCCCCTACGGTTAAATCTATTAACCTGGTATCATCGCTTATCCGTCTTTCAATTGGTATCATAAAGCTATGTTTGTGGTTTGCCCCCTAATAAATATTGATTTATTTCCAACCGGGAAAAATATAGAAGCCTCCCTTTTTTAGAATATGGAAGCGTGCCATCGTAAACACGTTTCCTTAATGCGCCTGGTGATATCCCAAGGTATTTTGCACACTGCTTGGTATTCATTACAACATCATTTTGTTGACCTGTTATATCGGCAAACCGTTCAACAATCATGTTTATTTCTGTTCTTGTCAGCATATATTTTTTACATTTACTTCACTATAAAAACGAAACAAAGAACAAATTGTTCCTATATACGTAGAATCTTGCGTTTTTAAATTCTCCCTCATGTACCCGCATTATCACCTTTTGAAGCCTTTGATTTTACATACACGGGATTACGGGATGATAATTTTTCTTCTGATATTAAAGAAGTTATAAATTCATCCAGTAGCTTTATTGCTGAAATAATGACTAATATCTTTCTGCATACCACTTCGATTATCCCATTGTTTCAAAAGATCTGTCGCATTAAATAGCCTTTGTTTTGTGCAAAGGACGTAGCAACTGCATTGGGGTATTCTGATACAGCTGATGCGATACAAAGGCATTGCAAATCAGGCAAAAAGGTGTTTTGCCCACATAAAAACGGAATGGGTGGAACTAATATGGTATATATTCCGGAAAAGGATGTATATAGGTTAATAATGAGAAGTAATCTTCCTAATGCTGAACAGTTCCAGGATTGGGTATGTGATGAAGTCCTGCCCTCTATCCGCAAACATGGCGGTTATCTTACACCCGACAAGATAGAAGAGGTATTGAGCAATCCGGATACCATTATACGTTTGGCGACGCAACTTAAGAATGAGCCTTAAAAACAGACCATTTTTTCAAAGAGTGTCCAGAAAAAATACGGGGATTATAATTTTTCCATCTTAAAAATATACCAACATTATATTATTTCTATCGGATGAGGCTAAACATGCAAAAATATGCGTATTTATTTGATTATCAATTTTAGGGAAATTTTGCCCTAAACCATTTCAAAATTAAATTTACCTATCTTTTCCCCATATAAACATTTCCACACAAGAGCAACCATCATCAAACTAAAGAAAGCCTCAACGCGGGTATAAAAACAGGATGCAACCAACCGTTATACCATTATTCATGTCACTGCTCAAATTGGAATCCAGGCAATTTTTACTACCCCCCACGGAAATTTTGCCTATTACAAAAATCTCTCTCCCCAGGAGTAGAGGATTTGAGAAAAGTCAGGGCTTTTAAAAAACTCCCCCCGGTGACATACAGTTATTAACCTTCTTATTTTAAATATATTATAGATAAGTATATTATAGATTCGACATTAATTCTTATGGCAATCCAATCATAATAAATGCGCATAATTCATAGGCTGTTTCATGAAAGTACACCCCTATGTAGTTCCTCTATAGAGGACCGCTCTATAGAGGACCGCCACGAATGCAACAAGAAACCTCCCTTAATTATACTATACATAACCATTCGGCCTTTGGCGGGTAGCCTCAACAACCATTACCAATTCAAGGAAGGCTTTAGGCAATCTTTATTCTTTGAACGTCTGAATCAAACCTATTTTTGCCCTATTACAGCTTTCTACACTTCAAATGATAATCAACACCACCAACACAAAGAAAATGCAGCAGAAGCAAAATAAATACGGTTTATCGGTTTATCATGCCGTTAAACCTGCTCACAAAAAAGATTTGTCCGTTTCCTGTCACCCGACAAGTATAGCGCGTTAAACCGATATTGGGAACATGCTCCGCATTAAGCCGGAAAAGATGCAACCGTGCAGCCTCCTGTGAAGGTGTATAATCGTTTACTCTCTTACGCCCTACACGCCGCACCTTACGCAAAAGATAACCGTTCCCAACCATCCACGCAAACAACTCGTTGCGGTTGATTATATAGCCATTCTGCGTTATCAGCTTCGCCAACTCATCCATAGAGATAGTATCGCCACTGTTGGCAACGCTTTCAGCAAAAACCACTTTCGGTTGTTGTGATTCCATTTGGCGTTTTGCTTCATCTACCTGCTGTTGCTGCTCTTTTAAACGCTGCTCCATCATGGAACGGAGCATATTTTCACATTCGATGAAATAACGCCGTGTCCTTTTTGCCCTGTTCGTTGTTCTCAATCATGGAAAGCTCTTTAGCCATGCCTACAGACAAGGAATATTCTATTTTGCTAACTTGTTGATTTTCAGACTTCATAAAATTATGATATCTGATATTCAATAAGTTACCATGCCAGTCATAACAAAACATTTGAAAATCCTGATTTTCAAGAAACCCGTATTGTTCTATGCGATTCTTTATCCAATCCGCAAAATGCTGTTTGGTTCCTAAGAAAGCATATAAATCACGTGCGTTAACCGTATTTATGCCATTCTCTCCCCCCCTTTGTCATGGGCAACAACTCGCTTAAACTGTTTCTTATTATTCCGTCCATAATATTTTTATTTGCATTATCATTCAGTTTAATTTTAATTTTGCCGGTGAGGTAATTACAAACTCGCCATCGTCCCTTACTGTTATCCAATCAACAGTACGTTTGCCGGTCATTCGTTCAAGCTCTGCCACCCCTACCGTGCTATCTATTAATTCACGCATGCTGTTAAAGCCGTTTGCCGTGGCAAAGTTCTTATCTGCTTTTACTTCCATCAAACCGGTGGACCATACACGGAAGATTATCGGTTTCTTGTTGTATTTAAACTCTATCAGTTCGTAATTTGAAGCCCGGCTAATGATTCTGCCTTTCATCTCTGTTTTATCCATTGCTGCAAATTTCTAAATCCGTCACTCGTTTACTATTCCCTTAACCGGCGGAATTCCGCCTATTTAACCTTGTTTTTTTAGCCAGCCTCTAACGGCACACAGCCAAACACTTGTAAAACATAGGGTTTTTACTGCTTCCTATAGCCTTACGGCTGCCTTTCGGCAGTATAAGACAAGTTACTAAGGAATTTATAGCACATATATAGCGGCTTATTTGCTTAACGGTTGTTAAAATCAAGCATTTCATATTACTAACTATTTGAATATTAATAATTTATCTTTTACTAAAAACGTGCCCATTTGGGCATTTATTTAGTTTACTGAAAATCAACTACTTAAATGATTTATCCGGATTTAACTTAACACTGTCTTAACATGCAACTACCCGGATACAGCACGTAAAACCCTGCAAAACTCATCTTTAAACTCAACTCCATAGCCATGCAACGAGAAACGGAGAGTTTTTCTATAATCATCCCAACGCTGCACAAACTCACGGATACAACGGTACTGTTTGGGGGTGATTATACCGGCTTCCATATCCTTACGGCTTTCGGTCAGGTAAGTATCACGCCCGACCTCCATAATACGCCGCGCCTTTTCTATCTGACTGCCGGCCTTTTGTGCCTTTCTCCGCTATTATCTGATGAGGAAAGGACAAACTGTGCCAATCGCGGTAAAACTGCGATACAAGACGAAAAACAAAGGCATCGTTGAAGAACTCGGATAACGGTATATTCTGCCGCCTGTATGATGTTTCCAGCCTTAAAATGTTAGACTCAACGGCTTTCCCCTTGCTGCGGTACTCAAAACTCTTATCATACATTTTTAAAACCTTGCTTCTGTACCTGCTTTTTTTCCGTGGTTTTCTGCCGGTTCTCTTCAAAATTGGCATCATTAAACAATTTCCTATTCTCACCAACAGACGATACAAGCCGGATATATTCATTTGCCTCTCTTGATAGCCGCATGTTAAGCCCTATTTCAAAGTAAGTAACCGTAACATGGGATACATCAATGTCAACATCATTAAACAGCGTACGTAATGCCGCCCTAGCTTGCGATATGGTAAAACTCCCGGAATTATCAAGAATACCCATGGCACTTTTGAAAAAAAACTTGTGGATACTGCATACCATTTTCAATATATTGTGCTCTATCTTTAAATGTATCCCCTCAAAGCGCCCGTACTCCGAACTTTCATAGAAGGTTTTTGCGCCCCTTGTACAGTGTTGCAGCCGGAAACGGTCAACTATGCGCCGGATATCATTGTCTGTATCGAGCCGAACCTTTAAATCCATTCTGTCAAACATAAAAACAAAGTATTAGACAGTCATACCCGGATGGAATTAACCAACCGGGGCAGACTGATATGTTTTACATCTGGTTGAATGAGGGTTCGATACGTTTCCACCTGTTCATTTCGTCTTTTTCTTCAAAATAGAAGCGCACTACCGTTCCTTCAACGATATTACTTTCACGAAACAACTGCATTATAGACGTGTATTCGGTATCGTTAAAGTCCTGCTCCAACTCGTACAAACGGGATATAGACTTATAATCAAGGTCCCCGGCTTCATTGCGCTGCAAAAGAGACATCGCCAGTTTGTACACCGGGTTTCTCTCTCCCTCGCCCTTTGACTGTATCCACCTGTTTAGGTAGTCAATAAGGCGTTTCTCCGCGATATCTGCACGCTCATCAAAACGCTTAACACGGTTTCCTTTTACCTGTATGCGAAAATTATCATTCCCAACAGTAAAACCTAACTGTTCGTCACGTTTCAACTCACCGTAACCTTTCATTGCATTGTAAAAGGTATTAGCCTCATCCTGTAGCCACCTTTTCAACTCCATTCCATCCCTCACGTATTTACGTACACGCTTTTCTGTTGAGGTTATGAACTTATTGCGCATCTTCTGGTAGTTCTTACGTTTGGCGGCTTCCTTACGCTTCTTCTCCGCACTCAAACGAGAAAGAAGCTCTTCACGCTCTTTCTCGGACAGCTTATCTATATCCATGGCGATTATATTGAGTTGTTGCTATATAATCGGCTGCTTTTTGGTCTATTTCCATATTTGTAGCAACCCTATTTTGCTTCATCCACTCCTCTATTTCCATACGGTCAAAATACATTTGCTTCCCGTTAGGCTTGTAATGTGGTATCTGATGGTTACAAGTCAACTTATATAAATGGCTCTTGCTTAATCCGGTAAGCAATGAAACATCATCAAGACAAAGCACATTTTTTGCAGCCAACAGAGTATATCTCTCTATTTTATCCAACCTATCTAAAATTTCTTCGTTCATTTTCTTTTTTTTATTTATGACTTGAAAACTGTGCACCGCTTTCCAAATCTGTTTAACATGCTGCGAATATCAGAAATAAAAGATAAAAAAAAGCCCCTATGTAGGGTTAACATAGGGGTAATATAGGGTGTTACAACAAGATATAAAACGTTGATATAAAGATATATATATTATACGTTTCTATCTATTTTTTTACATATCATTTCTATATCGTTATATCCAATAGGGCAATTGAAAGTTTTGTTTTTGTAATCATTTACCGCTGATTTTGCCGTTGCTATATCAGTTTCTTTCACATTGAAAGGCTTCTTTAAAAATTTTCCATGGAATTCTATTATTGCTGCTCCGTATTTTAAGGTATTCACTAGCCTTATCTACGAAATAACCTAACAATGCAAGTGTACCTATCCATCTATACAAACTACCATCCTTTGTACAATATCCAAATTTGGCAGTTTTTTCAAATAAATCTCTAGCTTCTTTTGTATCTAACTCTTTCGGCATTGTCTGTTTTTTATTCGCAGAAAAAGGATGAGGCATTTCCATCGTTAGTAAATCTATCACAGTAATTCCTTTATCTGTCCTAGCTTTCCATTCTTTTTTAAATTCCTCACTATATTTTATTTTTAAATCCCAACTTATATTTGTTATAATACTAGTTATTATCATTTCATATATAACCATCAAAGGGCGATTTCTATCTTTAGGGTTCTTTTTATCTACTTTATTTCTACTGAGAAAATAAGCATATAAAAGTTTGTTGGTAACCGATTCAAGTAAAATAGACCTGTCCTCCTTCTCTCTTTCCAACAAATAAAATTTGAATCTAGTTATTTCCCTGTATATATCTTCATCATCATAAAAAACCACACTTCCATCATCAGGAGCATCCTGTAACCTTAAACAAGGATCAAAGAAATCTATTTCGCTCTGTGATTCTTCTCCTATTTCTTCCGCTTCATCCATTTCACGAAGAGAAGCCTCCAAATTACCTCTTAAATGGTTTATGGCAAATAGCGTATCACTATCTTTGTTATCCCTTCCTATTATTTCTTTAAACTGACATATTGTTGTACACAATAAATCTACGCTTATTATAGATTCCCTATAATCAAAGCCCTCATCTTCTAATTTTGCCATCCAATAAGGCTTCCACGCTTCCACTAAATTATATATTACACGCAAAAAAAAATGAGTTCATCTATTTTACATATCTTATCTATTAGAAACTCATTATCTTTTTGATTGCATTCCAAAAAAGCACATACCAAACCAATATTAGACGATATAGAATTTAAACTAAGTAAATCCGACCTCGTGATTCCTTCCAATCGTTTTGGATCATCCTGTAAATCTTTTAGAGTTTTTTTTATTAGGGATAGCTCTTCTTCACAATCCACACCGGCTTTCTTGTAATCCTCACTATTTTTTTTTAACGCCACTTCTGAATCGTGCAAATCTGCCAATTTTAATGAAATCATATAGCTTTTGAAAATATTCTCTAACAAAGAAAGCTTATTAATTACTGCCAATGCTTCAATTTTATCCATATCAACAACTTTTAGTCTTTAACAATATTAGGTATTAGATTCACGGTTTTACGCTTATTCTCATCCACTATCTTGACATAAACTTGAGTCGTTTTTACGCTTGTATGCCCCAACAATTTGGAAACAGTGTAAATGTCACCACCAAAATAAAGCATCAATGTCGCGTTTGTATGGCGGGCAACGTGAAATGTTATATGCTTGTTTATCCCCGCAGTTTTAGACCATATACCCAAATGTTTTTCTATTGTAGTAGTGCTATTAGGCAATAAAAAGATATTATCATTTGTTTCTTTCTGCTCCGGTAACCAGCTCAATGCATTTTCAGACAAAGGTAAATACAATGTTTCTCCTGTTTTTTGCTGCTTTATTTCCACTTGAAACTTATTACCATCTAATTTATGCATTTTATTCCATGTAAGCCGCCGGATATCACTATAACGTAAACCGCAAAAGCAAGCAAACAAAAAAGCACGTTTTAGCATATCATATTTGCACGGAGTTTTAATAAGTTCTTTTACCTCATCCAAAGTTAAATACTCTTTTGTAGTATTCCCTTTCCGGGGTCTGTCAGAGTATAGTATTTTTGTAGCCGGATTCAAAGGAATTAAATCATCTTTAACTGCTTTATTTAATGCTATAGAAACTACATTATAATATAAAGCTTTAGATGCTTCTGATAATGGCTTATGATGCTTACTCTCAACCTTGTCAAGATAATCTATAAAACCCAAATAAAAAAGACTTATTAACCTGATTTAAAGTTATATTTTCGCCTCTATACATTTTTAAATGCTCTATAGTAACTTTTACACTTTTACTATAAGCAATGCTATTACGTTCTTTATAGCTATTTACCTGCGCCCTCATATAAGCAATAAAATTTATCTTTGACTTATGAGCAACAGAAAAACCGTATTCCGCATTTTGCAATGATACGATTCTTTGAGATTTTATGGCATAAGCAGTTCTTAATGTTTCCTCATTCCTCTGCTTATCCAACCTATTTCTCTCAGGAATAAGGTAAAGCTTTAAAAACTCATATTCTCGCACACCATTTCTATAAATATCCAAATAAATAGATTTACTACCATTCGCTAGCTGTTTCGTTCTTAGCTTAATGGGTTCTTTGACGTCTGTTGCTATTTTCTTTTTCATTATTACTTCATCTTCGATTTGTTACCTGCTCCAAAGATAATAACATTTCTTCTAACGAGTAACAAACAAGTAACCAAAAATAATCCAATAAATAAGAAAACAACAGAAACCAAAGAAAAGAAAGATGATTTAACAAAGAAAGAAAATCCACTGAAAAACAGCATCTTTTCTTTCTTTTCATTGGTTCTTTTTAAAACTCACTAGTAAAATGAAACTTAATATGCTTAAAATCCATTTGAGCCATCTGGAGAACATAATTACTGTCGGCAAGGAAGACATCCCGTCCATCACGGTCTTTTGCCATATACTGATACTTACGTTTTTTGAAAGCCTCCAATTCTTCGACATCATCACTTTCTATCCAACACGCCTTATAAAGGCTGATGGGCTCCCAACGGCATTTTGCATTGTATTCATTTTCCAAACGATATTGGATAACCTCAAACTGCAACTGTCCTACTGTACCGATAATCTTACGTCCATTAAACTGATTGACAAACAACTGAGCTACACCCTCATCCATCAATTGGTCGATACCTTTTGCCAACTGTTTCTGCTTCATCGGGTCGGCATTCTTCTCGATATATTTAAACATTTCAGGAGAAAAACTGGGAATACCCCGGAAATGTAATTTCTCGCCTTCGGTCAATGTATCACCAATTTTAAAGGTACCATTGTCCGGCAAACCGATGATATCGCCTGCCCATGCCTCATCAACAGTAGTCTTACGCTGTGCCATGAACTGCGTAGGCGAAGAAAAACGCATCGTCTTATCATGCCGTACATGATAATAAGGTGTATTGCGAGAAAACTTTCCCGAGCACACTTTACAGAAAGCGATACAAGAGCGATGATTTGGGTCAATATTGGCAGTGATTTTGAATACAAATCCGGTGAACTTAGATTCATCCGGTTCCACCTCACGTTCTTCTGTCTTGGTAGGACGCGGACTTGGAGCAATCTCCACAAAACAATCGAGCAGCTCCTGCACACCGAAGTTATTCAATGCCGAACCGAAGAATACCGGAGCCAGCTCTCCTTTCAAATAACTCTCTACATCAAATTCGGGATAAAACACCATCAATAAGTTCAAGCTCATTACGCAGTTTTTCTGCCAAAGGTGCTCCAATCCGATTGTCAAGCTCTTCGGTATGAATATCTACTTCCACCTTTTCAGTCACTACTTGCTTGGAAGGTTGAAAGAGGTTAAGTTTTTGTTCATAAATATTATATACGCCTTTGAAGCGGGGACCACTTTCAATAGGCCATGTCAAAGGACGGACACTAATGGCAAGTTCTTCTTCCAGCTCGTCCAACAAATCGAACGGATCCTTACCGTCACGGTCCATCTTATTGACAAATATAATAACAGGAGTGTTACGCATACGGCAGACTTCCATCAGTTTACGTGTCTGTGTTTCCACACCTTTTTGCACCATCCACCACAATAATTACACTATCCACAGCCGTCAGAGTACGATAAGTATCTTCGGCAAAGTCCTGGTGTCCCGGAGTATCGAGAATATTGATTTTATAATCATGATAATCAAACTCCATCACAGAAGTGGTAAACAGAGATACCACGCTGCTTTTCAATATCCATCCAGTCGGATGTTGCAGTTTTCTTTATTTTATTGCTCTTCACGGCTCCTGCCACTTGAATCTGTCCACCGAAAAGCAACAACTTCTCTGTCAATGATGTTTTACCGGCGTCCGGGTGTGCGATAATCGCAAACGTTCGTCTTCTTTCTATTTCGTTGTTCATATATCATTATACATTTAATTCCTTGATACACTGTTCCAGACTCTCTTCCCAATGAGGAATCTCGATGCCATACGTATGTTTTATCTTTGTCTTATCCAATACAGAATAGTGAGGCCGAGGAGCTTTTGCAGGATATTCATCTGTATGCAAAGGACTTACCTTGCAATTGCCAATACCGGCTATACGGTGAATGGACTTGGTAAAATCATACCAGGAGCAGACTCCTTCATTACTGAAATGATAGATACCGGGAATAATACCTTTACGGATAGCTGCAAAAACAGCAGACGCCAAATCGCGGGCATAAGTCGGCGTACCTATCTGGTCGAAAATAACTCCCAATGATTCCCTTTCCTTCCCTAAACGAATCATGGTTTTCACAAAATTATTGCCAAATACAGAATACAGCCATGCCGTACGGATAATCATTACCTTACTGCAATATTCCAAAGCCTTTTTTTCACCGGCCAATTTAGTAACACCATATACAGAATTAGGACAAGTCGGTTCGGTTTCTCTATATGGTACATAATTGGTTCCGTCAAATACGTAATCTGTAGAAATCTGAATAAACTCCGCCTGATTCTCCTCTGCAGCCTTTGCCAGATAACCGACTGCCTCACTATTTAGTTTGGCACATAATTCCTGATTGTCTTCCGCTTTATCCACAGCTGTATAAGCAGCACAATTCACAATGACATCGATTTCATTTTCCTTGACGAAAGCCATTACAGCTTTTTCATCACAGATATCCAACTCGGCTACATCCGTAAAAAAATAGTTATATTCCTTATTCTCAAGCGAAAGCACACGCATTTCGTTTCCTAATTGGCCATTAGCACCGGTCACCAATATATTTTTCATTTTCATTTTATTTATTTTCTCTTCATTACAAAAGGCTGTTCCCAAAAAGCCCTAGTATTTTGTCATCTATGAATACCGTGAAAAATCTGAAATATCCACTTTATGTCTATAGTTCCTTCATTGCACTCGGAATAACAGAGCAAAAAAAACAGTGCAATATACCTTTAGGAGCAACCTTATCCTCAAGAAGAAATGACTCGCTAGAATTCCAATTCTCCTTTTTTTTGTCCTCTATATAATAATTGGACAACATAGCAAGCAAACCGGAAATAGCCTGCTGTGCCTTCTTTGTTTCTTCGCTGATTTCTTTCTTTTGCAACTTCAATAACAATATCCCATAAAAAAGTGCCTCAAAGCAGGTTTCCAGTTCAGGTTCTTCTTTATTAGCACCTTTGGCACGAAGTTCTACTATATAAGGCAAAGCTTTTATAATACGCTGCAC
>VOFJ01003862.1_pt1 | contig 27699 bp, 44 predicted proteins | sample 5384081 | NCBI WGS metagenome assembly VOFJ01 (sample SAMN12384729, study PRJNA508395) | human gut metagenome | isolation source: healthy gut I | host: Homo sapiens | reverse complement strand
TAAACATTTTGCTGATATGTTAAATACAACTCTGCTGCCTTCATTCCAACGAAAGTGGCGGTAACCCCGAGATGATTCTCCGATAACGGCGTTTTCGCCGATATAGGCAAAGGCACCGATGTATACGTTCTCGCCAATTTTGGCGCTGGGGGCAATATAAGCCAGTGAATCGATACCTTGCTTCTTTGGTTTACTCATTTCATAGAGGTTAAGCAGCTTCGCCAGGCTTTCATAAGCATTGTCTACTTTGATCAGAGTAGCCCTGAATCTCATGTTCAGGGACAAAATCTTTATTAACTAATACAATGCTTGATTGTGTTTCGTAGATGTAAGGCGTATATTTGGGATTTGACAGGAAAGAAATTGCTCCGGGCATTCCCTCTTCTATTTTAGCGAATGTGTGTACCGTTGCGTTTTCATCTCCAATGATTTCCCCTTGGATAAATGCTGCAATTTGCTTAGCCGAGAACTCCATGTCTTTTCTTTAAAATTTAATTAGTTCACAAATAACGGACTTTTTTTTCAGATTTCCGTGTTATTGCATGAATATTTTATACTTATCTGTGCAATCTCTGGTAGCAGAGATAGTATTTCTTTACCTTTTTGGACAATAATGAGATGTTTAGCATGTCCGATGCTTCGGCAATATTTTTGATAGTGCCGTCTTTGTAGATAATATCAATACTGTCATCTGCCGGGTCGTACATATTCTTTTCGATGCTGGGGGTAGAGACAAAATAGTTCGCTTCGGAAAGGGTTATGCCTAGTTGCTGGCTGATTTGCAAAGTTAACTCTTTTATTCTGTCCTCACCAATAGGTTCGGCAGAATTTTCCACTTTAAAGATATTTCGGTTAATCATGCCCAGACTAAGTGTGGAAAGAACTTTGTCCGGATGGTTGCTCCATACTTTCAAGGCAGTCCAGATATCATTGTCATCCAATTGGATGAAATTTTCCAGACAATCGGGATTGTTATGGAACTCCGTATGATTAATGTCATTATATAGAAAGAAATGTAAGGCCGGCGAAGCAAACAGTTCTACTCCCTGTGATGCTAGTTCTTTGGCACGAAGCAGCGTGCTGATCAGCATTCGTTCATAGGCTACCGATGTCTTGTGCAGATATACCTGCCAATACATGAGGCGACGTGCTGTCAGGAAATTTTCGATAGAGTAGATACCTTTGGATTCAATTACGAGACGGTCGTCGGCCACATCAAGCATCTTGATGATGCGGGCAGAACCGATATTCCCTTCTGTAACACCGGTATAGAAACTGTCACGACGAAGATAATCGAGGCGGTCCATATCCAATTGACCACTGACGAGCTGATGCAGGAAACGTTTCGGATATTCGTCCTTGAAGATTTGAATGGCAAGACTAAGTTGCCCGTTCATCTCCTTGTTCATCCGTTCCATGAGTATAAGGGAGATTTCTTCGTGAGAAACTCCTTGTACAATCGTATCTTCAAGCACATGCGAAAAAGGACCATGTCCGATGTCATGCAGTAAGATAGCCGCTTGTACGGCTTCAGCTTCGCTGTCAAAGATAAAGTTACCTTTGGAGGCCAGTTGGGTGATAGCTTCGCTCATCAGATAGAACGCACCTAGTGAGTGCTGGAAACGAGTATGTTGTGCGCCGGGGTATACTACTGACGAGAGTCCTACTTGCTTGATGCGGGTAAGACGCTGCAAAAGGGGATGCCGTACAATATCGTACAGTAACCCCTTTGGGATATTAATGAATCCGAATACAGGATCGTTGATTATCTTTCTTTCGTAAGGCATTCGTTTCTTTTAGAGATTCTTTATTCTTTTAGAGAATGGCTTTTAGCTGCTCTGCCATTTGTGCCTGTACTTCTTGTGCGGCGGTGCGGGCAGCTTCGGCAAATTTCTCTGTCTTGTCAACGTAGATAATTCCACGGGAAGAGTTAACAATTAGGCCGCATGTACTGTTCATACCATATTTGCAAACTTCTTCGAGCGAACCGCCTTGTGCTCCGACACCCGGAACGAGAAGGAAGTGGTTAGGAACAATCTTACGGATGTCTTCAAAAGCACGTCCTTGAGTAGCGCCTACCACATACATCATGCGGTCATCATTTGCCCATTCCTGTGATTTGCGTAATACTTTCTCGAAAAGACGTTCGCCGTTTACGTCTTCTGTCAACTGGAAGTCGTGGGAACCTTTATTAGAAGTCAATGCCAGTAAGATCACCCATTTGCCTTCGTAGGTAAGGAACGGAGTTACGCTGTCTTTCACCCATATAAGGAGCTACAGTGACGGAATCTATCTCCAGCTCTTCGAAGAAAGTACGGGCATACATGGCAGAAGTGTTTCCGATGTCGCCACGTTTGGCGTCGGCAATGATGAACTGGTCGGGATAGTTTTCCTTGATGTATTTTACTGTTTTCTCAAATGCGATCCAGCCCTTCACGCCCATACTTTCGTAGAAAGCGAGATTAGGTTTGTAAGCGATACACAGATCGGCTGTTGCGTCGATGATAGCTTTGTTGAAAGCGAAGATCGGATCTTCTTCTTTCAACAGATGTTCCGGGATCTTCCTGATGTCTGTATCCAGACCTACGCAAAGGAATGATTTCTTGCGTTTTATGTTTTCAAATAGCTGTTGTTTGTTCATGTCTATACTATAATTTTTAGAGTTCACTTTCTTTCAGGCGTTCCGCATTTTCCGCCACGATCAGGTGGTCGATACAATCTTGAATATCGCCATCCATGAAGGCGGCAAGGTTATAGATGGTATAGTTGATACGATGGTCGGTGATACGTCCTTGAGGGTAGTTGTAGGTACGGATTTTAGCGGAGCGGTCTCCGGTAGATACCATTGTTTTTCGTTTGGAGGCTATGTCGTCTAGATACTTCTGATGTTCCTTGTCGTAAATAAAGGTACGGAGTCGGGCGAGGGCGCGTTCCTTATTTTTCGGCTGGTCGCGTGTCTCTGTACATTCGATAAGGATTTCTTCGGCAACACCGGTATTCGGGTTCTTCCAGATATAGCGCAGACGTACACCGGATTCCACCTTGTTAACATTCTGTCCGCCGGCACCGCCGCTTCGGAAGGTATCCCATTTGATTTCTCCTTCATTGATGACTACATCGAATTCTTCTGCTTCGGGCAGTACGGCTACGGATGCGGCGGAAGTATGCACACGTCCCTGTGTCTCAGTAGCCGGAACGCGTTGTACGCGGTGTACACCCGATTCATATTTCAAAATTCCGTAGACATTATCGCCTGTGACGCTGCAAACAATTTCTTTGTATCCTCCGGCTGTTCCTTCGTTCGCATTGGAGACTTCCATTTTCCAACCTTTGGTTTCACAGAATTTGGCATACATACGGAAAAGGTCGCCGGCAAAGATAGCGGCTTCGTCTCCTCCTGTACCGCCACGGATTTCGAGAATCGCGTTCTTGCTGTCCTGCGGATCGGCAGGAACAAGCATCAGTTTGATTTCTTCTTCTAATACCGGAAGACGTTCTTGACTATTGTCCATCTCCTCTTTTGCCATTTCGCGCATGTCGGCGTCCGACTCATTTGAAAGCAAGGAGAATTTTGGCTTCTTCAATATTACCCAGCAGCTGGATATATTCCTTGCGGGCTTTCATCAAGTCATCCAGTTCCTTGTATTCTTTGGTCAGTTTGACATAACGTTTCTGGTCGGCAATTACTGCCGGGTCGGTGATAAGGGTAGATATTTCTTCAAAACGGGCTACGAGTCCGTCTAGTTTTTCTAGTATGGTACTATTGTCTGCCATTCTTTAATATCTAAATTCTCCGAATTCGCTCTTAATGATTAATTCAGTTTGCTCGCATGCTTCGATACGTCCTACTATCTGTGCCGGAATGCCGAATGACTCGGAAATAGCTATTACTTCTTCGGCATGTTCCGGTGACAGGTAGACTTCAAGGCGATGTCCCATATTGAATACCTTGTACATCTCCGCCCAGTCTGTACCGCTTTGTTCCTGGATCGTTTTGAATAGAGGAGGAACAGGGAAAAGATTGTCTTTTACTACGCGAACGTTTTCTACAATGCAGAACTTTAGTTTGTGCACCACCGGAGCAATGTACCATTCCGTGGATTTCGGGACGGAGTGCATCCAGTAGCTTCTTCACCACCGGAGCATACGTACGGGTAGGGAGAGAGCACTAGCTTGCCCGCATCAATCGGAGAACCTTCCACGCTGTCAGTCAGTTTTAATCCTCCGGAGTAAACCAGTTCTTCGGTACGGCGGCATCGTAGCTTTCCGGATATTTCTCTGCAAGGTATTTGCCGAATACGTCGTGACGGGCACTCGTCAATCCGTTACTGCCCATACCTCCGTTGTATTCTTTTTCGTAGGTAGCTTGTCCGTAAGAAGCAAGGCCAACAATCACATCTCCCGGACGGATATTGGCATTGTTAATAACGTCCGAGCGTTTCATGCGGCAGGTTACGGTAGAGTCTACGATAATAGTACGAACCAAATCGCCGACATCAGCAGTCTCACCACCGGTGGCATATACACCTACACCCATTTCGCGGAGTTCAGCCAGCAATTCGTCTGTTCCGTTGATGATAGCGGAGATTACTTCTCCCGGAATCAACAGTTTATTGCGTCCGATGGTAGATGAAACAAGGATATTGTCTACGGCGCCTACACAAAGAAGGTCGTCGATATTCATAATCAATGCATCCTGTGCAATACCTTTCCACACGGATAGGTCACCCGTTTCTTTCCAGTACATATAAGCAAGAGAAGATTTGGTTCCGGCGCCGTCGGCATGCATAATGTTGCAATATTCCGGGTCACCTCCCAATATATCGGGAATAATTTTGCAGAATGCTTTCGGGAAAATTCCTTTGTCGATGTTCTTGATGGCGTTGTGCACATCTTCTTTTGATGCGCTTACGCCACGCATCATGTATCGTTGATTACTCATGAGTTATAGAATTATTTTGTATACGGCTGCAAAAGTACAGCTTTTTTTTGGTACAGCCAACTATTTGTTTATCAAGCTTCGTCCGGAAGAAGAATAAAACATAAAAGTGTTAATTAATGGTTCGTATTATTTTAATCATTATGCTGATTGATAGTGGAAAGAGACTAGTTAAACCGTTAAAGAGACAGGAGCAAAAGTTCCTTTTTAACGCTCTTTTATGGAAGTCCTTTCGTGGTGGTTAAGAGCTGGAATCGCCGTTATCTGAATAAATCAGGTAACGGCGATTCCGATTTTAGCCTGGAAGTTCTTTAAGAAATCATCCTTTAGAACTCTACTTTCGGAGCTTTTTCACTTCCTTCTTCCGCTTCAAAATATGCTTTCTTATCGAAGCCGAACATCCCTGCAAAGATATTTTTCGGGAAACGGCGGATATTGGTGTTGTACGATTGTGCCGCATCATTGAAGTTTTTACGGGCTACATTGATACGGTTTTCGGTTCCTTCCAGCTGTGCCTGTAATTCAAGGAAATTCTGATTGGCTTTCAAGTCAGGATAATTCTCTGTGATAGCCAATAATTTGCCAAGTGCAGACGTTACAGCACCCTGTGCTTTTTGATATTCTGCCAGCTTTTCCGGAGTCAGACCTTCGGCATCCACTTTGATTTGGGTCGCTTGGCTGCGTGCTGCTACAACTCCTTCCAAAGTCTCTTTTTCATGAGAAGCATATCCCTTTACGGTGTTTACAAGATTGGGAATCAGGTCTGCACGACGTTGGTATTGAGTTTCTACATTTGCCCATTGACCACTTACATTCTCGTCCATAGTAACCAGACCGTTATATACACTTACTGCCCATATAACAAGGATAGCCACAACGGCTAAGATGATAATAATTGACTTCTTCATGTTTCTTACTTTTTGATGAGTATTTGATTATTTAATATTATCTGTAGGGATCAGAATCGTGAACCGGCTCCACCGCCGCCGCCCATTCCTCCGCCGAAGCTGCCGCCGCTAAAGCCTCCGCCACTGCCTCCGAATCCGCCGCCGCCTCCAAATCCGCCGATGAACGGACCGCCTCCGCCACCCCCTCTGTTGTGATAGTCGCTATCGTAGCTTTGCTGACGACGTATGATTGTATTTCCGCAGTTCTTGCAAGTATAGGTGACATCTTCCGTCTTTACCCCATTGACACGTGATACAAGTCTGCTTCCGGTTCTTTGCAGGGCATGTTTCCCGCATTTGGGGCAACGGCTCTGATTTCTTGCGGCAAAGAACGCTATCCCTACACCGATTACAGCGAACAGGATAACAGCGAAAATGAAATCCATCGATTCATTATTCGATTCAGAAAGCGATTCATTTTCCATTGATCCGTCAAGTCGCTGGCAAGTCGCCCGGATTCCGGCTACCATTCCTTCATTCCAGTTGCCGTCTTTCAGATATGGAATCATGTACTTAGTCTGGATACGTTTGCATATTGCATCGGGAAGTACCCCTTCCAAACCGTATCCGGTGTAAAACTGGATGCAGCGTTGGTCGGTGACTAACAGGATAACGAGTCCGTTATCTTTTCCTTTCTTGCCTACTCCCCATTGATTGAGCAGCTGATGGCAAAAATCAAAACACTCCATATCACCAATCGAAGGAACTACGGCAACTACCGTTTCAATCCCCGTCTGTTGTTCCAGAGCGTGGAGCATAGTGTCTATTGTGTCACAAGCAGCTTGCGAAAGTATCCCTGCCGGATTGCATACATACTGCATTTTATTTTGCAGATGTACTTTTGGCAAGTTGTCTACCGTATATACCTTTTCTTGGGCTTGCAGTGGAATCAGTAGAAAAGTAGCAAGTATAAGCGTCAATATTGATTTCATAACAATCATTTTACATTTGCAAATATAGAAACTTTTTCTGTTATGATTCCAAAACTCCTTGTTATAATAGGTTTAATGAATATACCGCCCGACGAAATCCCGTACTTTGTCGGTGTATTCCTGTTTATTCTCTTTGTACGAGAGGGCATGGGCTGCTCCCGGTACGATCCAGAGTTCTTTGGGTTCCGGCTTTGCTTCATAGAGCGGATAAACCATCCATGTGGGGACATATGTATCTTTGTCTCCATGAATAAACAGCATGGGCAGCTCACATTTCTCTACCTGCTTTAGCGAGGAAGCTTCTTTGAAGTTCCATCCGTATTTTTTCTCGCATAACCAGCTTGTAGTGTACATTAACGGGAAAGCAGGCAGGTGGAAGGAAGATTTGAGTTCGTGCGAAAATTCATCCCATACACTGGTGTAGCCGCAATCCTCTACAAAACATTTCACATAAGGTTGCTGCTTTTCGCCGGATACCATCATTGTGGTGGCACCTCCCATTGAAATTCCGTGTACAACCATTTGCGTACTGTCTCCAAAGATTTCATTAGCGATGTTCATCCATTGCAATACATCTAGACGGTCTTTCCAGCCCATTTGGATGGCTGGACCTTCACTTTCTCCCTGATGTTGCAGGTCGGGGAGTAATATGTTATAGCCTAAATCACGGTTGTACAAATAACCGATCATAAACATGCGAATGGCGTTATCCGTATACCCGTGAACGATCACTGCCGTTTGTCTGGTCGGTTGGGGAGGTGCGGCAACATAATATGCATGAAGCTGGATACCGTGCGGGTTGACGATGAAAAGTGTCTTTCAGTGCATCCACTTGTTTCAGACTATCCACCCATGGACGCAAGAAAGGGTAGTTTTTATACATAAAAGGATAAGAGTCAGCATCTTTAGACAAAATCTTGGCATCCGGAGTCAGATGAGAAATTTAACATATAGAAACTTCCTCCGATAGTGCAGCCGGTCAATGCCAGCACGACAATGATAATGACTAAATAATTCTCTTTTAACTTCCCAATTTATAAATAATCTCTTTGTCTGTCAGGAAATCACGTCCTGTTATTTACCTTCCGCATGAGAACTCAGACATTCCGCTGGATCTACCGGTTCCAGATTTCCCAGGCGGCAAATGCCTGAAGCAGAGCATTTCCAGACCGTTTTTCACAACAACAGCCCCTTGCGCTTCTCCTTTTTTCATGAACAGCGTAACGTTCGGATTATATAACAAATCGTAGAGCAAATGGTTTGGTGTCAGAAGTTCATAGGGGATATTAGGGCAGAAATCTACCTTAGGAAACATTCCTACGGGGGTACTATTGACAATGACTGTGTATTCTGCCATAATTTCGGGAGTCAGTTCCTCGTAAGTAAGCATTCCGTCCGCTTTGTGAGTACGCGAAACGAAGAAAACACTTTCGATTCCCAGGTTTTTTGAGTCCGTGGTAGACAGCTTTGGAAGCTCCGCCGGTACCCAGAATCAGCGCTTTCTTGTGATGAGCCTGTAATAACGGTTGAATGGACTGGGTAAATCCTATGATGTCGGAGTTATAGCCGATCAGTTTATACTTTACCTTTCTGTTGGCGGATGATCTTGATCACGTTTACTGCTCCTATCTTTGCCGTGTCACGATCGAGTTCATCCAGGAAAGGAATTACCTGCTCCTTGTAAGGAATAGTGACATTGAGTCCGCAAATTGGGGTTCTCTTCGATCACTTCCATGAAGTTATTGATACTGGGAATCTCGAAATTCACATACTCTGCATTGATTCCTTCGGATTTGAACTTCTCATTAAAGTATCCGATAGAAAATGAATGTCGCAGAGGATAGCCGATTAAACCATATTTTTCCATAATATAATAAGGGTTAAATTAACCATTCACAATAATTGCTATTTTGTTGCGGTGTAAAGCGTGCAGATGCCAAAGGTCAGCCGCCGGAAGTTGACTTCGCTAAATCCGGCTCGGGCGATGACTCCTTTCATTATTTCTCCTTGAGGAAAGACTTTGATTGTGTCCGGCAGATAGCGGTAGGCACTGTTATCTTTGGAGAGCAGTTTGCCTAATAATGGAATGACGACTTTGGAATAAATGGAAAACAATTGCTTCATCGGGAAACGGTCCGGAGTGGTAAGTTCCAAAATCACAAGATGACCGCCCGGTTTCAATACACGGCACATTTCGGAGAGTCCTTTGTCGAGGTCTTCGAAGTTGCGGATACCGAAGGCAACGGTAATAGCGTCAAAGTCATTATCGGCAAAAGAGAGTGAAGTACAGTCCTCCCGGGCAAAAGAGATCTTGTCCGATAGTCCTTCCTTCTTTTACTTTTCACGTCCCACATTCATCATGCCTTCCGAGATGTCCGTGCCGATCAGTTCGGCAGGTTGCAGTTTACGACAGGCAGGCAAGGATAGCGAAATCCCCTGTACCGGTAGCTACATCCATCATACGTGCGGTTGGAAAGGGCGTAACCAGGCAATCGCTTTTTTGCGCCAGCTGCGGTCGATACCTAGAGATAAGGTATGGTTCAGCTTATCGTATGCATGCGCGATGTTGTCGAACATTCGTTCCACTTGCTCGGTCTTTTTCCTTCTTCGTCGTAAGGCTTGATATGTTGTTGTGGGTAGTCCATTCTTATTTTGTCAATGAAATCCATTACGTTCTTTTCGATACGTTCAGCGATGTTGGTGGTATCTTCTTTCACAAATTTCTCGCCGGTGATGTTTTCGAACAATTCGATGTAACGGTCACTGATGCTTTGTACGATAGCCGGAGTCATTTCAGGTACTTTCTGACCGTCTTTACCCTGGAAGCCATTTTCCATTAACCATTCGCGAACGAACTCTTTGGAAAGTTGTTTCTGGGCCTCACCTTTTTCGAAACGCTCCTGATAACCTTCAGCGTAGAAATAACGGCTGGAATCTGGAGTGTGGATTTCGTCCATCAGGTAGATCGTGCCGTTGTGCTTGCCGAATTCGTATTTGGTATCTACCAGAATCAGTCCGCGTTCCGCTGCGATTTCAGTACCGCGTTTGAAAAGGGCTAATGTATATTTTTCGAGGATTTCATACTCTTCCGGAGTAGCCAATCCCTGTTTCAGGATTTCTTCTTTAGAGATGTCTTCGTCGTGCAATCCCATTTCGGCTTTTGTAGTCGGAGTGACGATCGGTTCGGGGAATTTTTCGTTTTCGCGCATTCCGTCCGGCAGTTTCACGCCGCAAATCTCGCGTACACCGCTTTTGTAAGCCCGCCATGCGCTACCGCACAGGTAACCACGTACAATCATTTCTACCGGAAAACCTTCGCACAACACTCCCACTGTAACCATTGGGTCCGGAGTAGCCAGTTTCCAGTTCGGACAGATGTCAGTAGTGGCATCGAGGAATTTAGCTGCAATCTGGTTCAGCATTTGTCCTTTGTAAGGAATACCTTCGGGTAGTACTACGTCAAAGGCCGAAATACGGTCGGTTGCTACCATGACGAGTTTTTCGCCGTTGATGTTGTACACATCGCGCACTTTTCCGTGGTACACGCTTTTCTGTCCCGGAAAGTTGAAATCTGTTTTTGTTAATGCTTTCATTGTTTTATCTATAATTAAAATTTGGAAGTTTCAATTTTTTCACCAAGTTGCAATAGAGTCTTCCAGATTTTGAGTGAGATATTTGCCAGATTCAATTCGCCGTTGATGACGAGTTGCTCGTTTTTCCGTTTCTCCCGTTCGGCTTTCGCTTCTTGTCGAACTTTTCGTAAGCGTCTACGATACGTTCCACTAGCTTTATGGCGTACAATATCTTTCTTATTCAGCTCAACGAAACTGATCCCTTTTACTCCTTTCAGGATACGGAGTGCCTGTACCAATCCCGATGTTTGTGAGGCGGGCAGGTCGATCTGTGTCATATCTCCCGTCACAATCATCTTGGTATTCATACCCATGCGGGTGAGGAACATTTTGATTTGTTGTGCAGTGGTATTTTGCGCTTCATCCAATATAACGACTGCGTCATTCAGCGTTCGTCCGCGCATAAAGGCGAGAGGAGCAATCTGTATGATGTTCAGCTCCATGTATTCTTTCAGCTTGGCAGCCGGAATCATATCCTGCAAGGCGTCGTACAACGGTTGTAGGTATGGATCGATCTTATCCTTCATGTCGCCGGGCAGGAATCCAAGCTTCTCTCCGGCTTCCACGGCGGGGCGGCTAAGAATGATTTTCTTGATTTCCTTGTTCTTCAGTGCACGCACGGCAAGGGCAATGGCGGTATATGTCTTTCCCGAACCGGCCGGGCCGATAGCGAATACCATATCATTCTTGGCGAAGCCTTCCACCAGTTTCAGTTGGTTCTCGCTTCGGGGAATGATAGGCTTGCCCGTGACGCTGAACACAATCACGTTTCCTGTCTGTTCTGCTTGCGGAGCATTTCCTTTATAATGTCAATGATCACCTCTTCTTTTAATGAGTTGTATTCGGCGCAGTATTTTTCCAGTTTGGTAATGTTTTCTTCGAATGCGCACATCTCTTCTTCATCTCCCAACACTTTGATGACATTGCCGCGTGCAACAATACGCAGTTTGGGGTACAAAGCTTTTATCAACTGCATATTAGCGTTGTTTACGCCATAAAAAATAACCGGATCAATATCCTCAAGGACAATCAGTTTCTCTATCATTGAATCGTATTAAAGAAAAATTTCTGCAAATTTAATGAAACGTTTTGGATTCTCTGATTGTTTGGGGATGAATTTTATTGCAATTTATACTCATCTTTTTCTTTACCGGGCAGTAATATGGAAACAACCCTGTTTCAGCTCATACTTGATGTAGCATTTTTCGGCTTGTCGCAAATCTCTCAGAACTTCGGACAGAACAAGTTTCAGGGTATCGGAGCCGACATCCTGTAAGGGTCTTCCATCCTCGTCCTCCACCTTCTTGAACCGTTTCCAGCTAACATCGAAAGTAGCTCCGAAAGCAATGCGCCGAGTTGGCGGAAGCGTTCCCGTTTCTGCGACGCAGACGTTTCACGTCGCTTTGGGTACGCAATACGGAAGTGACAATCACCTGGTTGGGATTTAATCCTTTGGCAGCAAGTGAATCGAGAAAGTTAGAACCGATAGTGTCGAGTAGCGCACTTGCACGAGGGACGAGGTAGGGGATGGAATGGGTCAGCGAATCTACCACATAGAACTCATTATCAGTGATATGTGTCAACTTTTCTTTCATGCTTTCTGCTTCTTCCCGGTCCTCCAACGGACGGATACCAACAGTTTTTGCTACTTCCAGATGTTTGTCATTCAAATCGGGGAAAGAGCGTTTGTAGCTGACAACGCCACGAATATTGCGTGGTTCGTTTAGTTTGAGCGACATATCTTTCTTTTTTGCAACCGGAAGTAAGCGTAAGCCCTGTAATTAGTAGGAAGATCGGTAAAATACGAAGTTTATGTATGGCCATTTTGTATTTTTTTTGCTTTTGCAAATATACACTATTTTGTTCTAGTTTACCAAATGGATTCTATTTGATTTTTTCGTTCCTCTACTATAAAGTTGAAACGTATGAAGGTATGGTTGTTTCCTCTCTCTTTTAGTAGAGATTAGGGATTATTTCTTCTTTTCCTCTTTTTTTTCTCCTCAGTTTTTTCTTCCGTTTTATTTTCCGGATTAATGATACCTTTCACTGTTTCACCGATAGGCAGTTTATCCAATACGCCGAGACTAGGAGCAACCGTTTTCACTAATGTATTCAGGAAGTTGCTTGTACTCCCGTTTCCTCCATCGAATACAGTGATGTTTCCTAAGTTCATGTGTTCGAATGCCTTCACCTGTTCGCCGGCAATTTCCTTCCATTGGTCTACCATCTTATATTGGATAGCGATAGCCGGATTTCGATTCGGCTGCTCTTACCATTGCTTCGAAACCTTCCGCTTCAGCAAGTAATGACCGTTTCTTACCTTCCGCTTCTGCTTCTAATTTTAACTGGATCGCTCTGGCTTCCGCTTCCGCCTGTGCCAGAGTCGCTTTCGCGCGGGCCTCTGCTTCGCGGGTAATCTTCTCTGCGATAGCATTCGCCTGCAGGATAGCTTCTTGCCGGGCAATTTCGGCAGGAACAATTTTTTCTGCTTTCAGTGAAGATTCCACTTTTTTGGCTTTCGCTTCTTCCACTTCTTTCTGAGCAATTTCGCGGGCAGCCTGTACGGCAGCTTCCGATCTGGCAGCAGCTTCACCGGCTTGTTTGTCGGCGTTGGCTTGTGTCACGGCTAGTTCGGAGTTTGAAAGAGCGACTTCCTTTTGTGCTTCATTTCGTCCGATAGCAGCCTTCTTACCGGCTTCCGCTTGTTTGATTTCCATGTCGGAGTTCAGTTCGGCGATGCGGCTTTCCTTTTTCGGTATTTGCCTGTTCGATGCGGATGTTTTTCTCCGCTTCGGCTTTGGCAACCTGCGCTTCTTTCTCTGCGTTGGCAATCGCTACTTGGGAGATTCTGTCCTTGTCTGCATTGGCAACGGAAATTTCCTGCAATTTCTTTGTTTCCGCAATGGCGATATCCTGGTCTTTGCGGGTTTCTGCAACCTTCGTTTCACGTTCCTTGATTTGAGTCGCGATTTTGATAGCACCGAGTTTTTCCTGTTCTTCGATATTAGCTTGTGCTTCGTTCTGGGCCTTGCTCTCGGCTTCCTTACCCAGGTTCACGATGTAGTTGGCAGCATCGCGGATATCACTGATGTTGATATTCATCAGATACAAACCGAATTTGCGAAGTTCCGTATCGATATTGTCTTTTACTTTAGAAAGGAACTTGTCGCGGTCGGAGTTCAGTTCTTCAATCGTCATGTCGGCTATGACCAGACGCATCTGACCGTAAACGACATCTGTAATCAGATTCTGTTTGTCGTCCATGGTCAATCCCAGCATACGTTCGGCGGCGTTTTGCATGACTTCGGCATCGGTGCTGATAGCAACAGTGATAGTAGTCGGTACATCGACACGGATATTTTGTGCGGAAAGTGCGCCTGTCAGTTTGCAGTCGATCTGCATCGGCTTCATTGACAGAAATTCGTAGCCTTGGATAATCGGCCAGACGAATGCGGCACCACCGTGGTATAATTTAGCAGATTTCTTATCTCCTCCCGTTTTACCATATACAACGAGGACTTCGTCACTCTTACATTTGCGGTAACGCGAAAGGATACCAATAAAAGTGAAGCAGGATAACCGCTACTAATATAGCGGCCATGATTAGCATTTCTTGTGTCATAAATTTGTGTATTTAGAATAATTATTGAATATACAATGTTCCGTCCTGATATCTGGTGATAACGGTACGGTCTCCGGTTTGATAAGCTTTTCCCGATTCGGAGATGACGTCTACTTCGCGCATTGCTCCGTCACGGTTGGGTTTTGTACGGTGTATTTGCTGTCGCTTTGTTTGAAATAGATGGTACATTCACGTCCCACAAGCTGGTCTGTCTGTTCCGTGCGGTTGACTTGTTGCAGTTGGTAGGCTTTCTTATACAGAAACCAGACGGCAAAAACAAAGAATAACCCTACCAGAATACCGACAACGTAACTTTGGATTTCCGTGTTTCCCGCCAGATACATATACCAGCCGAATCCGATTCCGAAGTGGGTAAGTCCTTTAAAGGAAACCACACTGCTGATGTCGGTATCTACGTCTACATCTGCATCCAGATCTCCGAAAAAGATAGATAATACGAATTGATGAGAAAGATTCCCGTTGTGACAAGAGAGCGATGATGAGAAAAAAGGTATGGCTCATAGTGATTCTGTATTAATATAAAGTCTCTAGTTATAATACCTCAAATATACGGGTTTATGGGAGATAAACAAAGATAATTCATAAAAAAAAAATCCCCACCCACTCAGCGCTACTTTCACCAAGCTGCCTCTGAGTGGACTGAGGAACACAAACAAAACAAACAATTTCTGTGTAATTCTTTTTATATCTAGTTATGAAGCTTATACTCTTTGACGGCTTCTATGCCGTAGGACAGTCGAGTATAAGCAGTGAGTCTTCACACAGCGTAACGGAGCATTTTTCCAGGACGTTGAGATCGATCTCTATTTTTATTCTACCGCAGACATCTTGCACTTTGTGTTTAAAGTCTACAAAACCCTTCACGAATTTCTCTATCCGGTTGGCTGAATGTTCGTATGCATACCAGTGCCCGTTTTCTTCAAACAGATACGCTTGGCGTATATCTGTTGATTCTAGTTGTAGGATGTCTTTCGGTGTCATAATGTGGCGTATTAAGTATTATTTTAAGTTGATATTAAAGGTATAGTTGTTGTTGCGGTAAAGAGAATAATCATCACTTGTACCCGGAGCGTTAGCTCCTAGTTTGATGCTATAGGTGTATGGGATAGTCTTTTCTACTTCTACTTTTTCTGTGATTGTGCGATCTACCCACTTGTAGTAGACGGGGGTCCCTATACGAGCTATGTATTCCTTTCCTGAATCATAATCAATGAAACCACCATATTGTCTGCTAGGGTCTGGATTATACTTAGCTGTGCATTTTATAGCGCCTCTATCGCCCTCATTACATTTCACAGTAACTTGAATTGTTTTTTCTAGTTCTTCTGTTACAGTAGTAACCTTATCAGCTTTTACAATAAGTACTGTCTCTTTTCCGCTTTCCGGTGTGATATTTTCTCCTGTAAAATAGTAACAAGTGATTGGGGATGAGCTAGTCACTTCTTTATCATTAAAAGTATTATCTTCGGGAAAATCTACATAAATATTTTCCTCACTACTTACCTTCATTGGTGAATAATGACTTTTTTGATGACTGCATTCTTTAATTGTAATCGAAGATTGCTTAATGTCTTTTTCACTATCTGCTGCTTTAATTACAATATCCAGACGAGCCGCCATACGTCCCAATGTGATATTTTACCGGATGCGAAGTACTTAATGTACCTTGGTAGAAACCATACATAAACATCTTGGAGGGCAAACCCAATTTAGCATCTGTTGCATTTCGGTTGATAGGCAACGTTAAAAGTTCTTTTTGTAATAGTTGCAGTGTCTTTGGCCATGAACCATTGTCATTACTTGAGTCTTGACAGTTGAAGGGGTTGCTGTCGCCGGCTGTCCCTTCGAGGTTGGCAATTAAACAAAGTGTTCCTTTGTTACTATCAGTAAGCGTTAATTTTGCAGTATGATTAGTTGATAATTCTCCTTTATCATTCAAATGAATGTATTCTGTATCACTTTCTACTAATCCCCCTTCTTCATTATAGTGCAATAACCATAGGTTGTACATCGGATTCTCGATTTTTAACTCTATCGGGTTGGCAGAGCGGGTTTCTTCTACTGTGAAATCCGTAGTCTGTAAATTGAGTTGCACGGCGATCTGGTCTTCTCAAGTTCAATCGCCGGAGTTTGATCGTCGGATATCATCCATTCCTCTTCGGATGAGCAGGCTGCTAAAAACAGACAAGCTATTAAAGTATATATTGCGTTTCGTTTCATGATTTTCTTCTCCTATGTTTATTTATCGGGATCTATGTCAGCTGTCCAGGAAGACTCCTGCCAGTTGGCCACTGTAATGCCGTCTTTTTATATCAAGTGTTACGGTGTAATTGTATGAATATCCCGGTAGGAACTGTTTGCCAACAATAGAATAAGTAAATTGTGTGGGGACATCATTTACCAATACATTCATAATAACTACTACCGGGGTAGAACGGCAATCTGTAGGCAAGATGCCTGTTTCTCCTTGCAAGATTCCTTCAGATGTAGTGATAAAACTTTTTGGCCGGAACATAAATTCGATTGTATTTATCTCCCAATTTAGATGGCATATTGTCTCCTACGGTATAGTTATTTCCCGTGGTAGGATCTATTTGTATGCCGTCTATTTCAACACCCGCTTGCATGATAGATAAATCGGATATTTTATCAGTACCCTTAATTAAAAATTTCATGCGGGAAGTTACTTGCATCAGTGGATTTAGAAGAATAACGCCTTCATTACCTGAAATCTGACAAGTGGTAGATTCAGTTTGTGTCCAAGCATTATTGGTTGCTATCACATATTCTCCATTTTTAATCATGCATGTACCATCTTTATAGGATGCCTTCGCCGGTGAAATAGCACTAAATGTATATGTACCCGGATCTAAGAACAATGGAGTCTTGCTTACATCCTCTTCCTTATAATTCCCATTTTCATCAAATTGAGAACAAGGATAAAGTGATTGTACACCACCATCTCCGGTCTTTACAACATAGCCTTGTGTTTGCGTAGTTCTGCCACTTTTTGCGAAAAGCCATAATGTACTACCTTCTGAAAGGTTCAGAATCTTAACTCCGTTTAATGCTGAGTTATTGGTAGCACGGGTGTTGCTTTCGGGTGCATCTTTTCCGGACATAATGGCATACTGACCTCCTAATTGTACTGTTACCGGTACTTTGCCTTCATTCGGCAGGGATCCTCCCTCTTCATCGGACGTACAGGCTGTTAGTAACCCAACCGGTATGAGAAGAAGCATTAGCTGTTGTATATAATTCCTTGCTTTCATATCTCTTCTATTTGTTTTGTTCTTAATTCACATTCTTATCGCGTACACAACGTACAGAACAACCGAAACCGCGTCTTTCACCATTCCACATGAATAGGTATTTATCCCAATGATTACCACTGAACTTAACACGGAAACTCCACGATGTGTTATTACTTGTATTTGCCGTAGATGTATGATAAATTGTTTCACTTCCGGCATATATCAGTGCTCCTCCTCCGGACGATATTACATTAATATATCCACATATCGGTAACATGAGTGTTTCTACAGGATTGTCCCAATCAGTATAGTCCGTGTTATAATTGCTCTCTGTTAGTGTATCATTTTTTTCTTTGCAGGATATAAGCGTGAAATAACAAGCACTGAACGAAACCCCTGGGCATCATTACTTGGATCATTATTTCCCTGATCACATACAGTGTTTCCTACAAGTTTAATTTGCCAACGTACTCGATAAGCATTGGATGCCCCTAGACGTTTGATTGCGTAGATTGTGCCCCACTTCTCATTGTCGAGAACTCCTACATATTGCGCTGGTTCATCATAAACATCTTTATTCACTTCTTCTCTATATGTGGTTTTTCCGGAATGATTTTGAAAAGTTATATCTCCTGCGTCTATGCTACTAGGAACAATTGATAAAAATTCATCTTTAGTAGGCAACCTCCAACCTTTAGGACAAGGTTGGTTTACAGTATTGTCCCAATATGTGGCGCTAACAGAATGATCGGATGCCCAATCTCTCTCATTATTATATGATGAACTGAATGTAAACGACTTCTTTTGATTCTTTTTTTCTCCGGGGGCCTGTGCACAATCGTCATAACCGACATTATTAGTACGCTGTGGTTCATTATAATGTTCTGGAACGTATGGGTAAGGTTTGGCATTTTTATTATTATTATTACCGTAACATATAGGGGACTGCATTCGTAGGATCCTTCACATTAGGGTCTAAGCAGCTACCGTTCAAGTAATAAGGAATACTACGTCCAAATTGGTAGTAGAATCCCCGCGAAGCTTCCCAGCTTTGAATGCTTTTTGTTGCATCAGCACTTGTAGCTCCTAAGTTTCTATCCATCCATGTCACACCGCCGAAGGTAACCGAGCTACCTATTTGTGTATCCTCGTAATCCGAGTTGTCGTCGATCCAGTCGTATACACGAGGAATTACGGTTACTACCATGGTTGTTTGAGTCATGGTCAGTACGATATCATATTCATAGTTTGGTTTAAACTTGAATGCTTTGTATTTTGGGTTTTTATTATCAGTTGTATTTTCTACGTCTACTTCTTTAATACGATATGTAGTTGTCTTTTTCGTAGTCATCCACTTTCGTTGTTACTTTCAGTCCTAAAGCATGAGAGTCAGTGTCTGTTCCTCTGGTAGGGAACGTCATTGCCGAAAAAAATTTCATTTTTAGCTGTTTCTTCATTTATCTCAGTGTCTGCCTTGTATACAGAATGTGTATGGGCTGTATTATCAACTCTTGTATCTGTTGCGCTACTGAACTCTCCGGTTGCAAGACTTAAGTCACCGGATAAATAGTCTATTAGTTTTACTTCTTTTAGAACAACAGTGGAATTGGCTAATTCTTCATTTTTTTGTGCGTAGATATGAAGTTTGGATAAAGTATGCTCAAAATTCAATTGTAATTTTCCTGAGTTTTTGTAGGTTTGATTTTTAAGATTACCCGCCCACATCACATCGGTTAATGCCCCGTTTTCATAAGAGACATAACAAGTGGGAGCGCTGTTGTCAGCATTATATTTTATTTCCGGTACATACTCTTTATCACTCAGAGTTACTGCATAAAAGTTTAAACTATGATTATTGAATTTATTTGTTTCCGTCGAATGATATAGTGTGTTCATTTGTTTCAGTACCTTCTATTGCGTTCTTGCTTGGGGTTTTCTGTAGATAATTAGCATTCCAGTTGTCATTTTCGACAGCGAATAACTGGTATTTTGTACCTGCCTCAAATGCTTTCTGATCGTCGTCGGCGGATACGTCTGCTCTCGTATAGATGCTTGGAAGGCCCGAGAATTGAAAAACTCCATTCCCTTCTGCAGCACTATTATCATAAGTGTCTTCTGTACATGCTGCGAATGCTGTTATGGATGCAATCACAAGCAAACCGTTGATTATGTTATTATATCTCATCATGGCTTAATTGTTGTTTTGGATGTTTTTTTGTTTTTAGTCGGGTTAATGGGGACTGTGATTAATCCTCCTGCTTTTCCAGGGTGCTTTTTACGCCTGTAAGCGTAAATGAATCTTGGGTGAAGTTGATAACCACTTCATAAGCTTCTCCTGCCTGTGCTATTGATACCGGAGTCTGATTATTAGCTTCCAGTAGTTGTACATTCATCTCTCCATAGTTGGTTTTAATGTTATCTGTTGAACCTACGGGGGGTCATTGTTGCTTCCAGATTGAAAGAGAGTTGTCCGTTATTGTTAGCTGGCATATTTAGATAACAAGTGCCTATGGTATATTCTTGATCGATGTCAGTCAAATATTGATCGGGAACGTGTAATGTTAAATCATTCTCAATAGTTTCTTGTGCTCCGGCAGCTACATAAGTCTCTTTATTATATTCCCATTTATTAATGAGATATGATTTGCTGAGTGTTACTTTTACATCGTGTACAAGTTTACTACTCTGCATCTTTTTGTCACGTTTGGCGTAGAAAGTGACTTTAGTTAACAGATGCTTGAATTCTAATGGTGATTTATTTGAAAAAGGACTATTTTTATTTCCTTCTTCCGTTTGTGAGGCGAGCACATCAACGGTTCCTGCCGAAATGGTTAAACTCAAAGCCAGTTGTTTATAATCATCGGATACCGTCAAACGATCACTTGGAGCATAACCTACTGCATATACCGTAGTACCGTTTGGATAAGGTATTGCTGTGTCATATGCATCTTCTTTGTAGTTATCAATTCCTGACAAGTTATCTGTTGAGTTATAATAATTATAGTCTGCTCCTGTGAAAAACGCAACCTTGAATGTTCCATTATCATCGAGCCCGATCATGCTTTCACTGGAACGGGTGAAACTTATTTCTATGTTTTTTTGTTGCTAACGGGCAAGGAGTCGTCTTCTAGTATACTATTGCAACTGCTGACGCTAACTGCTGCTATCAGGAGCAATCCATTGATGATGTTATGTTGTCTTATTAGTCTCATAGTTATACTCCTTTTTATTAATTATTTCCAGTTTCAACATCAATTGTAGTCCGTCCTTTAAGAACCCATGGTATCATGGTTGTATTTACTTCGATTGTTTTATCAGATTGCAGAGTATTGAATGCAGTAACATTGATTATGTAATAATTTGTTACGTATAATTCCGACGCTACGCTAAAATCTGTCGGTGAGTTCACAAATGTTTCATAGTACTGCCAACCACCTTCGTAAGTGATAAAGTCATTGGCGGTAACAGTCAGCCCAGACTCTCTCAAGTAATCAATTCCGGTACTTATATTGCTGTAACACATATCTTTCATACTTGTCGGGACCTTTTGCAGGTATAGAAAGTGCCGTTACCGGATAATCTGTTTTTGGCTTCCTGTTCGGTCAAGTTGGTCTCTCCGTCTATGTTTTTGGGAGTAAACTTGGCGGCGACTTTCAAGTAGGTTGCCACTTTTTTGAGCATCGCTGAAATCATTTGAACTCTCAGTATCTATATTTATTGTATTTTCCAGACAATAAATCCCTTCTGTATATCGCTTGTCATCTTCTTCTATTCGCTGAATATCATATTTTACAGCATTTTCTCCAGCAGTCACGTTGGTGACTGCTGTAAAAAGTTAGCGTTATAATTTGCAGCCAGTGTCGTACTCATCGGGAAGTTCGGATCTTCATTGTTCGCTTTTTTGAACGGAAAAAACTTCTTATTGGTTGTTTCCAAAATATAATGTACGTCACTCAATCTGATATAACCGTTATCTTTGGTCAAGTTTACATATTCTGTATTGCTTTTTGTAGTGCAAGTCAACAATACTTTGGACATGACACGAGTCAAAGTTGCTTTGATTCGTGTCATTTTATGCTCTTCAATATTAATGATTTCACTGTTACTGCCTTCAGTAACAGCCTGACCGGTCATTAAAAAAAACTGTTATCTTCAGTGATGTCTCCTATATTGTTTATCAATTGTTCCGGATTATGATCAGGAGCTGCCTTTATCGATTCTATTTGTGTATCTGTCATATTAGCTGCAACGAATATTTTTTTTTGTTGCCAATAGATGTATTTACGACAAAGTATAGGAATCCATTCTCCAAATCTTCTCCGGTGATTGTTTTATCTTGAATGTTGCTACCATTCGTATCCATAATAAACAATGTAAACTTACGGCATTTGCTCTCTTCTGTCGTACCGGATAGTGTTTTTTCCGTCAACCGCCCGTGTACCTATTTGTGGCATGCTGATAGATAGCATTAATTGAGCTTCAATTTGCGGTTGCATCTCCTGTCCTTCAACGAACTCATCTTGTGAGCATCCTGAAAAACCGGCAATAGCTATCAGAGCAACTAGAAGATTATATGTTAATTTGAGGTGTCTCATTATCTTGTTTATTTAGAGTTCGAAATCGTTAAGCTGAATGACCCAACCGTTTATTTGTATGACAGATTTGATTAGTGTCAAATTTTCGTCAACGAAGAATATCATGCTATACCGGTCTTCGCGATCCAGATATTCTTGTAATTCCATATCTTTATAGTGCTCTTGTTTTAGCATATTCAGATATTTAATCATATCCAGATTTTTTTATAAGTTGTTCTCCCGTTTCTGTATTGGTGATATTCAGCTCCGGCTTTTTATCTTTCATGAGTCGTCCGACGCTCAGTTCTGCAATAGCTGCCGGATATTCGCTGTCTGTATCTTGCGTGAAAGCGCGTGATGTTATGTACTCTTGTTCAGTGGCAAATGGTTTATACGTCAACATGTTGTCCGGCAACAAGGAGTTGTCATAGTTCATGTATCCGTTTTCATCATATATTGTATACTTAAGATTTTCTTTTTTAATGCTCTGGTGACAGGCTGGTCAGGGTGTTGATTTACCTGTGCTACAACAATGCGGATATTGTTTGTGTTCTTCACTAAAGAAACTTCAGTAATACGTTCTCTGCTGTTTCGGGTGAGGGCACTTTTTTTAACTTCTCCGTGCCACAGTGAAGAAAGTTCCTTTTCAACAATATATTTGTCTTTTTTCATCTTCCGAACGTGTAGGAACGGCTTCTTCTCGCAGAGTTTTTTTACCTTTAATTCTGTGATTTGAGATGTTTGTGGATATAACACAGGCACTGCGAACGACTGGTCGTCTAATCCTGCCCATGCGATTAAATGGTATTCTCCCGGATCAAAATCCAGACTCATGGAATAATTACCGTCTGCCAGCATTTCTCCTTGGTCAGTTTTGTAATATACCATATTCCCATTTTCGTCAAAAAGCATAAAGTGTGACGGTTCTTACTTCTTGAGCGAAAGCGTCTACTTTCTCCATATTATAGTCATACTTGAACTTTACCAAATATTTGATGCTGCAATCGCCTTCATTGTAATCCAGGACAGAGTCGCAGGATGCCATTGCACCAGCCAATACTGCAAGTAACAGTATCTTGTTTGCTCTTTTTTTTGTATGGTGGTCAGTATTCGTTTCATTTTCTTTTGTTTTTTTATGCTTTTGGAAAGTCTGTTTTGTTTATCTTATCAAGTAAGAGAACCGGTCAGGAGGGAAGTTGTCCCTTCCCGACCAGTTTATAGTGTGTGATGCAAATTATAAAATGATATCTACCAAGTTAATTGCCCAAGGAAGAACCTTAACTTCTATCTTCAGACTTGCTGCGTCCGGGTGGGAGTGGGAGTCGGATCTCCTAATTTAGTAATGCTTGATACATTCAGTTTATATACATTGTTTCTAACGATTGTCTTATTGTTTGCATTATTGGTATAAATATCTGCTTTGTAGTAGCATTTACCATCTTCGTACATATCAATAAGAATCCCTGCCTTTCTGAAATCAGCAGCTGTACTCTTATCTGTTGATGGTGTTTCGTAAGTATGTCACCGTATTCATTTGCTAATGACTCAAAATCTGAATATACTACATTTTCTGCTACATAGAAGGTTGTTGGTGTTTCTGCATTATCCCATGTTGCAACAGCTTCGTATACAACACATGTATTCTTGTTTACATCTTTGTTTTCCAGACAATATGTGATATTATCAGTTTTATTTGCAGTTTCTTCTACGTTTTGATATTACCAACGATTGTTTTGGTTATATAGTTCCACTTATCATTGTTTGCATCATATTCTTGAAAAAGAAATTAGGTGTTAAAGTATTAGTATTGGCTAATACATAAGTATCTTTCTGCAAATTAATAAATGAATATTCTTTTTAATGTTATATTCAATGTCTTATCACCATATTTTTTCTGAAGGAACTGTAAATGCAGAAGTTTGTGACTGTTCCATTAATTTAGCGGCTGCACGTTCAACATTAATTCTTACAGTTGCTTCTTCGCCCGCATCTACATTTCCTGTTGCTACTTTACCTTCTGCATTACTCATTAGGAATTCACCTGATTTAGCAATGTATTCTTTGAGACCATCTAAACCTGACATATCATCGTAACTAGCGCTTGCTATCATGTTTGCATATGGTGTCGTAAGGTTTTCTTTCAGGTTTAAGAAAACATAAACCTGAACAGGTCCTGCAGCAACAGGAATACCTTTTTTTCAAATATAAAGCATTTTCACTTGTGCTAGGTTCAAAATCATCATATACATAAGTATGGACGTCTCCATTGACAATAACTTTTAGCTGTTCTAAAAATTTGTTCTTCTGTTAATCCGTCTTCTGTATTTGCACGAGTTACTGTTGGATAAGAAATACCTAATCGTATTACGGCATTTTCTGTACCTTGTACTTGACCGTTGTCTACGGTTTCATCATTTTTCGTTGCTACATGCTGTCATGGCAGCTACTGCCAAACTTGCTAATAATAAATTTCTAACTTTCATTTTTGTTATGAGTTTAATGTGTGATGTAATAATCTTTTTTTTTTGAATGACATGCTACATATTATTATTTATGTAGTCATGACTAACTTTTTTTCTTTTTTTTTGTGGGAAGAGTCATCTAAAAGATGAGGAGCATTTGTTTTGTAAAAACATCATTTCTTTTTCTGATCGGAAGCCCTTATATATTATAAGGTGAAATAACTAACTTCCAGTTGGAGGGATTTTGTTTGTTTCTGATAGGCAATGTTCCTTTTATTTGTTTATTACTAAATTTTTGTCTTGTTTGTTTTAAGGAATCTTTTTTTGTTCCTTATCGACATTGCAAAGTTATGGGAGAAATGTAAAACTGTTGATTGGTGTTTTTTTCAATTTTCAAGGTGAATTTTTCAATCTTTCAAATGTCACTTTTAGGGTGGGTGAATTAGTCATTTTGTGAATGATTTGTTGAGGAGATGAATATTATACCGCCTTTCCTTTTCTTTTTTCCACTGTTTGTATTATATATTTTCTTCAACTTATTCTGCGCAATAGAATAAATTTTGCAACTATTTAGGCGGGATGGAATGATTTGTGTCTTTTTCATTCTGTTTTTGAATGATTTACTGCTGCTGTTGCCGTGTTCATAGCAGACTGCATTACGTGGAACAGGTGGATGATCTCATCGTTACAAGAATACTTTCTCACCTTAGTGAGGATTAATTCTTATCAAGGTGAGAATATTTTCTCATAGTGATGAGTATTTTTTCTCACAACGGTGAGAATTGTTTGAGAATTTAATGAAACGTATTTCGCTGTGTATTAGTTGAGTAGCGAGTTTGTAACCGTGTTGGAAAAGTTCGGATCTGTAGTAGCGGAGACTAATATTTCGGATGCGGCTGCTTTGAAATAAATCCCTCAAATTGGCAAACTGAAATAATATATTAAATCCCCAGGAAAATAATGTGAGCCGTTACTTGATAGATGAGAAAAAACGCACTGCCTTCTCAGGTGATGCGTTTCTTGATTTGGGGTTAAAATTTTAATTATAAATCATAGGGGGGAACAAATACTGTTTGTCTGTGTTATTGTTTTTTGTTATTCTAAGGGATAATTTTGTTTCTTCTTTAATTCTTTCAAGTTAGCGTCTGCTTGCTTTATGAGACCGGCAGCTTTAGCTGCATTGAAATATTTTTCGGCTGTGTCTAAGTCTCCTTCTATCATAGCGATAATGCCCAGGTTGTTCTGTGTCTCTGCCGCTTTTGGATCAGCTTTAGCCAGATATCTCTTGGCAGTTGTCATATCACCACCTTTTTTGTATCTCCATTGCTCCGGCATTGAGGTTGGCGATTGGATCATCCGGAAACATTGTAGCGGCTACCTGGAAAGAGTGGTTGAATTCTTCGCTTCCCGGTTCACAACTTTCTGCAATCCGGTAGATTTCCTGCAAACTCAACAACTGCGGGCGCTTATTGATAATTTCTTTTGATTCTTCAAGGCTGAGGCCACGAACTGTATAATTGACCGTATAATCTGAATGACGGAGTGCAGGATAACATTCTGCCAATATATATTGATATGTCTGAGGTCCAACCAGATTAGCGATATCGCGTTCCTTCTTATCAATGTTTATGCTTTCATCATCTATCAGGCGAAGAACTTCCTCCTTTTTCTCTATTGATGAAGCGGAAACAAATTTGCGGAAACCTTTCCAGTCCTCCGGGGTATATTCGAAGTGATGAGCTTCTTATCGAAATTGTAATAACTGGTCACATAATCTACAAGAGCCTGGGTACGATTCTTTGCCAAACGGGTATTGTTGGCGTAGCTGCCTTCGGGTGAAGCGTAACCGTGAATCTTTATACGGGTAAGAGTTGTATATTTGTCGTTGCGCACGGTATCGATTGTTGCACGTATTTTTTGCCAACTCACTTGTGTTACGACGATACTCCGGATAGATGATGATTTTGTTGACCGGGAAATCCAGAAATGCGCTTCCTTCTACTGCACGATATTTTATGTCTTCAGCTTTAGGAGTGATATAGGCTATGGAAGGTTTTACTTTCAGTGGTAAAATGTTCAATTGGGTGATTAATTCACCGCTGTTCTCCTCCAGGATGTCACAGCAACCGCATAGGTCAATATTCAATTTCATATTTGCATTGCGCATCCATGCTTCGAACGGCATTTGTACCAAGTAGTTTACTTTTTGTTCCTGATGCTGTTTACGACGTAAAATGGTATAAGTGTTTTCGGGAGCTTTATGGTTACGCTGGTTGACGATGTCGCGCTTACGTCCGTATACCACAATAGAAGATAAACACCTTTGGTCTTTCCGTTTGCCTCAAGAAATGGAGTCAATGTGGCTACATTGTTGGATTCCAGTTTCAGGTTTTCTTTTAGAACAATGTCCAGATTGATAGTTAATACATTGTTATCTTCACTGCGTGTGATAGATTCTTTCTCTATACGCACTTGATCTTTATAGAGAGTCTGTGCTTTCCCCGCCTAATATAGGCAGCAGGCAGAAGAATATGCATAATATCTTTTTTTCATATTTGTTTTGTTTTAAAAATAAATAGATTAAACTGACGGCGGCTTTTGTAGGACCTACAGTTCTTATGTCCTTCCTTGACTTTTTCACCGCACGTCTTGCATTCGAACTGCTCATACTTGACACGCGCGTAACCTATACCGATATTTCCTTCAAGATTCCAGTGCTTGCCCAGAATCCATTGATAACCGTAGGAAACGCCCAATCCGTAAAAGTGTCCTTTGAAACGGTGGTCTTTCAATTCGGGCCAGATGCCCCATGGCATATCAATGGCTGCTGCCTGATAAACGCCTCCATGAAGGTGTGCACCTACGAAATGACCGTTGAATTTATCACAGAACCAATATCGAAGCTCCGGTTGGAAGGCAAGCATCTTCATCATCTTCTGATCTTTGTATGTCCAAGGGTTGTAGTTGGCATACAAGTCCAGAGTTAATTTCTTACTTAAACCGACTTCGGCTCCAAGATTGATAATTTTAAGCGCGTCCATTACGACGTTGGTTTTTACCCGACTACCTGACTATATAATAAGGTAGAAGCAAACAGGGTAACGAACAAAAATAAGATTCTTTTCTTTTTTTCATCGCATGATGGGTTTTGTTTGTTGATGTTACAAAAGTAGGCATAATGCAGATAGCTGTTGATTGGCAGATTCATCTTTCTTGCCTTTGTCTTCAATGGAAATTGATAAGTAGGGTGGTGAATAATTCATTTATGGGTGGTTGATCATTCGTTGTTGTTAATTGGTGTTAGCAATACGTAGCT